>Ga0126342_10006533_pt1 | contig 20702 bp, 20 predicted proteins | sample Cyp1metagenome_FD_92528 | JGI IMG/M metagenome (GOLD analysis project Ga0126342, IMG submission 92528) | Coral microbial communities from Lord Howe Island, Old Settlement Bay, Australia - Cyphastrea 1 metagenome | ecosystem: Host-associated > Invertebrates > Cnidaria > Coral ...
CTTTTCCTAAAAGGATCCTTTTAGATCCTCGGGCTGAAAATTAGACCTCGGGCGGATTTTGCCATTCAGTCAGATTTTGCCATTATAACCAGGGCAGGCTCAAGGATTATTCCCATTGTTTTTGTTGATTTTGAAAGACGATAGTCGGGCGGATTTACCCACTATTCGGGCGGACTCTCCCACTATTCAGGCGGATTTTCCCAAACTGCGTGCTTTTGATGTTTCTTGAATGAAGCTGCCTCGTAGTTAAAACACCATACTCAAAAAGGCTTCAGGCGGATTTTTGGGACTCCGGCGGATTTTTAGAACTCGGGCAGAAAAACAGCCTTTTTGAGCCCGGGCTGAAATTTAAGTCTGAGGAGGCCCTAGGTATGGGATTATATGGGGTATATAACGGATTATAAACCACTTTCCACATTCAAGCATGGAATGTTCATAAATGGATAGTTGACTAGGGAAATAGGGAAATCCATAGGTTTTGGGGCACAGCACCCTATTCAGAGAAACCCATGTGGTTCCCATCATCGCCTCAGATGGTTCAAATGTCGACAGCCATTATGGCCAGGGGGGAAGGATCTATTCGGAAGCATCTAAACTTGGAGCTGCCCGGGAAAATCCCACGCGAAAAATCATGATAGTTTCCATGAAACTGCCACAAACTGCCATATCCAATAATTATTTGAACCCCATCCCCCATTGTACTGCCATGGCCTAGGTCAAGGGGTCGCAGGGAGGTCAAGATCAAGAAAGTCCACAGGGAGGTGGAAATGCGTGCAGATATGTGCTTTGACATCTCTCTGCAAATGGCGAACTCGCACTGTATCTGAGATATTTTAATGAGACAAAATTTTCAAGGGAACTCACAGACTCACAGACTGGCACAGACCATTTCCAATTTCCACTCCACTCCAGCCCTTCCTGCAACCTCTTCTGGCAGCGCAGGTTCTTGCGTGAGTTACGGCTGCGGGTGACTTGTATGAAGCAGCGAGATGCGATTTCGACATATTTCGACCATGGATTCACTCGCTGGTTGCTGCTTCAAGGCTATCACTGCTGGTTTCCACAGGACTTAAAAAAAGGTAATCCAGCTTTTGTGCTGGATTGGAACCACCCGATTCGAACACGATCAAAAAAAACAAGCTGAGAGATGGATTGTTCCCCACCTGCTGAGGGTCTCTCCAGACAGTAGTGGGGCCGGACCGAGCTCCGAGCGAAACAGAATGTCAGAATGTAATATTAGATAAAATGCCAAACAGAATGCCAGATAGAATGCCGTATGGAATGTCAGAATACAATATAATATAATAATATAATATATATATATACACATGCCGGATAGATCCAGATAGAATGCCTGAGTATGTCAGACTATATGTCAGATAGAATGCCAGATATAATTGTCAGAATATGGATCAGATAGAATGTCAGTTGGTGGGGATCACTCGAAGAAATTGTTATTTTTTGAATGGCACAAATCCCCAGATGAAATGAATGGAGATCCAAAATCCGCGTCACTTCATGGCTTGATTCACTGATTCAAAACCCAGAAAGCCAGTTTTTTTTGGGTCCAGGGGTGATGGCCTTCTATTGATACCCTCTGGTAATTTAACGTAGCTATTGAAAATGGCCATTAATAGTGGATTTTCCCATTAAAAATGGTGATTTTCCATAGCTACTTGTATGTTAGTTTACCAGAGGGTAATTGTTTTTTTCATTTGATCATTTTGTAAGATTTTACATCATTTTATATCCCATATATACTTATACATCCATAATCATCCACATACATCCATATACTGTATATGATGTATGTAATTGTATGTACTGTATATACCCAATTTCACATAACTTCACCGCAGTCATTGCTGGCTACACAATTTCAAGTCGCCCTATTTGAAACTTGTGAGCAATCCTTCCTGGTGTTGTCAGCAGTTGCAACGTGCGGATAGACTCGCACATTCTCCAGTCGTCTCCCTGTGGCGGATGTCTTTTGCAGATATGCTCTACGGCCAGTTTGAAGCCCTTTTCGACTCATGGGTTGATTCAAATATTTTGTATTTGGACTGATTTAGCCAAAATTGGCTCTATTCCTACTTCAAAGGGGCTTCAGCACTCCTCATATCGTAACAATGTAGTGTATAACATAGCAGGAGCAGCTTTTTCAGGCAGCCATCAGCCAAGGACGTCCTACATCGCCAGCAACCTGTGCCAGTGCAACGACGAATGCTCGAAGTATGGGAACTGTTGTGACCCGGCCCGCAGCCAGGTGATCGGTTTCAACATGAATTCATTGGACCGAGTCCTAACGACTAATACTACCCATAGGATCCATGTATGGTATATATATGCTAACATTTGGGGTATATTGATGGTAAATGTTACCATATATGGCATACATGGATCCTATGGGCTATCTATCTATATATTTTATCTAATACGAATGTATACTTTAGTATACTGAAATGTACTTTGCTAAGTGGTATAGATGGCCCATGAATAGTTCGATGATTCACCGAACTCAAAACATAACGCGATTTTCCATAGCTATGTGACATAAGAAGAGGCTAAATCTTGCTCTGGGATGGGTGAATTGGGTTTTCGAAATGGCAATGGGAGATCCCTGTTCTTTGCAAAAACAAAATATATCATCGCAAATGAATGTAGATGTTTCACCCACGTGGGATAAAATGTTTTTTTTCTGCGTAGATTTTTCTGAGCATGACTGGAGATCGCTGTTTGGGGATGGTTGGACTAGGTACCCGGCCTGGTAATTTCTTACAGTTCGCGAACTGGAAGCCATGGCCATTGAAAGTTCGTGAGTGTTCCCATGGAAAAAGTGGTGATTTTGGTGGATCTTTCCATGGTTTTTGGTAGTTTACCAGAGGGTAACATAGACCATTCCTTATTCTGTTCCTTATTCTGTTCCGTACATGTTGTGGATGGAAATCAAGATTTCGCCTCGTTGATTTCGCCTTGTGACACGAGTCATCCCAGAGATAGATCCCTTTTAAAAGGGATCCCAAAGGGCTGGGCATAGGGCTGCAGACTTCATGGCGATCTTTTTATCCCATCATATCCCATCCAACTGTAGATATCCCATGATATCCCCAGATATCCCCAGCATTTTGATCCAACTACTGTCGCCCACATGAAAACTGAGGCTCGGACTTTGGCTCTACCTGCTACAGCAAGGCAGGGACTTGTTTCAATTTTTACGAAGAGATGCCCAAAACATCAGTTAATGGACAGAAAGATCAAACATGCGGAGACTTTATTAATTATCTCTGTTAACTATAACTGCCTCACTGTAAGTGAATGTAAATCATGCATGGTTAGTGTAGAATGTATAGAGAATCATCCAACAATTCAGTGAATTACATTGAATTCAGCCAGATATTTCTTCAAGTATCAAAGAACATTTCTGGTGATTCAAGTAGGAACCCTGATGATTGTCCCTGCCCATTCTAAGCCCAGCTACATGGGAGAATAGAAAATTTGATTGATTTTTGATTAAGTAAAATTAATATCGCATTTAGATAGTTGATATTTAGATAGTTGATATTTTGATAATGTAGTATCCTGATTAGTGTGAGGGGCTCCCCCCGAAGAGACATAGAACGGCACAGTCCAACCACCCCCCCTCCCTAAGCATTTTTTTGAGTCTCTTTAGTGTAGAAATTTTCAAGCTCACGGGTCTGAATAGTGTGGAATTGATAGATTTCAATTTACTTTCAATTGATTTCGATTGATTTTCAATTTACTTTCAATTGATTTTCAATTTACTTTCAATTGATTTTCAATTGATTTCAATTGATTTTCAATTTACTTTCAATCGATTTTCAATTTACTTTCAATTGATTTCATTTGATTTTCAATTTACTTTCAATAGGTTTAATTTTATGTTCAATGTACGTTCAATTGATTTTCAATAGATTTCAACTCACTTTCAATTGACGTTCAATTGATTTCAATTTACGTTCAATTGATTTTCATTTGATGTCAACTTACTTTCAATGGAATTTCATTTGATTTCAATTTAGTTTGAACATATTTTCAATTGATTTCAACTTACTTTCAATTGACCTCCCATAGTAATCCCATAGAAATTTCATAGAAATATCATGGAACTGCCATAGGAATCCCACAGAAATCCCATAAGAATCTCATAGAATTCCTTCAGGGATCCCATAGTAATCCCATAGAAATATCATAGAAACATCATGGAACTCCCATAGGAATGCCATAGGAATCCCATAGGAATCCCAAAGAAATCCCATAGAAACATCATAGACATACCATAGAAACCCCATAGGAACCCAATGGGAATCCCATAAGATTGCCATTGAATTCCCACAGCATCCCTTCAGAAATCCCATAGAAATCCTCTAGAAATATCATAGAAACATCATGGAAATCCCATAGGAATCCAATGGAAATCCCATAGACATCCTTTTGAAACCCCATAGGAATCCCATAGAAATACCATTGACACATAGGAATCCAAAGGAAATCCCATAGACATCCTTTTGAAACCCCATAGGAATCCCACAGAACTACCATAGACACACCTTTAGAAACACCATAAAATATCATAGAAACACCATAGAAATTACATAGAATTTCCACAGAATTTCTGTCAAAATCCCATAGAAACACCATAGAAACCAAGGAGAGGATGCCAGGAGAATTGAACTAAGTAAGAGACAAAAGCTATAGCAAAGGAAAGGAAAAGGAAAGGAGAGAATGATTTTGGACAAAAAAGTACTTCAAAAAAAAACCGGACACAATAGAGGACCACCACAACAAACATACTATTGAGGATCAGGGTTGCTCATGGGCTACCCCCTTGAAAAATTGTTTGGATGCTGTTTTTTTATTGGGTTTTAATAAGGCATCATATATTTGGGGAAATTGGGCATGTCTGAGAATTCCAAATGAAACCGAGAAATCGAAAGAAAAAACTTTAGCAAAGGAAAAGGATAAAAGGAATGTTTGATTTTTTTCAATCCAGGCAGCAGCTGGACACAATAGAGGACCACCACAACAAACATATTATTTAGGATCAATATTGCTCATGAAAAAAACAAAAAACTTCAACAAACAAACTGAAAAATGAAATGTTGTTTAAATAAAAATATATAAAAAATAAGAAAAACAGGAAAATGAAATAAATTAAACAACAAAGTTAAAAATAATTTACAGTAAAACAATTGAAAAATTAAAAGGTAACAAGAACAACTGAAAAATAACCCCCCAAAAACAAATCCACAAAAGCGACCCACCCAATCATTTACCATGATCCTGAATTATTTTGGGATCATTTGTCACTAAACCGACCCACCACACTAATCAGGATACAACATTAATATTGTTGAATATTGTTGAATATTATTGTTGATATGTTGAACATCGTATTTCAGACATATTCGCCACCACTTGACTAATCTGAATTAAAACTATTCGTACGGCCAGGGCCAGGATGAGACGGATGAGACGGATGAGACTGATGAATCCCAAGCACCGGCAACGCCCGGACCTAGCTTGACACCAGTGACACCAGACCAGATCCGCTTCGCCTTAGCGGACTTGTGGCTGTTTCAGCCGCCAAGTTTTCCAGATTTTGATGGTTTCAAATGACATTGGAAAGGGACAAAAAGATAACTTAGGTTGAAAACAGACATTCTATCCATTGAAAGTGGAGATAACATGATATAAGATGATATAACATCATGATAAATGATGATCATGTGTAGTTTCGCAGTAACTATTGATTTCGGAAAATCTGGGATCGCGAGATGGGTTTTCTGAAGCATTTCCCATACATGGAGGTTTCCGTTTTGTCATGGGGGTACCTCCAGTTGGCATCGATTTTTGCGATGTTCTATGACCATCCAGCGGTCGTCAGGACCTGCAACCACTCCATTGCCGCATTCCAAGTACAGGCGGATGGCAGATGTTTTTGACCCGAAACGGTGTCAGCTGGCTAGGGGATTTCCCCGTAAATATGGAGGTTTAGATTGGTTTATAGCTGGGAAATTCGAATCTACCCGGCCTGGTAAACTAACATAGCTAGTGAAAATGGCCATAGAAATAGTTGATTTATTGAAAATCATGATTTTCCATAGTCATGTTAGTTTACCAGAGGTTAAATGGTGGAGTTTATAGCTTGCCATGTTTGATTACCCAGCAGGTAAACTTCTAGTTGGACAGGGGGTGAGCCACTTGGCTTGGTTTAGATTTCTGTCAACCTATAAGGTGGTAGGGTTTATGGTAGATATATCGAATTAGTTACTATATGTTACTATGATTTATACGCCAAGAAACATAACTGGGGTGCACCTCCTTGCAGGTAAGAGTTTGAGGGAGTCAGTTCCTCCCAGCTCAAAATGCATGTTTTTTTTGTTCAGCCCGGAGCAGCTCGGAGGTTGGTTTGGAGAGCCGAGGCACGTCGGTTCTTTTTTGCTGTCGCTGTGACGATTTTGGCCTTAGCCTTGTTCAGATAGGAACGAGTACCACATTGGAGACAGCATTTTGTCGGATGGTTTGGTCATGTTTGGTCCTTTGTGGACATCCAGATGATCCAAGATGTATCCAAGATGTATCCAGCAACCTTCGCGAAGTGCCGAGGGCGAGGATTTTTTCAGCAAATTCAACTTCCTCTGGGACGATCCAAACCACGGAGACCCAGCTGCAGGAAGTGATGGAGGAACTTAGCCACTGGAACTATTGGATAATATCTATGTCTATATCGTCTATATCCAATATATTCTAATATATCTAATATATCTAGATCTATGCCTGTATCTATACCTACGTATATCGATGTCTATACCTATGTATATGTATATTTGTATCTACATGTTTTCTACATCTATATCTACATATCTCATTTTTAGCTATATATCTATACCATTCTATATCTGCATCATTATATATATGGCCCCGTGTCCCGTGTTCCCTTCCCTTCCCCCAATGGGATGGGTCCCCAGGTAGCACCCCCTTCCCCTCTATTTGCAAGCTATTGGCAGCATTTCTGAGGTCCAGCCACGTATTTGCTAGGTCTTTGCAGCATTTCTGACTACCAGCCACACATACACACATACATGTACACATACACACACACATAGACGCATACACTACATTTACATTACATTTACATTACATTTACATTACATTTACATTACATTTACAATACATTTACATTACATTTACATTACATTTACTTTACATTTACATTACATTTAAATTACATTTACATTACATTTACATTACGTTTACATTACATTAAATAATCATTGCATTTACATTACATTTACATTACATTTACTTTACATTTACATTACATTTAAATTACATTTACATTACATTTACATTACGTTTACATTACATTAACATTACATTTATCATTACATTACATGTGTCATTACAGTACATTAATCATTACATTGCATTTGCCATTCAATTACATGTGTCATTACATTACATTTGTCATTACATTATTTGTGTCATTGCAGTACATTATTCATTTCGCTACATTAATCATTACATTACATTAATCATCACATTCCATTGATTAGTACATTCCATTAATCATCACATTCCACTAATACATACAGACATACAGACATACATGCATGCATGCATGCATTCATTCATTCATTCATTCACACTTACAGACTTACAGACTTACAGACTTACAGACTTACAGACTCACATACTTACATACTTGCATACTTACATACTTACATCCATTAAACATACAAACATACAAACATACAAACATACAAACATACAAACATACAAACATACAAACATACAAACATACAAACGCCCCACAACCACAGGCCACAGGGAGGGAGGGGGGGAACCATAAGAAGCAAGCCTGGCCACCCATCACCAACATCCCAAACACCCCACCACCACAGGCCACAGGGGAAGGGAACCATAAGAAGCAAGACTGAACACCCATCCCCATTGGGGGGGCTGGCCGACGCTGAACCATATATGTGTATACATATATATATATATATCAGCTTGACGATGCCATTTTTTGCCACAACTCATTACGGATTCAGCACCTTCCTGGTTTATGTGGTTTCGAGGCACGAAAAACTTTCCGATACAATGGGAATATGTATATATATATATATGGTAGAAGTGACTTATATAATGTTAATATTTGGGCATATACAGGCCCTGTTGATGGCATATTTTTTTGGGAGGGATGTTCAGGAAATTCTCCGGCCCAGTCGGTCATGAGGCTCAGCACAATATCTGATTCCACCTCAAGCAGAGCAGGAAGGAGTGGTGGAAGCGACTCGTACCTTGGTTGATTCCACCTGCAGTGGGTTTGATAGAAAACCTGCCTTGGTTTTCAAAGAACTCAACCTTTATAGTCTTACCCTCTAGTAATCATACAAAAAACTATGGAAAATCACATTTTTAATGGGAACATCCAATTTAAATGGCCATTTTCAATAGCTATGTTAAATTACCAGAGGGTACTAGCCATGATTATTGTGATCCTTATGATTGCTACAAGATGATATCAATCGATAGTGGTAGCATTGTGATTGTTCCTATGTTGCTGTACTACGATTATTGTTTATTACCATTTTTGATGTGTCCATTGTTGTGGCGATAATACATGATGTAATGTCGTACTTTTATTGATATATGCATATTATGTATATCTAAGAATATATAATATTATATATAATTTTATAATATACCATATATAATAGTATTTAGTATAATGATACTATATATAAACATATCAATTCATTTTCAATATTTTAAATCATAAAATAATACTATTTACATGATATTATCTTTGTAATATTTAAAATAATGATACTATATATAATATTATATATAGTATAACATGAAATAGTCTAATATGATAACATATAATTTGATATATATATATGATGTAATAATACTATATATTTAATATTATATAGCATAATTTTAATAATATATACACATATACACATGTATATACTATTGTTTATAACATAACAATAATACTATACATTAAGATTATATATATAATATAATGAACATATTATGTATATAAGATTATATATATAATATAGTAATAATATTATATATAAGATTTTGTACAATAATAATTCTATATATTTAATATTGTATATACTGTAATATACAGTAACTATGTATAATATAGTATCATAATACTATATATATAATGTCATGATAATACTATATTTATATTATTATTATTATTAGTAGTAGTAGTATTATATATATACATGTACAAGGTCGTGCCCCCGGGTTGTGTTTCTTGGTTTACTCGTCAACCATGAGGTCATTGGGCGATCTTGCGCGCAGGACGCAGGAGTCCCCAGTAGCTTGGTGGCACGGACTTCTTGCGACGGGTGGAGGCAACATCTATAGTTGTGGTGTAAAAATCATGCAACATCTGGCAAAACTGATCCTTTTTTTTGGGGACTAATTGTGATCAATATCCAAGTGGTTGGGACCATCTTGTGGAGTCGCAACTCTGAAAAAATTGGGCACCCGCTGTTGATTCATGGTCCCAACTTTGACAAGTACAGCTGCGTTTTCTGACGCTCAAAGTAGCCATAAGTAGCCATAAGTAGCCATAAGTAGCCAGAAGTAGCCATAGAAATGGGTATGGGTCAATACCTATAGATACATTTTAGTGGGATGAACATCCATTTACCAGCTATTTTGATGTTCACTAGGCACCAGGGTTTTGACCCATCCCCAAATGGGTGAGCTATGGTTCAATTCCATGTTTTACTGGATCAATGTTTGGTGTCTAGGTTCAAACATTGTCGAAGCTGACAAGCTGACAGGGGATCAACATATTGTCAATGGGAATTCCAGGATCCTAAAATGGAGGTACGTTAGTACCATATGTTAGGCCATATTTTGGGGGGATATCCCCTGAAATTTAGGCCTTACATAGGCCTTATATATGGTAGGGACCTCCAATTTAGGATCCTGAAATTCCCATTGATATTGCCGTGACTGGCTAATACCTTCAACTGGGATCAGGGTGATGTGAAGTGTCAGTTTCAAGCATCGAACTGGGAAGATGTTAAAATGTGATACATGTGCAAACTTAAAAGTTAAGATCATTTACCCTGCAAGAAATGGATGTTTTGGTACCAAAGATTACCATTTGGATTGCAGTTCAAGAGTGTCATCGCCCAGGTATAAGTACAAGAGAATGACCGCGCGAATTGCCACTTGGTTGCTGCCACTTGCGAAGTAGCTTAGTTCATCCCAGTTATTAGCCAGCGGGTTGAACCACCAAGAGTCAGGATTTGCGCCAAGACCTGCAGTTTTCCCTGGCCGAGGAAACAAAAGCCTCCTGGAAGAATTTCCTGTCCATCTTCAAGTCATTTGGCTTAAACCCTGGATTCAAAGAATACCCTCTGGTAATTTAACGTAGCTATTGAACATGGCCATTTATAGTGAGTTTTCCCATTAAAAATGGTGATTTTCCATAGTTTTTTGTATGTTTACCAGAGGGTACCTCTGCGCCCTACAAAAGGACCCGACCGGAGGTTCAGCACGGATTCACCGTGCTGGTCCCTGCCGAAGGTTGTGGTTTCATCTGGATTTCTGAAACGACATGTGCGACGATCTTCGTATTTTTGTTGTTGTCAATACATCAATACACACATATATATATATATATCATATACATATGGCATAAATACATGAACATATGCTCATAGAAAAATCCAGAAATACCGTATATCAAATATAGAAGTTGTGGACATTCTCGGCTGAAGACCAGTGGAGCAGACCTCCAAGACGTTGGAGGATATACTGTGAGAACATCCATATACTTTGGGATGATTGCTTGAAGTGAATTGTTATGAGAAAACCAGGTCTTTTGCTGAGAGAAACCTTAGTAATTAATGATATTAAAGCAGAAAAAACATAACTTTCAAGGAGTTTGTTTGAAATTAGGATACCGTAGCCCCATAAATGTGATGGTTCATCATCATTTTCCCCATGGCATTTGATGGCCATAGATGGTGGGTAAATCAGTTTAATCATCCCCCATTTTCAGGTACCAAAGCCATATCCCCATATGTTGTAACATGTGATAACTACCAGATATCAGCATTCCGGGGACAGTAAATGATAGTGACCTCACAGTGACCTCACTGGAATCATGGTTGGTAGGGCGAATTATAATTTGCCCAGTACATATGGGTAAATGATGATAAAAATAAATGTCATACATTGATATTTAGCCATAATAATTAGTTGATGGTCATAAATTCATGAACGTATAGTCAATGACCATTCAATGATGGTCGTTGAAATGTTTAAGTCATGGCCAAGAAATTCTATTAACATGTATTAACCATAATAATGGCAATAAATACATGACATTTAACCAACATAAGTGTTATGTCTTATGATGGCCATAGCCATTGGGGTTCAAAAAAAAACGTCTCCAAAGCTTGATCCCCCCCCCCAAAAAAACGAGGTTTTCTCACGTCCCCTACGGCTGTGGTGCCACTTGACGCAGAAGATCTAGGGATGTGTCATGGGATTGAAGGGGAAATATGTGTTTTATTCATTGTCACATTGTGCTGTTAAAAAAAGATTAAAAAAAAACAAATTGGGATTGAACCATGAAAATTGGGGATAGTCATCTATAAATGGTGATACAGCGGAAAAAATAATGGAATCTGTAATATAATGTGATATAATGTGATATAATGTGATATATATATATATACTATGATATTTTGGGTTGGTGAAGAGATGCTCTACCCCCCAATGGCAATTCTGAAGGGAAAATGATGATTTACCATTGGATTTAAGGGTTTCTAAAGATGGGTAAGCTCAAACTCATCCAAGCAACCCAAGCTGATCTTCACTGGACACAAATTGGTTTACGGAACATATCCCCCATATTCAGAGACAAAACTGAATTCGCATTCTGGAAACATTAACAATCCCTAAGGATCCATGTATGGAATATTTACCTACATTGGGATTATTTTAAATTACTTTAGGGGTCAATGTAGGTAAATATTCCATACATGGATCCTCTGGAAACATTGGACAGATGAATCTGCTGATTTATCTTCGAAGGCAGGTCCAATTTTGAAACTCTCCGATGGTAAATGGAGAGAGCGATGGTTGAGCTATGGTTGTAACTAGCTTCCCAATGAAATATGGGCAGCCAAGGAGCTACAATCAGAGTTTCACAAGTAATAGTACCCTCTGGTATATTACTGTAACATAGACCCTGGCAGATAGGGGTTGGAAGACTAGTTTCCATTCAACATTGGTGATTTTCAGGGTCTATGTTAATTTACCAGGGGGTAACTAAGGTAGATGGAGTAAAACATAGATAATCCCTTCCCAATTCATGTTTTTTTGCTTTACACCCCCAGAATAGTCAGGGTTGCAACCCACTGACAAATGATAGCCACCTGGGGGTGTAATGTGGGCAACCCGTTGCCATAAGCCTACCATGACTGGGAATGGTGAAACCATCCCACCCATAAAAATTGGTGATGACTTAGCGATGGTTTATGGCATTGGGTTTTCCACAACAATCCCAATGAAACCTTGGCAGCGATTTGAAGCTACAATCAAAGTTGCACACATGATAGTGAGGTACCCTCTGGTAAACTAACATAGCTATTGAAAATGGCCATTTATAGTGGATTTACCCATTAACAATGGTGATTTTCCATAGTTATGTAAACGTTTACCAGAGAGTAAATGATGGAATTGATGGAATCAACAGAAATGTAAACCACCATCTCCAATCCTGTGGCGAAATTTTGCTTTGCTTTCCTATTTCTCCTCAGGTGTGGCCCGCGCTCTTTACCTTGGCAGATCACGGCCAGTGGCCCAATGGTGGCGAACTCGACATGTTGGAATATGTGCCTCGGTCATGGGATGAATCGCTACCTTTTTCAGGCACCCGACCTAGGCTGGAAAGCAATAAACATCAACAAACAAGTAGATGATGAGAATGAGAGAAACTTTGAGACACTTTTGGTAGGTGCCATAGTTCAGTTGTTCTTCTGTTTTGATGATTTTAATGCCATAGTTCAGTTGTGCTTTCAAAGATCTCGGGGCAGCTTGAAATTCAAAGTACCTAGCCGGAGTTGCTATACCGGCAGCCCCTTGAAAGTATGGACAACTACTTGGGTACCCTTCAAATTTCGAGAACTCCACTTTTCTTTTCCCTGCAGATCTTGTGATGAGGTGAACCCTCACATGACCTATGGTGCAGCATCCATTCTTATTATCCTCTGTTCCAACCTGGTGACAAAATCAATGTTTGCAGCATGTGCCCATGTGCACAATTCTGATCGTCATGTCCGTAGTTTTTTTTTTGTGTACTTAGAACTCCTAAGAAAATATAGAGGACTGGAATATGCCATAACTTCAACACATCTATAGAAATGAGATCCACCCCGCTATGCTGCACACCATCTCCTGTGTGGCACAGGTAAATATGGATGTCTCGAAGGTTCGCCATATTTGCGCGGATATTTGGGCCGTTGGATTGGCAATTTTCTGGACCGGACATGGCCAACCAGGTAACCAGGTAGAAAGTTGCCCAAATCCCAGGGTTCTCTCTGGTAAACTAACATAACTATGGAAAATCACCATTGTTAATGGGTAAATCCACTATTTCTATGGCCATTTTCAATAGCGAACTGTTAGTTTACCAGAGGGTATATAATCATTCATTTCTCACTCAAAATGGCTAAACATGTGGCTATACAATGCTGTACCTTTTATTTTGACAAAGCCAAATAATAGTTAAGGCCTTGGGGAAAGGATCAATATGTTGGCCAACAAATCCAGTTGGGGACATGGAAGCCATTGCATCTTTTGAAGATCATGGCTGCGCAGCTTTGAGGTCCTTTGAAAACACTTGGCTTTGTCCAAAACTTTAGGGACACCCAATTCCACTGGATTAGGACTAGAAGTAACTAGAACATGATTTTCTCATATTTTCTCCATATTTTCTCCATTTTTTGGCCAGAACTGGTGGTACGACTCCCCTAATTTTTTTCCAGGTCATCCCCAGCTACGACTCTGTTCACCTCTGTTCCGCGGAGGCGTCGTTCCATACGGGCGGCAGCTGTACTTTGGATTCATCAAAGGTCAATGAATATGGGAACATGCCTGACAGGACGGGCAGGACCTAGGTGCTGGCTCTGGGATAACACATGATAACATAGCATATTTTTCATGTTGGGATATAACAACTGATATAACCCCTGCAATTATGGTGACCTTGTATATATATATAAGTATGATATGTATATATATATAATATATATATATATATGTTATAGATATATAATGATTATAATATAAGTACTAGTCTATGTATCTATGATTATTTATGCAATTCTTTGGAATCCTCCGACATATTGGGACGAACCTCTGCCAGGAACCATACAAGGTGAGGCCCCCCAGTTATGTATCTTGCTTTATAACAACCATGAATACATAATATGAATACTATATATATACATATATATAGTTATATCATTATATCCTGCTAACCAAACCAACAGTTGGCACACGCTTGGTAGATGGCCGCGTGGTTTTATGCATTTTAGGGTGAAATGTATTGGTTTTAGAGCATTCTCTCCGTTTCTTGCTTTGCCACTAGCCCGTTTTTGACCTTCGTTTCTTCTGCTGGGAATTCGGGTGGAGTGGGGGCGAGGGTGGGGGGGAACTTCCAGCACACTCTTTTTATTTCGAAGTTGTTGAAGTTTCCAACTTTCTGATTTGGTTGGAGGTGTCAAATATCTATCAGGATGATAATAAATATAGGGATTTTGGTGGTAAATTTTGATGAATGGTCATTTTTTCAACCTTGGGCTGATTGGTTGAGATGATGAATGTGCTTTTGGTGGTCAAAACCACCAGCTGTTGACATGTGCTCTGATTCTCTGCCCTTTGAACTCCCTTCGAAAAAGGGACAAATGCGGGTATGTCTGAGTTGGGAGAACACCCCCTAACCCCCATGGTTTATCGTCATCCATAGAATGACCACATTAATGCAGTCAGATATCCCAATGAGGTGCCCTGGGGACCGCGTCAGATTCCCAATGTTATCAGGAACGAAATGAACTACGACTGCGTGACCAACTATCCGGACAGGCACAGATTTTGGCCACGCTGATGAACGGCACACCTGTTGGACAGTTTTAGATTCAAGAAGTACTTTAAAAATAATCAGCGGGATGGTCACCAAAATGACATTTCACCCAAGTTTGTTCTTTACAGTTTTTAATCATTGATATCTTAAATCTGTAAAAATAACCACGATGGTAAAAACTAGATATTGTTTTACCATTTGATGTCTTAAAAATGGTTAAATGCCATGGTTAAAACCACCTCCCTGGGCCAAAAACTTGCCGTGTCGCCGTGTGGGTCCCTGGGATGGCCGAGGCTGGGCTGTGCGCCCAACAAATGGATGAAGTCGGCGCAAAACTGGGCGAACAGCCCAGGTCACTTGGTGACAAATGGGATGTGGAATGATGAGACACTCATATATTCCACATATGTTAATACGATTTAATACATATGTGTATATATATATATATGTATATATATATGTAAAATATGTAAATGTTCCATAGTCATTTAATGATATTGACATATATGATATTTCATGGGATGTGGAATGGTTAATATATGTTCGTAGTTTCGATACATATATTAATAATATATATATATATATTGACATCTCCAACCGAGTTCTTACTCTCCTGTCATGAATCTGACCTGGCTGGCTGGAACATACCATAAGGCCATAAGGTTGCGGCAACAGCTGATAATTCCATTGCCATGTTTGATGAACGGAGGAGAAACGGCTCCAACATATCGCACAAATACGCGGCACTGTGTGGTTTGTCCTCTCCTTGTGACGTACCATAGTTGCTCCAACCAATTATAGGCAAATGATAGCAACAAGATGCAACAAGGGTAGCTTGGTGATTTGACTTCTCCATGAATACAGCTATATATACATAATAATATCTATATATAATATATATTTATATTATATATATTATATTATATATATTTATAATACTTGCTATATCGGTAACATTTCATCAAGTTACGTCCCTGCTCTGCTCTCTTGGGAGCGCTCGCCACTTAGGAGTGCTCGCCACACAGTGGACAGAGGATTTCATCAAGTGGCGCCCTTGGAGCGGCTGGGGATGGCACATCATGCAGTAAACACTGGGTGAAAACTATGTGAAAACACAGTTACAGACAGCTCGTTTAAACATCGCTAGTTGAATCCATGAAAAACTATGTGCATACTGACATGGTTGGGCCTGTTTCACCTATGACAAGCATTGACAAGCATAGGCACTGCAGAATCCACTCTAAATCCATAGCAGATCCTGTGACATCGGCCTCAGTGGCAAGATTTTTGGAGAGTTTTTTCGAAGGACCTCACGGTCGTGACGCCACATGAAGAAGGGTTATTTAACGTAAAATCACCAAACTATTCAGCTTAAATTATGATCATTAATCCAGAATAATCCTGATGTTTTATTGTAACCCCCAACTAGATAGAAACGTAATTGATCACTATTAGATTTTACAGTTCTATCCATTTCGGGGTTGCTGTGTATTGCTCATATTTGGAGGATAAACATCCATGAATATGAACTATTTTGGTATACTAACTTACTAGGATACTTACCCGGGTTTTGATCTATATGTATCTTGGTGTACATATACCCAAAATGGATAGCTGCAGATAAAAAACAAACGAGCCGTCAAAATCCATCAGCCGTTTGGGTCAGCCGTTTTTTACACCCAAATCCGTGAGGTTGTATCGTGGTTATCCAATTTCCCAATCGTGGGTAGCCAATGTTCTTATCGTGGTTACAACATGTTACAACAGCCCCTCCCAAATCCAAGAAACTCACAATATGATTCTGGTTGGTGGTTTCAAACATGTTTTATTTTCTATAATATATGGGCTTATCCTTCCCATTGACTAACCACCAACCAGGATTGCTTGTCAACTTATTTCTGCAAAATGAATCAGTGCTCATGGGAAAATCTCGGATGACGCATTTTTTCGCATCCAAATGAAGGTGACAGTGGACCCCGCAGCAGTGGTCGACGTAGTTCAATTCCCACGGCCTGCTACCAGGCTCTTCTACATCCCTGAGTATGAGATTCCTCAGGAGGGGTCCAAAATTTCGCCAAAAACCGTATATAGGTTTCCCCATTCTGAATTGACACCGTTTTTGGGTCCCAGTGCGAGTTGTTGCAGCGGGTCGGATTCTTGTGGAACATCTGTTTGTTGATTTTCTCCCACAGATCATTTTCCCAGTTCCTCTGAGTTTCTCATCAGCGTCAAACCCAGGCTGCTTGGACATTTACCCTCTGGTAATGACTAACATAGCTATTGAAAATGACCATTTATAGTGGATTTTCCCACTGAAAATGGTGATTTTCCATAGTTATGTTAAATTACCAGAGGGTATCTCAATGTTCACACTATTTTCACCATGGTTTTGTCGATCAATGTCGATTCATTTCATGGAAAGATGCTGGTCCCACGACAGAAACTTCCGCAGGACATCAAGGACGAGGCTCCGGCGCCTGAGGAGCCTATCGACGGTCTGATGGATTGCCCAAAGCCCGATCCGGAAGAGAAAAGCCATGGGAACCCAAGCATACTGTAGTTACTACAAGTTGTATACTTGGTTTCTACTAGGTTTCATCTAGTAAGTACAAGAAACTACTGGTAACTACATGAAACAAGCTGTATACTTGGTTCCCATACATCAAAACCAATGTCTCTACTAGGTTTCATCTAGTTTCGTCCTTGCAAGGAAGCATGCTTGGTCTTGAGAAAACATGACAAATCACATATGGCAAAACCACGCGGATGTTGATTCATCTGGATACCCTCTGGCAATTTAACATAACTATGGAAAATCACCATTTTTAATGGGAAAATCCACTATAAATGGTGATTTTCAATAGCTATGTTAAATTACCAGAGGGTAAATGATGGGACTTGGATTGGGGCTAGACCATGCTGGCTGGTTGGGGTCGTTCTGTAGTTCCGCAACCAACGGTCCTCCGAAAAACATCCTCCAGGATGTGGCAGTCAAAAACGGGCAAGAAATGTAGCTACAGCGTCTCCATTTCCTGGGAATGCTCAGAAAAATTTACATGATTTCATATATTGATGATTAAAGTGAAGATTTGTACTAAATTTTGATCTATTTTGTAGGGTTTAGGGTTTTTAAACATGGAGATTCTAGGGTTTAGGGTTTTTAAACATGCTTGAGATTCTGAGTGATTCATCGGAGGGTTCATCACAGGACTGGGACAGATGGCTCTTCTCCTACTACCCCCTATCTGGGACCAGCTGTCAGATTGCTGCAGGGAAGCCGAGACCCCCTTGCGTTCGCAAGACACCTTTTTGGAGAATGATGGAATATTAATGAATATTATGGTTAGAAGAAACTCACAGCCATACACTGGAGATGGTTGAAATATATGTTTGTCATAATAATTATGGATAGACATGGGCGATGGGTCAAAACCTTTTTTTTCCATATTTGGGAGGATGAAGATCTATGAATAGTAGCTATTTTGATGTGAACCACAGGGCTCTTTATTTGGGTTGTCACCCAGACGTTTTTTTGAAAAGCTATCAGCCAGTCCAGATGTGTTTGTCCTAGGCTCAGAAGTTAATGATGCAGATCAACTTTTGCGGAGATTGGGCTGGCAAAGTTTCTGGGCTGCGACATGCAAAACAGGTGGCCGAACTGCTTCGGAACTGGTGACTGAAACAGATTTTTGTGAGTCAGGTTGGGCCTATTTCTTTGCCAATCAGTTTGACCCAGAACAAAATGGTGTCGTTCAGTTCAGATGCAATGAATCAATGACTGGTCCTGTGATGTCCTGTGTCAATCTGTATCTTCACAAAAAAAAGTGCCAAGTGCCCTTCAAAGATGGGATTCTGGTGTTGTTTACCAACTTTACCTCCGAGGTTTGGAGTGCCTTGGCTGAGACTGCGGGAGGTTTGATTGTGCCGAAATCACAATCTGACACTGGGATACACTGGGAAAGTTGTGGCATTTACAATTTATAGACAAGTCCAATATTTCGGAGGAAATCGTAGTGATTAATCATAGTAGGTAACATGTAATTCATAGTGGTAAAAGTTGCAATAATGATCATGATAATGAATGATAAACATGATAATGCTGATAGTCACAATTTGAAATAATATTTAAACAATTGTTGGATTTCGAGCTTGCAGCTTCAATCACCAGAGGGCAGCTATTGTTAATGATTTCTGGTCGCTTTCTCCGAGGTTTTTTGTTGGTTTCTTACCTCAAAATAACTTTGCCAAGAGCCAAAATCTGAAAGTCATCATGTTGACAAATTTGACAAGAAAAATATGGCGATGTTTGATGATGTTTGATCATTGTGGGGCATACAAGCGGCACAAAATTCATGTCTGGACAAAGCCTGACAACTTGCAGGAACGGATTGAACTCTTTCTTTGGTGAACTCGAGTTTGGCACATCCTCGAAGGCTTTAAGTATCATTCAATCCCCAGATTGGCCTGAGATCCCAAGATATAAGCCATAATAATCCAATATCAATGGAAAAGATATGATATAAGCTATAATAATCCAATATCAATGGAATCCAATCTCTCCCAATGGTTGTTGGTGAAAAAATCCATGCTACTGCTACGTGTCACTCTACGCGACACCGGCAACCCAGCGTTCCCACCGTTCCGCTGCACATCGCTTTGGGATTGGTCCTGAGGTTTGGATGGCAATTGCAAGTACAAGCATCTTGGCTTCGCGGTGACCGTCACCCGGTGACCCTTAGTCGAAAAATCAGCCATCGTTTTAGCCATCGAGACGGTAAGACTAAGTTGACCAGGAGAAATTGTGGAGATTATTCGAATAGAATGCTGAAAAACTGTGATCCCGAGCTGCCTGGCTTATTGATGTTGGGGATTGTGAAGTAACCATAACTGTTGGCCAAGAGTTTGCCGGATATCAACCAACCAATAGAATCCCCCAATATCCCCCTTTTTAAAAAACCCTCTGCTAATCAAACATAGCAATCCAAGATCCCCCATTTGCTTCGATGTTCTCAGCTATAAACCTGCATGTTGATGGTAATTTCATGCATTGTCCATTGTCATCTTTGAGTACCAGAGGTTTTTTTTTTAACAAAGAAAGCTGCTGGAAGGTATTGGATCAGAAATTGGGGGCTCAGATGTATTTCATGGGGAAGTTTTTCCATAAATATTCATAGGTGAATCAGACTTGCAGCTGCTGAGAAGTGCATTTATAGGTTTTATAACTATATCATCATAATTTAGAGGTGCCATTAGCCTCTTTATTGGCTGGTTTCTGACGTCTCCCAGAGGTGGACGTAAGAGATGGGTCTTTTCTACGTAAGAGTTGACGTAAGAAATCATGTAAATAATGGGCCTTTGAACAATCTTTGTATTGTATGTATGTGGCGTTGTATTGTCAGTTGATGTTCACTCATAAGCCCATGTGAGTGGTGTGACTCATGAAAATGGGTGACTGTGAGCCTAGTTATGGCTATGGCAAGGCGCACGTGGTCAGTGGCCACTGGTTTAGCCCGTGACACACTGGGAGAGAACC
>Ga0126342_10006534_pt1 | contig 20702 bp, 17 predicted proteins | sample Cyp1metagenome_FD_92528 | JGI IMG/M metagenome (GOLD analysis project Ga0126342, IMG submission 92528) | Coral microbial communities from Lord Howe Island, Old Settlement Bay, Australia - Cyphastrea 1 metagenome | ecosystem: Host-associated > Invertebrates > Cnidaria > Coral ...
TTGCGCGCAAGGTTAAGTTCGTCGGAGTTTGTCGGGCTTAAAGTTTTACAGACTGCGTAAAGATCTTTACCAAAAGTGTCACGAATATTCTTTCCAAGGCCGGATTGAAACTGGAAATTCTTATTGTTCTGCTGGTCCACCTGGTTCAGTCTTATGCATTTCGGCAGACCTTATTCCCTACGAACCCGCAAGCTCGCGAAAAAAACCATTCCTAACAGCCACTTATATCCACTTACGATATATCAAGCATGGGTATACATTGGAGGATATACCAGTAACTTCCTTATACTTATAACTATGGCAATACTTATGGTAAGTATATGATTACTTAATAACTTAACGTATACTATATAGTATACTAATCATAACTAAGCATATTTACAATAGTATAAACTATGACATTAGTTTTACATATAGTGACATTATAAGTATAGTTGATATATATTTATATACTATATAGCATATAGTTAACATGAGTTTTTTGTGTTACTATATGCCAAGCATGACGACTTCCGAAGGCGTCTCTGGCGGCGCCTTCGGCGGCTACACCCAGTCCAACGTCGCGGCACGCCGTGTGGTGCCCAGCGAGGCAGGGGTGGTGGGATGGGTGATTGAAGCATGGGAATAGCTATTGAAAATGGCCATTTATAGTGACTTTTCCCATGAAAAATGGTGATTTTCCCATTAGTTATGTAACAAATTACCAGAGGGTAAGTGTTTAATCATGGTTTAGATTAGTTTAGTATGGTTTGATATGGTTGAAGGATGGTTGAAGTATCATCAATTGGGAATAGAATTCATCAGTGTTTTTTTTTGTCATTTGGTAATTTGTTTGCCATGGAAAATCAGCACTCTTACTGGGTAAATCATCTACCTATAGGCAATTTTCCTTGAATTTCTGGAGGGTAACTATGCTATCCTCAAAAGGTGGTCAATGGTACTTGGGTGCATCCCAACTAGTAAGTGTTTAATAAGTTAATAATCATTGTATAAGTGGGGAGCTGATGATGATGATGACGACGATGATGATGAGGATGACGATGAAGATGATGACGATGATGATGACGATGATGATGATGATGATGACGACGACGATGATGATGATGATGATGACGATGATGACGAATATGATGACGATGACAATGACGACGATGATGACGACGATACTGATGATGACGACGACGATGGTGATGATGATGGTGGTGATGATGATGATGATGATGACAATAATGTTGATGATGATGATGATGATGATGATGAGTAGTAGTAGTAGTAGTGGTAGTAGTGGTAGTAGTGGTAGTAGTGGTAGTGGTAGTAGTAGTAGTAGTCGCCGTCGCATTAGCATCAGCAGTAGCAGTAGCAGTAGCAGCAGCCACTTAGTAACTGTGATGCACATCCAAGTATAAAGGCAGCACACATAGTGGGAATATGTAATGGAGAATCGGGTTGATTGGAATATGTTCTGGAGATCATATCACCACTTTGCTACGATGTGATGATTCGGGTGTGTCTAAACCCCCAACACACACAATTTGGTCATTTGTGTGAAGAAAAAATGAACATTGTGATAACTAACCAGTGGTACCTTGTCCAGATAAACCCATATAGAACGTGTTAAAAAAAAAAAACATTGGATGGAATGGGTTGTTTCCTGTATCTGTTTGAGATTGAGACAAACACACAGATGTTTGGAACATTCGGTTCTTCAGAAAAGTGAAGATGACTGCCAAAGACGATGGTTTTAGGGATTCATCAAAAACATAATATTCTGGCTGAATCACCGACACATCGTCGGGAACTAATCAGTACAAAACTGGGAATCTCTCTGTGTTTTCTTGTGGATTCCTTTGAGCAAATGCACCAAGATGATTTGATTGGTGAACGATCAACCAACATGTGTGTTTGGATGGATATTGATGGTAACTTGCCACCGCAAAAAAATTGGATCGGATCAAACACATGGAGATACGTCCATGGTATTTAAACATGTTCCATTGATGTTCTGTGCTACAGCTATTAGAGCCTTCCAACCAGGCATAATTTTGTATTGTTTGATTTTCCATGTCAACTTTTGAGTCTGTTGTTTGTGTTGCTCTTCCGGTGAAATGATATGTGTTGGACATTCTCGGGGTGTATCATTGTCAGTCAAGGACTTGCTTCATCAACTTAACTGGTAGTTTGTTCTTTGGATGCCTTGACGCTATCCCATCTATCCCATCTCTCCGTTTCAGAAAAAAATACTGACATATTATAGTTACTGTAAGTTACTGTAGATTTGCAGGCAGACGTTGTCCGGTATTCTCCAGCCACGTTACCTCCAGTGGCTATCACAGGAGCAAAGGAAAGGCAGAAAGTTCGTGAACGTCGTCTACGTTGTGTTGGAGTCGCAATATCAGTCTGCCCGGATCCCCAGCGATGCGTCGCGTCGTTTGTGTGGTTCAAGCACCAATTACCGGTAATCAAACATGGCAATGGAAAGTCCCCCATTGATAGATGAAAGTGTCCATTAAGACCTCCATGTATTAGGGGATTTTCATGGATTGTCCATTTCCACGTTTGATTACCAGAGGGTAGCCATGTGTTTGTCTCCATATCAGGGGGGAAGTATGAAATCCTTCGTGGTCCTTCGCGTTGGGCTGTAGGCGATGACCACAGCCATCCGACAGATCAACAAGACCCCTGGCCCCGTCTGCATGGAGTGCGTGGGATATTTGCTGGAGGACGTGCAGAGCTTGAGGGAAATGGTTATTAGCTCAAGATTGGTCATTGACAACAGCATAAATCGACAGGGGTTTAGCTGGGATTGTGGTACACACAGACTAATCAGAATGTGTAGCCCATATATGCCATTATATATATATTATATGCCCACATTCTGGGTTGTTTGTTTCGCAGAAATGGAGATTACAAACAAAGGTCAGTGTAGTCAGCAAGCATTGGGATGCAACGTCAGCAAACAGGAGATCCGAAGTCCCGAGAGCGAAGAGCAATTGGCCAAGGCGGGACGGCGGTGACATTGGGAAGTCCGAGATGTGCATATTTTATAAGGGGGTTGAAGCAACAGAAATGGTGATTTAAGTGGCAATGAAGCTGGTTTTGATTCATCGCCTATTTTGAGTTAGTTCAAGAATAGGGGATTTATCCTAATAGAAGGCCCATCTTCAGACAAAACCATATACAATCATATATATATATGGGAGGTGTCGCCTGCTGAGTGGCGCGCATGACCAGATGACGCATTTTGTTTGGACGGATATAATAGATAAATTTGTATATATATATATACTGATATACCCCAATTCTCACAGAGTAAACTGTGACTTTATGACAATTTACACGAATAGACCAGCGAACACCTGGATATGTGTTTTTTTTCCTCATCAGGCTGTGCCTCGCATCCAAACGCTCTACATATGGGTTAGTACCCGCAAATCCAGTGCTTAAATCATAAGTTTCCCTATTGAATTGAACATAGTTTGGGTAATTTTTCGCAACAGCTTCAAACACGCCCTGAAAAAAATCCCTCAGATATCATGTCAAATTGGTTTGACATACTATATAATTAACAATTCTTAAACATTATTTTTGAATAAAAGGCATAATATGGTAACCATTATATCCCGACATATCCCCATTTGTTTGCTGAGGATCTGGACGATGCCAACATCTTTATTTGTCTCCTGGCTGTGGTAAGATTCACCATGGAGCTGCTGTGACACTGGGCAGGTGTTCGTGTCGTATCTTCGTTGGATCAACAGAAAATTGGGGATACTTCAACTAGAAAAAATGCGACGCATTGGTAAACTTAAGAATCAGGTCGATTTAGTGACGGGCTATGATTTGTCAAGGTGCCGCCCTGGGGCACATGGAACAATATGAAACAATTCTAGGTCCAAGAATCAGATGTCAGAACCATTTGATTAGTGGCTCCAGATGTTGGTTCCTTCCCTGGCCTGTTTCTAATGGGATGTCGGGTCACTTCACTGTCCGGGCTGGTGAATTGGCCACCGTCTTCTGGCTGAAGCCAGGAAGAATCTACACTGAGGCACCTGAGAAATGTCACATGGCATGTTTTTTCACCCAGCTATCACTACCTGGGTTTGTCTAAAAATGGTGTACCCCCAAATCCAGTAGTTTCGAGTCTTGAACCTCGTCTGTTCACATGGCCACACCTGGGGTTCCTGGTGAAATCCTATAGAGCCCAACAAAAGATGTCCATGCCATATGGATCGCCGGAAATCTCTCATTCCCCTGGTTCCCCTCCCCTCGATCCTGCAGGTTCCTTGATCTTCGTACAGGAACTGGCAGAGAAGTTGGTGAAGATCGTAGAGCCTCGTCGCGACCAGTTGGATGCCTGCCTGTGCTTCCCCTCCATGCCCGAGGCAACCCGGGACTGCGGGTGGCTTGAAGGGTTGAGCCCGGAAAAGACATGAAACCGGACTATCAGCCTTATACATGGGCTGATAGCGCTGAGCACGTTCGCCGCGAGGATTCACTCAAAGGGCCGAGCAAAAAAATATTGATATATCATTGCCATATATAAGTTCAAAATTTATATGTACTATATATGTAGACTCAGATATAGCACCACTTTTACAAAGGCTATCTTGTTATTCATCCTCCAGCAGGTGATGAAACAAAACAAGCTGGGCACCTTTGACTTGACGCAGATCGCCGGTGGCCCCTTGGGCAACTTCGCGCAGCAGGCGCAGGGTGAATCGTGAGGATGGGTTGAAACCCACATGTTACATATACAATACACAAATGAGGAATATATAATAATATATATATACATAAGTAACTCATATATACATTTTGTTACACATATGATAACATACATACATATATGATAGCATTGATACTGACAATGACGCATTCTTTGGGTGACATCCATGACACCATCAGATCTGGCTCAGCCTTTTTGAGAGCACCGGGATTTAGTGACATGCTCATATGGGCCTTGCGGCGTTGCGTCCATGTCAGGTGAAGGATCTGAGAAAGAATTCCCTGTCCAAGAACAAACCCGCCTCTGGTGGCAACTTCCAAGATAGCCTCTTGAAACTGGTAAGGACGCTGCCCAAGGCTCCAGTGCTGGTGATGAACTGGGGATTCACTGGAGAGGTTTTTTTTTTGTGATACCTCCGATTTTTTTTGGGATTGACATGGATACGTGATTCAGATATATTCAATTCTATCCTGTTTTTTGTCGGGGGAGACGGGGTATTATATACTTTGGTTTACTCGTGGACGATGAACATCATATGAGATGGTGAGATGGCCCTAGAATAGAGACATTTTCAGGCGATATCAGACCCTAGGCCGATTTGATGTACTTCCCATTGTTTATCGTTTCAGTGAGATTGACACCCTGTTACATCATACTGCTTGGCAAAAATGGTTTCTTTGTGAATTGGGTGCTCTCACACTGGAGACTAGTGTAAACAATCGCCAAGTTCGCACTGGTGTAAATTTACCAGCCCATTGTAGTTTTTTTATTGAACTCCCCGTTTTTCTTGGCTGCGCCATATAATGCCTAATGATAACAACTGTTACAGTTATTTCTGTATCACTATGTGAAATTTCCTATTTTGAGGGTTATAATTGCAACACTCACCGCCCATGTTATAAGTTGCACATACCCTTTTGGTTATTTTAAGAACGGCAAATCATCAGTTCTATTATCTATTTTCATGGGCCATCTATACAATTATATAGCTATGTTGAATAACCAGAGAGTAATTCCCATGATTATCCCCTATGTTTGATCATTTTTGTTGGTTAGATCCCTATCAAAGTCATCATAGAATCCAATTAATTCAGCATAAAAGTCCCATGAAATACCATTAAATATTAACATCATCATAGAATACAATTAAAATCACCATAAAATCACCATAAAATCGCATGAATTCCCATTAGATCCCACTAAATCACTATGAAATCCCTTTTCCCTCATTCCCCTGGGCAGGTGCTCAAGTTCCTCCCTGGTGAGCAGGCCGCAGACGCCAGGACCGTTTCGCAGACCCCCAACATTGATGGTGAATGAACAACAGTGTCGGTGGTATGTATATATATATATATCTATATCTCTATATATGTATATATATATATTATATTATATATATTACATAGCAAAATAGCGAACAACATGGGGCAGAAGACATTGGAATTTATATAGATAATGTGATGTTCCCCATGGTTTTCGCTGCCCGTTACCACTGCAGTTACCACTGCTGGTTTTCAGGACCTTCGTCCTCTCCTTGCAGCACTGGCTGGGTGGAACCCCCGAGAACTTGGAGGTGGACGAAGGATTTCTCGCGAAATCATCGGAAAAACTTTTTAATTCACACCACTTGGACAACTATTTGTTGGAGGAAATGAATCCCCTTTTTTGTTGGGTGATGTGAAAAAAATAAGACATGTACCAACCCCTGTCTCAGATGAATTGGATTTGAATAACATGATTATTGACCTTCCCACATGAAAATCCACAAGACATGGGGAATCTACTGGGAATATGTTTCATTGTTTATGTCAGTGTTGCCCTTAATTCAATATGATGGGTAGGTGAAATCATTCCAAAATGGCGGCCATTGAGTTTTTTGCCTCTGGTGAATCAAGCAAAACTTGAACGGATGGATATAGTCATATAGTCATAACACATCCTGCGAGGATTTCATTGTAGGAAAAGCGCAACGATATATAATATAATATATATATATATATACATATTTATGTACATCAATGAACGTCAATGTGTGTTCAGAATCCCTATCAGTGCATATTCTCTTTATGCAACTTGACATTTACTTCTAGCTAGATTTAGTCTGCCATGCTTTTGCCTGGTCAATACGAACTTTGGTGGATTTCTGTTCTTGGCAGCTCTTTTTTGATATGGGTGGGCAAAGGGATACCCTCCAATATCCCTGGGGTTATCATAATTGTCCCTATTTGGATTCCATAACTTGGGGATATGACATTCACGGGTCAACCAGAGACAATGAGATTCCAAACCGCTGAATTTTTGGGGCCAGTTTCAGATGCACCCAAATATATCCAAATATCATATCAAGTTGGTTACAGTATATATATTCAATATATATATATATATATATACAATTATCAAGTTGGTTACAGTATATATATATATGGTACTGTAAAGCTATATCTTTTGGTTGGTGTTCCAAGGGAAAGTGCAGGCCAGTTTCAGTGACCAATCGACCAATCATGCAGGCCATGCTGCTGAGAATTGCTGGTGGCTATGTGCCAGGTGTTGAGGCAGGCCCGCAGGTGACCGATGTGGCCAGGCTTTTTGTGCACAGCAGTTGATGTTTTGTTAATGGATTCAATGAAACCCAACATATGTATATATATATATATATACATACATATGTATACATATATATATACATATACATATTATATATATATATAGGTACAACTACATATACACGGATTAAGTACTATTTACGAGCAATGGTGTGATTATCACAACATGATCTACCAACGGTAATACACCCCCCTATTAAACACCCCCCAGAAACCATCGTTAGGGGCTTGGTCCCACATATTTGGGACCCTAGAATGGGGTTGTTACATATTAGGCGGATGGGATCACTCATGAGACATGATCAGTAGATTTATGGCATTTTAGCATATTTTCACCTACCCTCTGGTAATGACTAACAGTTTGCTATTGAAAATGGCCATTTCCAATGGGAAAATCCACTATAAATACTATAAATGGTCAATTTTCAATAGCAAACTGTTCGTCATTACCAGAGGGTACATCTTCTTCGGGGCTTAGGACCATAATCCCAGCAACTCACGGGGAGACCCGGAGAATCGCCCATCCCCCGGCAGGAGATCGACACCGAGAAGTTGATGGAACCTGTGGTGCTGCCAGACATGGGCATTTGGCATCCGTCCCTCTGCGGTGAAGTGGGCTGGTAATCTGTTTAGTGGTGCGACTGACTATAATAATAATAATATATATATATATATGTACATGATTTTATATAGGTTATGTGTATTTATATATATATTTACAGCATGCAGAACCAGGTAATCAGAGTCATGATAACCTAGATAGTTATTTCTGGAAAAGATCAGGCAGATGTTCGACGGTAGTTACTCACTCACTCACTCACTCACTCACTCACTCACTCACTCACACGCTCCACAGGGCAGCCGTCCACGTCCAGAAACAGCCTTAGTGTATAACCTCGGAACGACACTAAGCAGCGCCAAACATGTTCTGTAATTATAGGTGGCTGCTGGGAGAAGCAGGAAGCCTGCCTCACTAACATCACCGCACTCCATGCAGGAGAATGTGCAGAGTGGAGTTGCACGAACGGACAAGCAAACGGCACACAGCGAGCATTGCTCAGCGCTGATGGCAAGCAAGCCCGGCACACACACTGCCAATCACTGTCTCTCAGTTGTTCTTCACACCAAGCTTCTGCACCAAGTCGATGGCTTTCTGCTCAAGTGACCCACGTGGAGCCTGGCCAAAGAATTGCACTCTGCCGTTTGTCACAACTGCTGCGACAAGCCTCTTCAAGTGGCCTGTGAGCACCTGCCAGCCGCAGGAAGAGCTTCTTCTGCGTGGAAGCATGCATGTTCTGCACTCTGCACACCTTCACTGGCACACGAAGTCATCAATCAGCTGCTGGAGCGGGGCTTTTGCATTGGTCTTCACTGCGAGCAGCAGCGCGACCAAAGCATACTCATCAGGTTGGCCTTCGTCGACGGTAGTTACTACTTGCAATCAGTGGTGTAGCTGTTTTCTGCGACCTAACGCGATCATGGTACTACATATATTACCAGGCCCTGGGTGAACTCACCCAAAGCCATATGGCTACATATTGCTGACTATAACATTCAATCTGTATATATATATATACATGTTTATTATACGTATACATACATACATACATACATACATACACACAGACAGACAGACAGACAGACAGACTGACATACAGACATACATACATGCATGCATGCATGCATACATACATACATACATACATACATACACACATATACATACATGCATACAGACACACACACATACACACATACACACATACACACATACACACATGCACACATGCACACATGCACACATGCATACATGCATACATGTATACATGCATACATGCATACATGCATACTCACATTCACACATGCACACATGCATACATGCATACATTCATACATGCATACATGCAAACATACATACAGACAGACATACATACATACATACATTACAGAAATGCAGACATAGATTCATACATTCATACATTCATAGAGTCATACATTCATACATTCATACATTCATACATGGATACATAGATACATCCATGCATGCATGCATGCATACATGCATACATGCATACCCACATACACACATACACACATACACACATACAGACAGAAATACAGACATACAGACAGACATACAGACATACATTCATACAATCATACATTCATACATTTATACAGTCATACATTCATACATTCATACATACATAGATCCATAGATACATAGATACATAGATGCATGCATGCATGCATACATGCATACAGACATACAGACATACAGACATACACACATACAGACATACAGACATACACACATACAGACATACACACATACACACATACACACATACAGACATATACACATACACACATACAGACAGACATGCAGACATACAGACAGACATACAGACATACAGACAGACAGACATACATACAGACAGACGGACATACAGACATACAGACAGACAGACATACAAACATACAGACATACATATGTATACATTTGTATACTTATATTTATATACACACACATTATGTATATACACATATATATTTACATACATATGTGTATATATATGTATACATACACATATTTATGTATACATATATTTATATACATATTTATACATACATTTTTTTGTTTATATACATATATACATATATATACATTGGTCTGCCATTTTATGAGTAGTGACAGTCGCAAGATGTTGCAAGTGAGTGACAGTCGAAAGTGAGTGGATGTGACATTCGCTAGTGAGTGGTTTGCCCTATTGCTGTGTGTTATTACAACAAAGAGGGGTAGATAGGGGTAGCATAGACAAATATATATATATATATATACATATGTAAATATGTAAATATAGTATCGTATGTGATGTTTTCCACCAACCCAACCATTAAACGCTGAGGCTGGCCCCGCAGATCTTTGATACCATGGACGAGTACCGTGAGTGGTACGACAACGTGGCTGGGCTCTTCCCATGACAGCGGTTGGATGACCAACAGAAAATGGATATGTTCAAAGGATTAAATGAGGATGTTTGATGATATCATATATGTATTTCTAACCAGCATGATGTGATTAACGTGGGTGTGTCTGGAAATTGGGACTAGCCACAAACTATTTCAAGAGAGAACATGATGATGAAACAAATTGATTCTAGGGCACTTTTTTTTTTCGACAAACCTGTCCGGTCAGATTATGAGGTTTTTCAAAAATGGTCGCCTTTTGTCGACCTGACAAGAAAATATGATTTGGATGATTGGGGAATGATACAACCATATTGCATCATATTGCCTCTTTCAGCTTTGTGAACAATAGTAATTTGTCCAAATGTTGAACCATGGGAGATTGCCATGTTTGTAAAAACTGTTTTCAGACTGGACTAGGGAATAACATTTAAAAGATCTTAAAAGGCAATGCTTGTTGGGCATCATTTTAAGACACGGCCCAGCTGGCAAAGTTGTAACCTGTCAAAAGCGGTTCATGGAGTTCATGGATGTTTCCGGTCAAATCATCAATTATTCCTTATAATACCCCAAATTTCTTGCTGGTAAAATCCCAAAGATATGGTTTTGTGCGAAAATGGTATATCCCAAATGTTCATGGTTTATCCTCATTTTCTCTAACCCCACTGTCAACTTGGGGTATATCCAATTTTTAGGCAAACCCAAATATCTTGCTGTTGGTCATATATATATATATAGATACTGATATACATATTATATATATATATCCTAAGCAAAGTTCCCATTCCTTCCCCATTGCTTTCCATCATTGCCCATTCCACCTGCCGAGGTGCACTGCCCCGCCGCCGGCATCCTGCCGGACGCCCCGTTCATCGGCCTGGTCCTGCAGAAGTCGCACATCGCCACCAAGGATGATGGCCATTACGTGGCGCGGCAACGGGGGCGTTTCCCGAGGTCGGAGATGCTCGAAACGGAAGATGCTTATTATGTAACACGGTGAAGATACCCTCTGGTAATTGTTACATCACCATGGAAAATCACCATTTTTTAATGGGAAAACTCACTATAAATGGTCATTTTCAATAGCTATTTTGACATAACCAGAGGGTATGTTTTGCTGTTTGTGGTTTGATGATAGATTTTGAGATTGAACGAAGACCTGTATTTTTTAGAGATAATATGTTTAGAAATGTTTTGAACAAGATTGTTTTATGTATTATTTATGTAATATAAACGCCATTAATTTTCGTCATTGCTGGCTCAAACCCTTTAATGTAATCTGTGCGTGTATCCCAGGTCTGTCTAGTTGCCCCGCAATAAAAACCACCAAACATACCAAATAAAACGAGAGTAAATCCAACACAATCTCACCAACACGTCACCTAAAATCCCCAAGTCAAATCCAATATTCCAACACATCGACCAAAATCCAACTTCAGAATCCCAAGTAAATTAATATAAGTATCAGTATGTCAACTGATTTTATCATTCATTTAAAAGTCCCATATTTTTTCAAGGTCCCATTCTGAATGACCAACGGGCCCACCGGGCGCGGTAAGGTGGGCATGGTCCAAGAGCTGGAGCGTCGCGGTGCCCGTGTGGCCTGCACCTACACCGGTGGCCTGGATTTCTCGGTTCCCGTGCAGGACAGCGAAGTGGGTAGTTGTTTAAGAGGTTAACTGTGGTTATATGGTTATAGTATCTTTATGTATCTTTATAAGCAAATTGGATACTCTAAGTTATAAACCAAATATGTATGTTTTGATATGTTTTGTTTTGGTTTTTAAATTAATACTTAGGGTTGTGGGTGTGATAAATTATACACCAACTTGCATCTAAGTTATAAAAATTGCTAGTGATTATAGCAGATATATCGAACTAGTTAACTAGTTCACGAAACCAACATGACTAGGGGGCACCACCTTGCATGAACACTGCGTTCACCGACTGGAGCAGAGCAGAATCAACAATTCCGGGCCAAGCGACAGGATGGATTGTTTAGTACAAGTTCTTTTGTTTTTCTGTAGAGATATACTTAAAAGATCTTAAAAAATGTTTGGTTTTCGCAGGGTATGTAAGATTGGCATGAGCAGAGAACAGAAACATTGAAAACTGCTAAATTCATGGGTACATCCGGAAAATAAAAACAACGCATGAGAACACACTATTTGGATTTCAAAGATGCTAGTTACAATAAATTATATAACTTATTAGTATTTATTAGTATGGTTTTAATGGCGACCCAAGGATATCAATTTCACTGCTACCCATCAAATATCAGGAAATTCACAGCACTTGCCAACCCTGAACAAGTTCAGATCCCAGACCATACATGAAGTCTTTATACCAAAGTTCTACCTTACACATACATGCATGCATGCATACATCCATACATCCATCCATCCATCCATCCATCCATACATACATAGATAGATAGATAGATAGGTAGATAGATAGATAGATAGATTAGATAGATTAGATAGATTAGATAGATTAGATAGATTAGATAGATTAGATAGATTATATAGATTAGATAGATTAGATAGATTAGATAGATTAGATATATTAAATAGATTAGATAGATTAGATAGATTAGATAGATTGGATAGATTGGATAGATTGGATGATTAGATATATAGATTGGATAGATTAGATAGATTAGATAGATTAGATAGATTAGATAGATTAGATAGATTAGATAAATTAAATAGATTAGATAAATTAGATAAATCAGATAGATAGATAGATTAGATTAGATTAGATTAGATTAGATAGATAGATACATATATACATACATAAATGTATACATATATATATATATATGTTATGTAACAATTACAATGACAATAACAATGATACGACGGCTATTGCTATACTACTACTGCTATTACTACTAACAAACAAAAATATAAGGACATAGAATATATGCAGTACAGTACTCATAATAGCTTTACAGACATGTTATTCTGCATAATATGTACAAGACATGCACTCTTTGGTTATTTAACATAGCTACGGAATAGATCCCCATTGAACATTGTGATTTCCCATGGCACACTGTTAAATTATCAGAGCTTATATTCCATGATATTCCAGTAGATCTCATTATTCATCCCATTATATCCCATCAAATATTCAGTGATATCCCCTTTAATACATTATATATATACACACATATATATATACTATATATATACGTATATGTATATATATATATATATACATATATATACATATGTAGATATACACATATACATTTAGTATATATATATAATATATAGGATATATAGTATATATCCCATAAAGCTCACTGATTCTTCACCACGCCACGCCACCAGGAGTACTTGGCCAGCTCCAACGGCGAGGGCGTTGTGGATGCTTTGGTGAATTTGACGGGCTTCTCGCTGGTGGGCGGACCTGCCTCTCAGGACGCCAAGAAGGCGTGAGATGTGGTGAAAACCATGGGATTTCAACGGGATTTCTGGAGGACTGATGTGGAAAATCCTATTTCTGGATGGAGGACTGATGTGGGTAGCAATTTTAGATGTGGCTTTCTTAAATATATAATTTATATATATATAATATATACTTAAGTAAAATCCCCCCATCTCCTGGCTTTCTTTCAAAGTGATTCCGTTGACCCGGAACATCCCACCGGAAATGGAGCAAATCCGAGGATTACCGGAGGGTATCGATCTCCGGAGGATTAACGTAGTTGAATCATGCATCTGGGGATATGGATATATATATATACTGGTATATATATATACTGGTGTATATATATATACAGATTGATATATATATATATATACAGATTGATATATATATAGAGAGAAATTACGGTGGATTTGCTAAAGATGATCTTGATGTGTTTTTTTTGAAAATCCATCAGACATGGTTTATTTGTTTGGGGTTCCTTCAGCAAATCCAGGATTGTTTGGGTTTAACATGGTTTAACTAGAATGATGGTTGATTGATGATGATGGGATTTATAGGAACTTATATGGATTTATCCAGGTTTGACCAGATTTTCAGTGTTATGGCCTCTTGTACTGTAACACTTTGCTGTGGTATAGATGAACTATTTTCATAGTCCGATTCTTTGCCGATAAATAATAATTAATATAAAGAATTGTCATTTTCCCAAATAGATTCTTAAATGATCCGATGTGAACTATTAAATTATCAGATGGTAGTTGCAATGTTTTAGTCAAAATCAGTTCAGATTTTTTTTCTTTCCATTGAACATGGTTGGCCATAGGGATTTGAACCAACAATGGGGAGTTAACCAACTTTTTCATGGGGATATCTTATGGGATGAATGGAATCTCACACTAAAAAATATATCTAAATGTAACCAATATCATGACACTAAATACAACCAATATCATGATGATTAGTTAGTGCTTTCAAAATCGTTTAAATATGTGTTATCTTCAACCCTATTTGGGATGATTAAGTAGGGTTTGAAAACACCATCATGGATCAAAGTTTAAACATGAATTGGTGCATTTCCGAGTGAAGGGCATGATACATCGAAGTATACAAGTGAATTTGCCCTGATAGGTTTCCTTTTCGTACGTGGTTTATTGTTGGATGCTGCTGGAACTTCATCTTTGTTCTCCGCTGACCCCTTTGATATAGGTAAATCTTGCTTTGGCCCGCTGATATAGGTTTACGTTCTGGATGACCAATTGGAGGAACGACACAGTAATCATATTTATACTTAAAATATATACATACATTATATATATACATATACATTTTATATACATATATACATTATATATACATATATATACATATATATATACATTATATATATACATATTTACAAATTGTATAACTACGATGATTCCCACTAGATGTGTTGTTTTGGTGTGTGGAAGTACTATCCAAAGTAGGGCCTTCCGGGCCACTCCACCCTGGGCGAAAGGCCAAAGAGGTTCTGATGAAGTTGAACCGTCCCTACATGGCAGCTTGGTATGGCTTGCTATGACTGCAGGGGTCCAACAAAAAATGGCGAGAATATGGTAGAATATGGGATTGATTAGATATAATTAACATTAATCAACACCATTTTGATGCACTTTTGACAAAGGAAATTAATATGAACATATGAACATGAGTATCAACTGATCGGAAGGTTCAGTAGCGAATCGTAAGCGGGTTAAGGGGTCTGCAGGTTTGACTCTATGGCAAAACATAGCGCAAAGTTTTGTGTGAACGTGGGGATGAATTAATTAAAAACTTGCAAACAACCACGTGTGTTAGTCTTATAATTACTTGGGTACCCCCAAATCCATCGTTTATTATGTTATTTAAGACAAACCCATATATACGGGGATGGACATCCATAAATCCAGCCAGAGTTTGACTGTTGATTCAGTACCATGAGATGGTAGGATGTTTGATATTGTTTGAGCATCCGCTCTCTTGGCACATATTGGATATATTATGTATATATATATATATGTTGGAAGAGGATTTATTAAAATTTAATACATTTACCCTCTGGTAAACTAACATAGCTATGGACAATCACCATTTTTAATGGGTAAATCCACTATAAATGTTGTATTTTCAATAGCTATTTTGACATAACCAGAGGGTATATAAATCCCAAGGTTGGTGATTGAATCTTCACTTTCGGCCTGGTTTTGTGTGGTCCATAAAAGCATTAACCACTTGAAGTTGTAGTTCCAGTTACTGGGGGTTAGGATCCCATGGTTCTACTCATGAATAACCCCAACGCCCAAAAAAATGGTGATATATCACGCTGTATCACCATTACATCATATATCCCACTATATCATCAATCACCACAATATTTATATATATATATATACATATACAGTACATAATAATAATAACAAAAGGTAATAATAATAATATATATATACAGTACATATATACATATATATATACATATATATAAATAATAATAATATATATATATATACATATATATATTATCACCATTAAATCCCATTAAATCATCATAATTTGCTCAGTGACATCACCCCCAAATCCGCCGCGCTGAGGTGAGTGTGCCACTGGTCTTCCAGTCCTTCACCGAGTGGCAGAACAGCCAGCTGGGACTCCACCCTGTGCAGGCGATGGGGCTCCGAAAGGAAGTCATGGTTAGTGGTTGATAGTGTTAACTATGGGTTAACCACTTCATACAGGTTATGTGATTAAATAGTTGATGTATTTATTAACCACTATTGGTTAACTATTGGTTAGTGGTTAACTATTGGTTAGTGGTGTTAAATACAGGTGAACTTACCACTTCATGCTGGTTATGTTTTTTGTGATCTTGGTTGAGAATGGTAAACAACGATAAATGCCGGTGACCCGGTGTTTTTTTTTCCGATCCCCCGTTGATGTGAAACTTCCCCAACTTTTGAAGCTTAAAACTCAATGGTTGTAACCTTAAAACACGCAACTGTACCGCCGAAAGAAACTATATATGATAATTTTATATAATTTTTATAATATATATATATATATGTGATTCATATTTACCCACAAACCCCCATTCAATCCCATTAAGTCACCATGAAATCCCATTAAGTCACCAGTACTGTAGATCATATTAAAACACATGAAATCCCATTTTTTATCACCATTGAATCCCTATAAAATCCCATGACATCACAATGTTTGTTGGTTAAATGAGCATCCCTAACTTACCGTCACCGCCAGCAGGTGGCGTTGCAGGTGTCTCTGCCTGAGATCGACGGCGCCATCGAACCTCTGATCTTCTCGGGGCGCGATGGCACCAGTGGACGCTCCATCCCTATGCAGGCTCCGCGGATGGTATCAAAACAGGGGTCTCAAGCAACTGAAACTCACAAAAATGATGAGAATCACGGGGATTTCAGATGATTTCAGATGATTTAAGCAAGACTTGTGTGGTGATCTAGTGATTTGATGTATAAATTGATGTAAATTATGGGGATCCCATGGGATTCCCCTGCAACGACCCCCGGATCCAACGGCGGACTCCGCAGAGGACCGTATCGGCAGCCTGGCCACACGTGCGATGAACTGGGCCAACCTGCGTCGCAAGTCCAACGCTGAGCCTTGGGCCGATAGGAAACTGGGGGCCAGGTACCCTCTGGTAATGACTAACATAGCTATGGAAAGATCCACCATTTTTCATGGGAAAATCCACTATAAATGGTGATTTTCCATAGTTATGTTAAATTACCAGAGGGTAACATGGTTTAGCAAGTTTTTGGCCAGCAAAATTTGGGGTTGAACGATTGAGCCATGTTGAACCAACCCAAAATATCCCGAATTTAGATTTCACTGGCGATTATACTATAAAGTGACCAGAAAAGAGGAATTCATTGATATAACCAGCAAAGACGTGGATCGAATCATCAATAAACGGGGATGATGGGGATTAACCAGCAACAACATGGGGGCTGAACTGGTAATCAATAGAATGTACCCGAGTTGAAGTGTGTCTCGAACTTGGGTATACCAGCAATTTATGACGATGTAGAGGGAAGATGATGATGAATCATGGGATGTTTAAGCACTTGATCTCCCCATGGCCAGTGGCTTGACTCCCGGCCCAATGGGTTCCAACCATGGGTTCCGGGTCAGATTTCGTGGACGGGATTCAAACTCCTGGCTGAAATTGATGAAATTGGAAGTAGGGAATGGCCATGTTAGGCCCTAAAATTGTAGAAGAGTTGGGTCATTTGTTTCCTCTTTGGTTTGGGACTTTTATCATCTTTTATCCATTTTCCATGGGTACTTGGAGGGTCTAAGTCTAAGCCGTAAGTTCTTTAGAATCAGGAGTTTCCTTTTCCGTCGTAAGTTGTACCTCATGGCTGCCTGCACTGCGAAGGAAAAGAAGCTGAGCATTTGCGTGTTCCAGTTCCCCCCTGACAAGGCACAAACATCGCCAGACTGTTCAGGGGCTGTGTTTGGAAAAAGAATGGAGCCAGTTCATTTTCGGATCATGTTTAAAGTTAGAGATCCACCAGCTACCTCCGGTGGCGATAAGAATTAGGTTTTGAAAGAGATGGTAGGAATGTTCAACTCTTCCAATCCGACCCGAACGACTCAGCTTAGTCAGCTTAGTGATTTGGTACTGGAATTAGATTCGGATTTATGGTCCTTTTTTTTTTGGCACAAGACCCTTAAATCATGCGAGTTATGTATATCCTATTTCAGAATCCATGAAATATCAGAAATATCCCCAGTTTATTATGGTTGGCTTAATGTTGGCTTAATGTTGGCTTTATAGTTTACCATCTGGTTATTTAACATAGCCATGGTATAGATGGCCCATTTATAGATGCTTTACCTATTAAAAATGGTGGATCTTTCCATGGCTATGTTAAATAACCAGAGCGTAATTACCCCTACTATTTTTGATGGTTGCCACGCACGCCATATCTCTCTCGTTCTAGCCAAAGCCAGGGCAATGTGGGCACCGCTGCTTATCTGGATGTCTTTGGGAGCATCTATGCAGTCATGAAGGAGCTGCAGTCACCCGGAGCGTTGCCCCTCCCAATTTTATGGTTGGTAGTTTTATAGAGGGAAAAAATGATGTTCCCGAGATGATGTGTTTTTCTGAAGTTGGGTATCCCATTTTTCGGAGAAATAGATAGTTGGAACCTTGTTTTGAACCTCATGTTCGATGGTTACCCTCCATTCTATGATTCAAAACATCATGTTCGTAAGAGAAAAAGTTGAGTTTCAGGCATGTATCTTGCGACCTCACCACAAGCGAGGTTGGTAGAAGGTGGTTGGGTTAGGGGGTCCCAGAAATGGCTTGTGCTGAGTTTATGGACTGTGGGAAAATTGATGAAAATTGTCCATTGATTTCTAGATTCCAGGAATCCTCAATCACGCTTAGATGTAGCATGATGTAGCTATCTTTTACCGAAGGTGTGTGATTCTGGTTGTGATCCAGTGCTGAGGGACTATGGTAGGCTTTGCAAGGAATTCTATACTCGGTAGGATCTAATGGGGAAGCTGCGTCCTGAAGCTTGGTAGGTGTCCAAGTCAGAAAGCAGAGAAGATCAGGATCCAACAGTTTGGATGAATTGGAATGAGTTGGACAGATTCACTCCTAGAATTGGATGATTGGACAATTTGACAGGACACCTATGAACTCTGTATATGCTGGGTGTAAAAACATGTTGTTTCCTCTTTTTTTTCAAACTGAAATGTGTCCAGCCCATCTGTGTTGCTGTTGTGTTGCTGCCAGCCCCTTGAAATCAACTTCTAAGATTCGACCGGGGCCCCACCAGGAGCTGAAAAAGCAGGGCTACACCGTGGAGGATATCCCTGACTCGGTCGAAGGCAACTGCGATTTTGGGACCTGGGGGACTAAGCCAAGGTCAGGGATTTATTATTTTATAGGGAATTATAATCATTTATAAGCTATTTATACATATAATTTGTAAGTTATCGACCATCCTATAAGATCCTTATGTTTGGTTGATTTGTTTAGATAATTTATAAGGATTCGTCAGGATCTATATAATATATGGGATTTGATAAGGATTTAGGGACTATTTACAATATTTTGCAAAATTCTATATATATAGAGAGGTGAGTAGAAATTATGCATTCATCAGTCGCAAGGATTTGACCAACTTTTACGCTAAATGGTGGTCCCAAAGTAGGTAGTTGATCTGATCAGATCTATTAAGCTAATGTTGTCTCTTTGGTGCCCTGATATAATACCCATAGGATCCATGTATGGTATATATGCTAACATTTGGGGTATATTGATGATAAATGTTACCATATATAGCATACATGGATCCTATGGGATATATCCTTAGTTTATTGATGTTTATTTTATATGGATATTCATTGTTTGTAATTTACATAATGTGATTTAATGTGATTTGATCTCCCGGACATTGTACGACTTGTCCATGAGAGCTGGGTGAGGCCTGCAGAAGTCCATCTTGGAAGACCCAGAGGCTGCCATGTCGATGTCCGAACTGAATGTGGAATACCGCATGAGTGTGGATGAGTACAAGGAGAGATGGCAGAGACAGTGAACAACCTTTATCACAGGGAACAAATGTATGGAAAGATGATGGGGGAGAGTCGGGATAGAGGCTCTAGATAGATGTGTGATACGTAATCTTATATAATTAATTATATAGTTACTCAGTCAGATTGTACGGTTCAATATATATATATATATATTATATAGTGTTTGTTTCAGTACATATATATATATATACATAACTAGTTGTCCGCAACCTTAACGTTCGCCCAGACTCATCATGGTGACATAACAGAGACAATTCTGTGTTGATGGGAAGTTGCGAATCCAAGCAAGGCCAAGGGGGAAAATTAGGCCACGGTGGCATGTGAAAGATACCTTGAATACAGTTATCTTCATGATCAAA
>Ga0126342_10006535_pt1 | contig 20701 bp, 12 predicted proteins | sample Cyp1metagenome_FD_92528 | JGI IMG/M metagenome (GOLD analysis project Ga0126342, IMG submission 92528) | Coral microbial communities from Lord Howe Island, Old Settlement Bay, Australia - Cyphastrea 1 metagenome | ecosystem: Host-associated > Invertebrates > Cnidaria > Coral ...
GGAACGACATAGGGGATAGAAAGCTGTGGAGGGGCATTCAGTGGATTCGCCGTGGCCCAACTGTTCCCTCCAGATTGAGCTGAAATGCCTATCAAAGTAACATACCAAAACCCAGGTCTGGAGCACGATGAAAACATGGTATGCGAAGATTTTCTGAATATGGGAATGTTGCCTCTAGAATATCAAATTTATGCTGTAATAAAGTATATAAAATATGTTTCTATAACATATAACATTTAACATTTTTATTTAAGATAACATATTTAAGATATATGGTTTAATATCATGTAATATGTAGAATATTGTTGTTATATAATGTGTAATTTCATATAAGATAATATAGTTTAATGAACATATGATATAGATATATATAATGATATATATATATATACGTATATAAATACTTGTTTATATATAATTTAATATTTACATAATAATTCAAATGTATATAACTTATTTTAGTATAACATACATAGCAGAGAAAATGTCAGAATATATGTCAGATAGAACGCGAGATCATCGGTCAGCATACATGCCACGCTTGGAATCACACTGCATGTGGCATTTGGCACATACAAACACACACTCGCAAGCGCGCCCCTGTGTCCACATGAGTTTATGATAGTTTACTTTCAGGCTACCTGTCCAAGGTAAGGCCTACGGGTCAGAGTGGGGATGGTTGGAAGCGCCGGATTTTGTTCACAAATTCATTTTCGGCTGAATCCCAGGCCCTTCCTAGGGGCTGTTTCAGTTCAGCAGTGTTTTCCACGCATTCCAAATTTCGGCCACAGGTGATCAATGGCGTGCTGATGCAAGAAACATTCAAGGTTGCCCAGGCGGATGACCTCGTACCTCGGTCACTCGAGATACCCTGTAGATTTGTTTTTTTAAACGCCGGGTTTCGTTCTTGTTATTGTCGTCGCCGTCGTCGTTGTCCGTCGTCGTCATCGTCGTTGTTGTGGTGTTGGTGTTGATAACGTTGTTGTTTTCACAGTCAAACCACTAAATCACATTGTGCCATGGACATCCCTGTGACCAAGGTCATGTTGAGGACGAGACAAAAGGCCGTGGCCACCCACGTGGACAAAATGCGGCAGTTCTTCGAGGAGGCACCGATGTTTGGGGCCCGATTCACCGATCCGATGTGGATATGTCGCCAAGAAAACCTGGGGTTGATGACATTCAACGGGATTTATTTATATATATATATATTCATATGTATATAAATTATATATATGTATATGTATATGTATGTATACATATATATATATGTATTTAATTTTCAAATGAAAATAGTTATACATATTTTTAGGTCTATTTGCAAGTAATGAACTGACGATGATATTGATATTATGGACATGTTTTCAATACAATACTTTGATACTGTATATTTTTGTTTAAATTGTAAATTTGCATGCAAGATTTGATTTAATTTGAACTTGGAGATGCAACAAAACGTGATTGATCACATGGAATTTTGATTTGTGAACCGTGATCGAGGAAAAAATCGTGGGATGCGATGCACCTCTCATGTAGGGATGGGCCTCCGCTGGTTTAAATCGCACGGAAACTGTGTCCATCCAAAAGGTCGAACCCCCTGCAGCCAATGGACGAAAATTGGATCATTGTTGGGTGTGTTTGAAAATGTGTGTAAAATTTTACCTTGTTTGTTTAACTGGGATAAACTGTACCAGTTTTGGCCATTAAATATGAAGTCAATTGTTGGATGATTCAACCATGGTGATTAGATCCATTGATTTTTGCATGCATCCTCCCTGGAATGTTCTTTAAAGAATGGGGTTACTCAGGTTGATCCAAAGTTTCTTGTGCGGACATCCTGGGTCATCAGTGCCTAGGGATGTTGAGGGGCATGGTGTAGACCCATGAGTAACATGGATTTACGATTTGTTTCCCCAAACAGTGTATCCACACCAAGGGGTTCTTGCGGTAAGTGTAAAGGCCGGTGCTTGATCAGGGTGCTCCAGCTGGTTTGAAGTGCATTTCGACTGTGCAGGCTCGCACAAAGTCTGTGTCGCGGTTCTGGGCTCGTGCATTTTTCCTGTAAATTTCATTATAAAGTGGCTCTTGTGAAATGTCCTAGTGCATTTCGACTGCGCCGGCTCGCACAAAACGTGGGGCGCAGTCTCGGCCTGCGGCCCTTTACCTGTAAATTTCCGCATCAAAAGGTTCTCGTGACATCTCCATGTGCATTTCGATTGCAGCTTGCACAAAACGTGGGGTGCAGTCTTCGCCTGCGGCCTTTACCTGCAAATTGCCGCATAAAATGGTTCTTGTGACATCTCCATGTGCATGTCGATTGCAGCTTGCACAAAACGTGGGGCGCGGTCTTGGGATCGGTCCTCCGCCTCACATCATCATCCTCAACATCATCGTCTTCCTCGTCCTCAACATCATCATTCTCAACGTCATCCTCCTCAACATCATCGTCCGCAACATCATCAGCCTCCGCCGCATCTTTCGCAACATTATCATCCTTCTCATCATCATCATCATCATCATCGTCGTCGTCGTCGTCGTCATCACATCATCCACCTCATCATCCTCCACATCATCCTCCTGCACCTCATCATCCTCAACATCATCATCCTCAACATTAGCATCTTCATCCTCATCCCCATCTTCATCGTCATCTTCATTTTCATCCTCATTTTTACCATCATCATCATCATCATCATCATCATCACCATCATCATCATCATCATCATCTGCTATATATATACACATAAACATATGATCCTCCCACTTTCCCACGTTGTTTGGGGTCTCTTGCCGGGATAATTTCAGAAAAAAATATATTTGTTTGGTGGTTTTTGGTGTGTGTTTGGTGGTTTTCGTAGTTTGGTTGCCTGGATAATGATTTCCTTGTATCATGTTTGACCCTATGCCTAGCAGGGTTGTGATTCATTGGGGGTGGCACATTTGGAGTTCATCAGTGGTTGTTTTGATCAAAGAAATGCCGGCTGCGTCCTGGAATCCAAAAAAAAATACTTTTTGCCACGACCGAAAAACATGTTGATTGGTTATTGCAGGGGGTTGATGCTCTTAATCCACTTAGTTTGTGGATAAAATCCCATCCAATATCAAACACCCCCAAATAGTCCCTATGTATAAATAGCTACTCTTTGCGAACGGGGGGAAAGGATTCTGTAGTTACTTAGTTGCAAACCAATAAATACCCATTATATCCCATTATGTAGTATTCCATCAAACCAACCATTATTCTAAACCATACTTGACCCATCAACTGGGAGCCATTTGCCAGGCTGACACCTCGAAAGATGGGCGTATCGACTTCGAAGAATTTCAGACCATCATGCAGAACAAGGCCAGCGGAGCAGAAACCTTCACCTGGAACGTGAGAAAAAAACTGGTAAGAAACGAGGGATTCGTGCTTACATAACAAATAACAGTTGGGACTAATATGGACTAATCTGTTTAATCTAATGTGATTTATAATAGCTATTTATCACATTGATAGCCATATGATGGGAGATTAGGCTAACAATTTTGTAAGGATGTAATGGGAATCTATGGGATATCATCAACGGAATTTGGGGATTACTCATGAACGCATGGACAAAGATCGGGTACCAAAAAAAAAATCTGGAGGATTTTGGATCATTTTGGACCATGAAATTGTGGTCACAGTGATACAGATGATACAGTGCCACTGGGATAAGATTGGGATATGCTTGGGATATATCACGATATACCTGCAACATCATGGGGATGACCCATGGGAGTGTCGATTTGACCACAGGGCTTCACATGCCAGGGTTCGATTTGAGTTTGTTCAAAATGTAAGTTTGATCATCACCCAAATTTGTTTGACACCAGCATATGAGGAATATTGAGGAATTATCCAGGAAAAAAACGTAAACTCGGTGGGAAAGGGATGATGGGCATGTCCAACAATTGGGGTATACCCGACTTGTCGACTTTTACTGAGAACATGATAGTAAACCATTTGATTTTTCGATTACAGAAAAAACTATTATATATATAATATGGGTATATATATATACAAATGCGGTTTGAATGGTGCATCATTATCACTCACTCACTAATCTGATAAAGTTGACCCATCAGTTCTCGGGCTAAGATCAGCCCCGTCAGCAAAAGCGCATCGGGGAAGGTCAGCTGAGGTACCCTTCAGCTTCTGACTCGCTCAGGAAGTGAAAATCTGGCTTTCTGCAATGGAGTTGGATGTTCGAGATGTGAGGTGCGTGGGAGGGCAGTGAAGAGAACAGTCCTAAAATGATGTGTCATAAGTACTTGGTACCAAGGCCGATATGGATTTGGGATGGTCAACTCCAGATGAAAACACACAGTTCTGGTAAATCTGGCCGTGAATCAGCAGCCTTTTTAACCAAGGCACAATGGTTCTGATCCAATTTCTCTCGAAATATCTTCGCAATGATGTACCTGCCAGATGGTTGATCATTTTCTATGTGTGGTTCTCATCCTTTGCCTACTTGGTTGGGTAGCAAAAAGCATCAAGGAGTCGACTTGCACTGGTTGAACCATCATGAAAAATCTACCCGGTAGTCTTGAATTTGGGCTGCCGAACGGGGTTGTTGGCTAGAAGGTACTATTGGAATATCCCGTTTTGCTGGTTACATCCCTGTTTGTTGGGCAAACCACAGGCTGTTTATATCCAAATTGTAGCTGTTTGAATCCTAGTTTCTGCTGGTTCGGCCAATTTGCCCGGTGAATCCTGATTTTTGCAAGCATATCCAATTATCTTCATTCGATCAGCCCGAATGTTTGGAGGGTAAGTCTCCATGCCTCCACATGTTCAGTTTCATTTCCCTTTGTTCCCAGCAGTTCCGATTTTCGCTGATCAGATTGCGATTTTTGTTTGTTAGAATATGTCAGAATTGTCCATTTGAGTTTGATCCAATCGCTCGTTTTGCTGGGTATCTGAATCCATATGTTGGCTACTGGACCCAGTAGCTAAAATCAAATTGTTGCTGATCAGATCTCTCTTTTGCTATTTGTTGGTTATTTGCTGGCAAAGAACATAGTATAATTATAATTGAATGTAATTGAACACGAGCAAGGGAAGTAGGCGATTCGCATGTCTCAATGGGATTTCCAGATGGCCTTGGTGGCTAAAGATTCCCCCATTGGTCACTGGGGATGGCTGAGGTGGCTCATGATTGATCCGACAGTGTCATGCTTCCCAAAGCTGAAAGGTTACGTTTGCTTTCAGGATTTGTTGCTAAAAAATCAACAGCGAGTATGGAATTTCATGGATTTTCATACAGCCGGGACGACCCCAGCAAGCCAAACCTTACCCTTATGCTGTTGGCTTTACCACATTCATATTGCGTATGGCTCAAAATTAAGAAAACACCTAAAAAATCAGATTCGTCCAAAACCATACCCACAACAAGTCACAACCAGCATCATTTGAATTTGAATCCAATGTTTTTCCCCATTTCCAGCTGCCCTGCAAGGCAGCTCTTTGATCTGTTGGATCGCACCGGCGATTCGGATGGTGCCTCACCATCTCAAGAAACATGTGGATTTAATCCAGCTTTATTTGTAAACCAGCCATAGCTGGTTCTTGAGGCCCCAGACACAGAAACACTGTCTCCAAGTTGAAGCACGTTTAGTTGTGGATTTGTTGAAGGAAATGGGTCGGGGATACTTGGTAGGTTCTAGTTTCTAGTCTTTGGCTATAGCACCAGGGAAACTCACAACCTGCATGTTTGTTGATTCAAATTATCTATTTCTTGGTGAGTGTAAAGCTGCAATTTTCAGAGTTTGGCTTCACGAGGTTTGATATATTGCATGCTTGCATGCTCTATCTATGTACCATAATTGGGTGACTGTTTCAAGGTTTATTTCCCATGTCAGGTGTGTGTCAAAAGCTCCCCTGAGATCTTACGGATTATATAATACTGTACGCCTCTCAGGTTTATGTACTGCTGTATTGGGAACCTCTGGTGAAGGTGGTGATAGGCACTCTGGTTGGCAGCGTCCCATTTGATGCTATTAGACATCACTTTTGGATTATGGTTGAAGATGATCCAGTGCATCCCAACTTCTGGTGGTCTACATTCCCACTTATTACATTATCCATGTAAACAAAACAAAACAAAACCGTATTATACAATATTATACACATATCCCTATGCTTCCCGCGAATGATCCCCCTGATTCACTAGGTTGGTTTACCGAAAAGTCTACCAAAAAAAAAAGGACATGGTCTTTGCCAGTACTTATGGATACTCATGGATCTTATGGGGTGTTCCGGCAAATCGTCCCTTCATCCAATGCATATTTTGATAATATAGTATTGTCTTATATATAATATATTATATATACCTCATTTATACATATAATTATATTATTATAATGTATGTAATATGTATTGTACAATATATGCATGTACAATATGCATGATGTATGCATATTTGTCCTTATTGTTATCCTCTACCTCCCTCGAAGAGTGGACCCCAGGAACCTTGTCCGCCGAAGAGTTGGTCTTGGGCATCGCCAAGCTCAGGTGAGCAGCACTACCGTTGGATGGGTCAACGGTGAGTTTCCAATGGATTTTTGAATGGGATATTTAGTACCCTTACGGACCCTTAGGTGATGATGGATGATGATGGCGAAATTCCAAGTTGCTTCAGTTTTTACGGGTTTTCTTCTTGCTTGTGAAGTTGCACTTAAATGTTACATACCCTCTGGTAATTTAACATAGCTATTGAAAATGGCCATTTATAGTGAGTTTTCCCATTAAAAATGGTGATTTTCCATTGCTATGTTAGTTTACCAGAGGGTAACCATAGTTATGGGCATGAATAATCCCAACTGCACCCCAAGTAGCCTTTGATCAAACATGGCTAGGAAATTCCAATGTGTTCCCTTGGAAAATCCAGCTGGAAATGTCCAGCTGGGCCTCTTAGATGTTCCATGTTAAGTGGGGGAATGGGCACTTGTTAATGTGTGTTTAATGTGTGACTGGTTATTTGCACCAAAAAACATTGAACTTTATTGGCAAGGTGGGAAAGGTACTCATCAGTCAATGATTTTTTCTGGACCATTACCCTTTCGTAGTCAACCAGGGAAGGTAAATTCCAAGCTACAGTGTGCAGAAAGTTATTTGTAGATTGAGGGAAACATCGTAATGTCCCATTGGCATCTCAGATTTCCATGTTCATTGATAGGAGAATGGGTAGACAGGGGATTGACAAATGTGTAAACGGAGAGAATTGGCTGTTTGTGGTCTTGAATTGGTTAATTAATGTGAATTATGTGTTTTACCAAAGATTGGACATTCAAAGTGGGAAATGCAAGTTTTTGTTATGGGTCATTACTGGGTCATTGGTCAAACACGGCAGAAATCACAGTTGAATCCATCCAGATCAGGATATGGTCACTGACACCCCGACTTGGAACATGTGAAGGGATGTCCATCTGTGATATTCTGTGATCATGTGTGCATGATTACATGATATAATATGAATTAATATGAATTAATATGAATTAATATGAATTAATATGAATTAATATGAATCAATATGAATCAATATGAATTAATATGAATCAATATGAATTAATATGAATTAATATGAATTAATATGAATTAATATGATATATATATAATTATATATACATGTATATGATAATAAATTACGAATCATTCCTTGACTTCCAGTATCGTCCCAGTGTGGCGACCCGGGAGCAGTGGGGATCATTTCAAGTACCAACCAAAATTTTAAAATGGAGTACCAGTGATAACACATGACCATCTGGAGTCATACCGATTGGGGATCCTGTTTGGGTTTTTGGGTTCGTTTTGAGCCCCCAATCCCACCTGGTCTTAGGATGTCTTAGGTTGGAGTTGCCAAATTTTGATAAACAGCTGGGCATCTTGTGCAAGACTAGACATACACAATCGCCTCATCAGTGCCACCAGGGGTCCAGCAAGAAGCATCGACATCAACGTAACTTGGTTGAGCACGAATTTCAAGCAACCATGAACAAATGTTTGACATATTTTGACGACACAAAATTGCATATGTATGATTATGTATGTATGTATATATACACAATTATACATATATATATATATACACTTAGATACATACACATATTATATATATACGTAGTATTGTATCTATATACATAATATATACAATATACCTGCACATTTCATAGAATGAGAAAGCCAAGAAAAGTGTACTATAGTATGGATAGCTGCTACTATCGTGGGATCTGCAGCAGCCCATCATTTCCGACGGGCACACCGTAGTCACAACACATTTTCCACAGGGATAGTGGGATATGTTCTAGGGAAACAACGGCGCCGAGATGGGATGAGATGGGGGTACTCCCACAATGCGACTACGAATCATGACCAAGCCATGGGGCTACGAGTTACGAGCCTGCGAGCCTAATTCGGAACAAAACATCGTTCAATCTTCAGTAATGATGCTTGCTGCTCATGTCTACTGGCACTATTTGTAGAGAATCATAGCAATTATCCCATTGAAACCAACCTTTAGTGATGCTGGTCACCTTTTGGGCTGGTCACCAACAACTGAGGCAGTGATGTTTCACCAAGAGAAATTTGAAGAAGCGCTGAAGGTGCGGGGCTGATTTAGGTGGCTTAAGAATGTCACTTTTCTGGGATCACAGGGCTAGTTGGGGGTATCTTTATGGTTCTGAAAGGAAGTTTAGCTCGCAAACTTCCAAGTTGCGGACGAGTGTCCATGGTCAGTCAGTGTTCACACCATCATCATTTCTTCCTGCAAAAAACAACACATTTGTTTCAGAAATATGTCAGAACATGTTCAGCAATATTTCAGAAATCCTGGCGACCACTGATATAGTTGTTTTTTTTGAGAATGTTGATTGTTCAGTAAAATATGATAACCTTGATTTGTAGAACCTTCCAAGACTCGAAAGTGTCAAACCGTAGCCGGATATGTGCCCCATGTGCAACAAAATGATGATACTTCTTTAATGCGCAAATACTCATTGATTAGCCATGAAACGATGATTACAATGATTACCAAGTATCATTAACTTAATAGCCAATGCAGTTTTTTTAAATTGACATATTTATTTTGATATTCAGTAACAATAAGCCATAATAAACCAACATGATCAAGTATTTCCCACCAGAAGTATCTGCAAAATGCTGCCACGGCACACGTCGTAGGACATGAAACTTGACCTTCAACGCTTGAATGCGAGGACTCGCTTGGTTCGGTGGGTTCTGTGTGCCTGGGAATTTGGCAAAGTCACTAGGGATTTCAGAAGATTTGGGGTAAGTATTACCATTGTTCCATAGTGTTCCTTTTTTTTGCACGATCATTTTATATGTCTCATTCTGTATTATTGTTGCATGTTGTTGCTATGAACCAATTACTATTATGATCTATTATGTAGATATCCCTGATGTTTAGCAAGTCAGGATGCCGTTGCAAACAACGCCCTTCTCAATCCATGTAACCATGGGGTGTGTACTTGGTCTACCCAAAGTTGGGGACATACATTGGTCATCATTGGTTACTATTGGTATCTATTGGTTATCAGGCTATCACAGATTGCAAAAATCATTGTTGAAACTTTCAGGAGGATCTTTGTAGGTGACAGCCACTGCTCAGAGGTTTCTGCGGCTGAGAGGGGACTGTTTGTTTTCCGTTGCCGATTTGACGTAGCACAACATACAATATAGCACAACTACAACATCACCTATCATTCCATCAAGATAACATTGACAGGATCATCCAAGAGAGAACAAAACAGAACATTGCAAAACATTTCTGAACAGAAATAGCGTATCAACACATCACGTCACGTACCCACACAAACACACCACCTCCAAACACAAGATAGCATCATCATCATCATCATCACCATCATCATCACCATCATCATCATCATCACCATCATAGATATGACCATGAATCATCATCACACTAAAATAATCTAAAATATGATATGTGATATCGTATAGCAAATCATACACACAACATCATGTAAACAAAAATGAACTGTTACCGGCGGTTTTTTTGAATTCTATTCGTTCCTGTGGATGAAAGCAGATCAACCAGAAGGATCCAGAAGGATCCAGAAGGTTTCATTGGCGTTTTTGTTGCCAATGTTTTGGATCCTGGCAGGGTCTTCCAACATAGGTCTTCCAACATAGGTCTTCTGTATGGTCAAGTAATGGGGGAATTGAATGGTGGAAGTCTTGGATTCGCAGAGAATAGTTCACGGAGAGAATCAACAAATGCAGAGGATAAGGGTCAGAACATGCCAGGACTATGCCAGTAAAACATCGTAAAACTATGTGTAACTCACAAAGTGAGCAAAACTATGTCAGGTCCAAAGATGTTTTTCTAACCAAGTGGGATGCTCACTTCGTGAAGGGTGAAATGGTCCACGAAGCCTCCAATCTCACCGAATCTCAAGCCTCCAGGAGTGGGAAGAAGGCGCGGCATGGCGCGGCATGTCGGGGAGATACGCCAACTGAAAAAAGGTTGGTAGATTTGCTAGTGGTCCGGGAGTCCATAAAGGTTACCTGGGTGCGCACTTGAAAGTCATTGATCCTTTTTTAGCACCATTTCCAGGAATCCCAGTGGAGAATCATCAGTGACAGTTGGGCCAGTTGGGATAGGTCGTTGTGCAACAAAAAAGCCGGGGGTGTCTCTATGAGTTTGATTCATCTGTGGGTGACATTCATAGTGGGGATATCATGGATATCATCCGCGACAGCATACCCAAACCCTTCCAATTTCCAAAAATAGGTCAGGTTTCATCAGGTTTCTATCAATATGATCAATACTCTGATGAATCGGAGAGTTGACACTTTGAAAACTTTGCACTTGTTCTTGCCGAAATGTGCCTAAGTGCTAAATTGACAGTGCTTTTTTCTATTCCCACTAAAGTGGACAATTTATAGATTTACGTCCCCCAAGCTCAGAAAAACACGCCCCTGACTTGGTAGGCCAGTCCAATACGGTACCTTTGTTGCTGTGACAAGACCCTTTTTTTTAGGCCTGCCATATCCTGCCACTATTTGTTGATTCTTTTTTGAGTTCTTTGGGGATCAACAGAGGGTTGTTCCTTCGCTCGCGATTTTTGTCATTCCTTCTGAACAAACCCTAAACCAGAAACCGTGATGATCTCATCCAGGGCAGTTTGACGTATAGCCTCACTATATGTTTCACTCAAAAACAGGGGCTTTCTAAGGTCAATCCCCAAGTCACCATGTCTGTTTCAATAGCAAAATAGCATCCAAAATAGCAATCTATAGCATGTTTTTTTTTTATTGGTCATCCATGAGGACTGGATGACTGGGACCCCGCTGGACTCGTGAAGGATCGGCTTCAAACTCTTCACACTGCACCTTCCTCGCTCATGTCCTCGAAGGATGCGCCTCAGCTAAGGGCTGGAAAATCCATGGAAATTCCCAAACTAAATGGGCATTGAAATGGGAAAATCATTGGAAAAACCATGGGAAACATATAGGAAACACCATTACCAAAATGAAGGTGTTATTCGGAAAATCATCGAACTAAATGGGGCATTTTCCGTTGCCATGTTGGGTTACTGGATGGTGAATTTGGTGATGTGGGTAAGATTCATTGCAGCTAGGAAATCATAGGACATTCAGTTCTGATGGGGAACAAACCACATCTTGACTATGAAGGTACTGGCTCCAAAGGATGAATGTTTGAGACCAGAAATACAAACATCTGTGGCACACATGCTGCATCTAGTTGTGACCTCTTTGGCACCCTTTTTTCGCCTAGACCGAAGGAAGTAGTTTTCCGCGATGAGCCAAATATGCTTTGTTGTGTGTGCGCGCGCATGTCTTATAGTCCCTTATAGTCCTTCCCCCTCATATTCCTCACTTCCACCACAAATGGGGATCGTCTAACAGGGTACAACCAATTTGACCCTTTCGACCCTTCTCCAATGATTTGGATCCCAGTCCGGCTGAGGACATGGATAAATCTTCTGCCGCTCAGCTTTTTTTTTGATGGACGGGTTGAACTTGGTGGTTTTGGTCGGTGAACCAGAGTCTATCATATACACAGAGAATATACACATATAATCATATATATTACATATTTGCTGCATATGCATACATATACATACTAATATTGTGTAATATTTTGCATATGCTGTATATGTATGTTACTCGTACGTGTACAATAATAAGTACAGTACAAGTACACTATGTATATATATACACACATGGTGCGTACGTATAAGTGTGATCATGTGTATATATATATATATGTTCCCATACAACATAGACAAAAGCAAGAACCTGGCCAGTGATTCTGGATCATCCAGAACTTATGATCAACCTTGGGTACCACAATCAATTCTACGACCTTAAATTATTAACCCAGAAATAAAGATGGAAGATGATGGAAGCAACTTGGTCATGAAGCTCACTATGGGCAATATCGTCAGCAGATGCGGTTTCTTGATGTTTCTTGGACAATGAAATTCAAACGGAATCCACACTTCGGCTGATTTGAAAGGGCACCATGACGGTTTTTTTTTTCCGGCCAGGCATTGCAACCGCCTTCCGTTGAGGGCAATGAGGGCGATGAAGACGTAGGTTTGTGCATTTGATTGGTGCCGCTGTGCACTTTCTGATGACTGGAACTCTGAGCTTTTCTAAGGTTGGCCTCAAATTGATTTCCCCTGAGTTCCAACTTTTGCGGTTTAAACATTGAAACCTGTCGTTAAGTGGATTTGAAGCAAGTTCAAGATGTGATGTTCGCAGAAAGAATGAGTTGGAATTCTCAGAGAGACCCCAAAAAGTCGGCAATTAGTTTTGACATTTTTTGACAAGATTGATGTGCCATGGCTGCGATTGTCACTCCAAGTGTTTGCGGGTTCGGTGTTTCTAAGTGTTTGGGCATTGTGAAACTTGGTAAGGAATCCAGTGAGTCTAGTACGGGCGGAACGACCATACTCTACTTACAGTGCTGGACCAAGACCGAGTAGAATCGAATTTCACAGATGTTCTGGCCGTCAAGTTCAGTGCGTGTATCTGGTTGCTGCAAGTCGTTGTGTGTGTGTGTGTCGAACATGCAGTTTGTTCGATTTTTGCTGATATGCAGTTCACAAGTTGAGGGCTGCTGCTTGTGTAGTCGCTAAAGTTCCGTCCATAGTACACAAGACCACGCAAGTTGTTACTGGGGTATCTGCCTATTGTGATTCTGGATTCTTCTTAAAGTTTGAAAATCACACATTGGTTTTGGAGAGTCTGTAACTCCGTTGACGGGCAGATCGACACCACCAAGTATATCCTCCTAAATGGAAGCCCAAAGTGACCCTCCACTCAAGTAGAGACTTTGTCTCTTTGGGAGAAGGGATTAGATTCTCCAGTATATATATATAATTATGTATAATTATATATATACACTGTATATCATTACTACATATTACTACCCATTCGAGAGTAACTTGTGTTCGGGTCCAGCATGGAAAGATTCTCGTAGTATCACAGACATCGATCATTTAAAGAATTATGAACTGTACCCTTTGGATCGTGTTTGAGGGTACTAAATGTTAAGCCATGCCAACCTCTCAATGTATCATGACGGCTCTGCGTCAAAATGGGTGAAGGATTGAGGTAGAACACATCATATGGAATGATATGGAATGATAGGGGTATTTGATTATCTGATATACATTGCCCATACATTCATAGACCTTATGTGTATGTATATATATATACATATATGTGTGTGTACTGTATACATATATTGTAGCGACCCCATTTGAGCTCACCATTGATGATGGTTATTATTAGGGGTGACGATCCCCAAATGTCCTTATTTCAGCTTAGTGAGTTATTCTATTTTTTCCCACATAAATAGGTATATATCTATTTATATATATATATATCTGTGTGTGTGTTTGTTAGCCATATCATATGTATGATGTGGCTGTTCCTATCCATCATGCCACTGTGGTGTCCCTCCGTGGTCTCCACGTGACCAACGACTTACCAGCGCTGGTCAGCCAGCAATTTCCAACTGATCGACTCAAAACTTGATGATGCTTGATATATCATCATGTGTCCCATTGAAGCGGCACCATTTCACGGACACACACAACTAAGATTAACTAAGCCTTGAAGCTAAGCTTCCGGCCAGCCGGGCCCAACCCGACCAATGGCATGGCCCGCCCCGACAGCGTCGCGGCTGGGTGAAAACGTTGGGAAATGCCTCCTGGAAGATCTGGAAGAAGTTGGAAATGCAGGTACATAGTCTGCCATGCATTGATGTGACATAGAAATATTTGATATCATATGATGTATATGATGTTAATATGTATAGATACCCATGTACACATGCAATATTCCGATGTAATATCAAGTTAGGATTATAAATCTACTAGGGATTAATCAACCACCACCACAAGAAAAATGTGTTGGCAAGACTCAACCCATTTGTGGTTCCCCCTGATTGATATACCGGAGGGTGTACGCCCCAATTAATCAACTCCCATGCAGTCACATGCTTTGATCACAGCTCCTTTCAAGTCTCGCACAGAGTTTTGCCTCTGACAAACCTCTGACAGAGATTCCCATATACGGTTTTGTTGACTCTACACAAATTACAATCATACGACTTGGCTCTAAGCAAATTCTTGGCTAAATTTCAAAAAGACACGGTTTCCCAAATGATCAACTTCTTTATTAAAATCCATTTAAAAGCTACCATTTTGAGAAGCTCCCAAAGGGTACCCCTCATGAGCCCATGGTTTCCCAATCAATAGACAGGGTTTCCCGTTAATCAACCGTCTGGGCCCCTTTAGATTTCTTTTTGGTTTAAAAGGAAAATCAACTGAAAGTAGATTGATATCAGTTGAAAGTTTGAAAGTTGATCTCTTATGACTTCAACTTACGAGGTCGATGATTTAGCGGGAAAACCTTAGCAGAACCTTCTCCCTAGGTACCTACCTTCTGGGGGTTTATGAATCCCAACTTGACATTATATATGTACATGTACGTATGCATTATACATGTACATGTACATTCCGTTCACAGAGATCTGAGGGAAGAACCTCAGCTGGGTGACTGGGTGTTCTATGGTGTTCTGTGGTTACACGTTTGGCTGATGTGTGGTTGATTGTACCATCCTTTACACCTCATAGATCAGCCAAGATGTTGGTGAACATACCGTAACAGACCATACAAACAGCAATGGACTTTGAGTATGATTTGGCTACAGATCTCGAACTTGGGTATGTGTAGAAAATTGTAGAAATTGGGCCTTCCCAATATGCGATGGTAGTAAATGAAAGGTACCCCACCCACTCATGCTCATTCGGGGAAACCCAATCTGTAGATCTAGATCCCCACTTTACTGATTGCGGTTGCATCTACCAGTGTTTGATGTCTCAATCGATTTTTTGTGGTTCTATGTACGTACTTTGATTGTCAGATCTCTTGTTGGTGGTGTCTCCTCGGTTTGATAATTAAATTTGATGATGTTCATATTATTATTATTATTATTTATTATTATTATTATTACTATTATTATTATTAGTATTATTATTATGATTATGTTTATATTGTCATTATTATTATTATGTTTATATTGTCATTATTATTTTGTTTATATTATTATCATGTTCATATTATGCGTAATATTATACACATATATATATATATCGTGTATAATATATTATAATCCATGTCTGGGTCTTGGGGTTCCCCACGTGGTCACCGCCAGGTGACATGCGTCAGGCCTACTATCCACAGGTCCGGCGGGTGAAGACCAGACCCGGACAGTAGGACACCACACGAAACCAACCATGTTTTAAGGTGATATATATATATATATATATGTATATATATATGTAGATTATTTATAGATATATAGATATATTAGATTGATGGATATATAAACATATCTCCATATTAGATGAATACATACAATTGTGCATATATATGACCAACAATATGATGTGGGCTTGTCCAACAATGCTTGAATGTGCCCGGAGTTGTGGTTATTTTCATGGGTTATTGATCATTAACCACATGGCTTTAGGTCCAAAAAATCGGCGTGCGATGGACCTGCCATTAGTCATTTTACATTACATGTCATAGAGTTCAATGCCAAAAAAAGTACTATTTTCTGCATCAGGTAGCCACACCCACAATTTTTGTTGGCTGTCCGTTTTTGAAGCCCCAGAAATCTATGTCTCCATTTTGATTTCTGTAGCTTTTGGTCTTTTGGTAGCCAATCAAGTGATCAGCAATGGTATGTGCCCCACTCTTGATCCGCAGCCACATGGACATTCCAAACTGTCGCTTTCCGGCAGTAACACCGACATGATTTGTTTATGATTTTGAGATCGACTGGCAATGTAGGGGAACGATCAAAGGTTCATGAAATGGCGGAGTGCTACGCTGCTATATGGTAGACTTCTCGTTTTATATTGTTCTCAGTTCAACACAATTTGTTCAAAGGGTATCACCTCGTCTGTGGTGTTGTTAGGTGAGAGCACCATCAAAGTCCCAATTTTCCGCGAATGTCCCAAAATGGTTCCTTTAATCCTCACTGTATATGCTTAAATCCCAACATTCCTTGACCAAAAATCATCTGAGTTGATACATTAAGACTGTCATTGATGTTGAGCTCAGTTTAAATCATTCTTCCCAGTTAAATTTAAATCAAGTTAAATCCATCATTTTTCATAGGACAGTCTCAATTTTGTTGGTCACATCCGTGTTCAGCCGCAGGCGACCGCCGCACAGTGGACAGGAGGTGCCGGGCCCAAATTCTGTGGCAACCTGCGACCGAACCCTGGAATCATGCTTAGTAAGGGGAAAACTATCCCAAAATTGGAATAATCGTGGGATTATAATCTACTAAAATGAGGATTGCACCAGCAATTATATGGGAATATTTGGGATGTAACATGATGTAACTTATATACTCAAATATACTGAGAATAATTGGGAAACCATGTTGTAACCAGCCTAACCAGCAATGTAAATATATGGAATCAAGCAATCTTATAGACCAGATAAAATGGGCAGGGACATGGCCAAATCATCTAATATCGTAGATAATATTACCAGCGAAAAAACAATAGAACACATGGGGATATAAGCAACAGAAACATTGAATGTAAGCATCATGACAGGTCCACTATGGGGATTCAACCAACCTTGTCGCTATAAATGGTGGGTTTCAACACGTCAAACGGGGCAGCCATGGCTAATTGGTGGATTTTTTCACATGGGTTTTATGATGGGATAGCGGAGAACACCCCCGAATTTCAGTGGCACAACGCAGTAAAAATGGCTGTCTTTGGGAGTGGTTGATGGGTTGATGGTGGTTGAATCTTCATATTCTTATTGAGGGGACAACCCACTACATATATAAGAATATAACTGGTTGAATAGTTTTCATTTCCCGGGTGAAACTGGTGAAACCACCAGATATTGCAGTCTCAACCACTGAATATTCCTGATATGTTTGCCATTCTCATGTATTCATTCTTGTTAATGATCATGTTATAATTCATACATAATCATATATACACATTCTAATCAGTGACTCATTGCCAAACCTGAATAGGATCACAAGCTGGATGGGATGCATCGAAATTCAAGACCGACCACAGATGACTTAGTCACTTAGTCTATTTTTACGATTGACCAATTTGATTGGAGTACCCAATTTTCACTGATACCCATATATAATATTTATGCACAAATACATTATGTATATCTATATACGTATATATATATAGAGTATATACTGTATCTATGATTATCTATGTGTATATATATATACATCAATACATCTGTACAGTATATCTGTCAGGCGGCCAAGCATTCTTCCAGCCATTCTCCACCCAGCCGCCCATGCAACCCGCCGTTGGGGCTCCTGGAGGGGTGGGGGTTCTTATGGACCTACCTACCTATACCAATTCAAAATGGCGATTTACCATAGCTACGTGAAATTATCTCAGGGTAAGTCCACCCCCAGTTCTAGTTTCATTATGTTTCATTTTCACGTCACAAGAATGTTTTCATGAAAGACTGCCCGAAAAAAGCAGCAGAGAACATCCTGTGATCCGCATGCCCCTTAATCCCTATCTCACTGTAGTTAGCCAAATTTGGTTGGCTTACATTTCAAACATCAGTATGTAGATATGTGCTGATGTTCATCCATATAATGTCCACCCGGACCTATAGAACCCTGGTTGGTTAATTAGTGGTTACCCTGCAACGAATCACATGCCTACATCAATATGGATCCGCATTCAACAATCAAGGGGAATATTCAGTATTCATCAGGGGTTGGCATTGAACATTTTGGACCCATACCCATGCGTATATGTATATCATATAGAGTTCTCGAAACGAACACATCAAAATGATCTATCTTTTCGGAATCCTATATATATACTTCACATAGGCTATGTAGATATTCTGCATTCATTACATAATGAGGATATGAGGCCTTGCCTTGCTTTGCATTACATTAAATACATGCAGGCGTACAGACATAGATAATGTAATTACTGGCAGACATACACTACTACATTGCAATGAATTACGAGACCTCACATTGTGTCTATAAATATATTTACATAATACACATAAACATGCACGCATGGCCCCCAAGCGACCCGTTTATGCAGTTGTATTGACATAGATGATATTTAATTTGGTGTCATCCTTGTTATCCCACCAGAAGAATACACAATACAAATACACGCAGAAAAATGCGGAAATACATCTATTTACATATGTTATATTTTATCCTATGTAAACTTTACGTATATTTAGAGATACATACATACAGGCAGCTTTTTGGAAAAACAGATACCTCAACAGGTATATGTTGCCCCGTATACACATGTCGCATTTCACATGCATCATACATACATCATACGTACATTACATTACATTACATTACATTACATGAATATTAACATTAATATTATCATTAAGATTAACATTATCATTATCATTAACACTAACATCAACATTACATACATGTACATGTTTATGTTCATGTTACATTTTACGTGTTGCATATTGCATATGTTGCATATATTACATATTGCATATAATACATATTATTACATAAGATTACATATCTGGATGGTGGTTTGGAACAGTTTTCCATATATATTGGGAATAATCGTCCCAACTGACTAATATTTTTCCTAGGAGGGACACCACCAACCAGCTATTATTACACTACATATTACAACCAGCTATTATTACACTACATATTACATAAAAGTAAAAAATAATAAATACAAATTAATACATATTAATACATATTAATACATATTAATACATATTAGTACATATTAATACATATTAATACATATTAATACATATTAATACATATTAATACATATCATTACATATTAATACATATTAATACATATTAATACATATTAGTACATATTGGTACATATTAATACATATTGATACATATTAATACATATGAATACATATTAATACATATTAATACATATCAATACATATTAATACATTTTCATTCATATCAATACATATCAATGCATATTATTACATATTAATACATAATACATATTAATACATATTCATACATATTAATACATATCAATGCATATTATTACATATTATTACATATTAATACATAATAATACATATTCATACATATTAATACATATCAATGCATATTATTAAATATTAGTGCATATTAGTGCATATGATTACATATTACATATATTATTACATATTACATATATTATTACATATATTATTACATATATTATTACATATATTATTACATATATTATTACATTTTATTGCATATTATTACATATTATTACATATTATTACATATTATTACATTTTATTAATACATAATAATACATATTAATACATATTTATACATATTAATACATATCAATGCATATTATTACATATTAGTACATATTAATACATATTGATACATATCAATGCATATTATTACATATTAGTACATATTAATACATATTAATACATATTAATACATATTAGTGCATATTAATACATATTAATACATATTAATACATATCAATACATATCAATACATATTAATACATATTCATACACATTGATACATATTAATACATATTAATACATATTAATACATATTAATACATATTAATACATATTAATACATATTAATACATATCAATACATATTAATACATATTAATACATATTAATACATATTAATACATATCAATGCATATTATTACATATTAGTGCATATTAGTGCATATTATTACATATGCAGATACAGATATGTATATATGTACATATATACATATATACCATAGGCAAATTTCACCACATCCTGCATTCGGACGACCTTGCCAGGCCGTCCAGCAATTTCCGCCGCCGCCAGCCTATCCACCGCAGAACATGGGATGCGGGTCTGGAGCCCCGGGAGCCCCGGGCTGGCGTCGGGTGTTATGGGAGCTGATCTTTCAGGCTGGAATCTGTTTTTTTTCAGAAATTGATTGCGGAATCTGGATGAATTTTTAAATGTGAACGTTTTTCCCTCACATCCAAGGGTTCAAAAGTAATCAAGGGTCACATGTTATACTAGTGGCGCTGATCTGTTCAATTAACATTGAGCCATTTCGAAAAAACCGTGAGTCAA
>Ga0126342_10006536_pt1 | contig 20700 bp, 14 predicted proteins | sample Cyp1metagenome_FD_92528 | JGI IMG/M metagenome (GOLD analysis project Ga0126342, IMG submission 92528) | Coral microbial communities from Lord Howe Island, Old Settlement Bay, Australia - Cyphastrea 1 metagenome | ecosystem: Host-associated > Invertebrates > Cnidaria > Coral ...
CTATATTGTAAATATTACATCTACTGTGGATACAGTACATGTGGCATATACTATCTATATTCTATCAAAAACCACATATACGATGTATGTATATATATAAATATGTTCAATATATATATATATATATGTATATGTCAAATATATATATATATATATATATATATATATATTATATTATATATATATAATATATATATATAGATTGCATATATTCTATTTATATCTTACATATTATATATATGTTTATATATATACACTACATTCTAATTATCGATACATATGCATTATATGCACTATAAAGACTACATACACCATGGCTTGGCTGCTGAGAAAACACCCCCTCCCCTGCCACAGGGGGGGGGGAACCATCTGGCTGGGGGGGGGGTGTGGGGGTCCCTGCTCATATATATATATTATACATATATATATATCAGTTCAATAAATGTTCAATATATAGTTCAGTATAGATATAGTTCGATGTAACTAGTTCGAACTCCAACTATATACTGTATGTAAGTGTATATATATATATATATAGGGCCATGATGGGCCATGAATCCTCCTAAAACATCATGCAATTGCCCCATAACTTGGCTTCAAGGAAAATCTACACTTTCCTTGCATCCACTGACACATTTGTTTGATTTTCACAAACCATTGGTTTATAATGGTTTATATATGTATAAACCAGTAGAATTGACATCGGATGGAATTTGGGTAAGACACTTGGGAATTGAACCATCAGAAACAACGACTTGACAGCAGAAATCGTAGTTTCACCAACTCAAATAATCAGCGATTTCAGCAGCAAATATGGCAGCGTAAGCAATAGACATAGTGAAAACTACATCAAATTGCAACGCTTGACTTTTCCTGGACATCGAAGGATGACTTCCGGAATCATCCATTGGGTGCTGCCGCGTCACCCGTGGGGTCGCTGGGTTGGTCTATACCTGGAAGATGCCAATGTGGGGCCCTCCACAGGTTATGCTGGTTGCTTTTTAAAGCGCATGCATACTATAATAAGATACGACTATAAGTATCTATAAGTTACAAAGTATCATAAACACTCATAAACCATAGTTATTGGAACTGCTATCTAACTTGGCTATCGTTTGGGGGCTGTGGGGGCCCACTTTGTAGGCATGGCCGGCAACGACTTCTTAGTAGGATATTCATCCTGACTGTGGAACTTATTCGATGCAACGATTGTTCAGATTCACCCAAGAAAGGTTTCCCCAGTAGTGATTCTCTGCGGTGTGGTGTTACAATATAACTTTGCTTGTACTTACATCCGGCAAACAGTTTGAGGAAAATACAATACATTACAATACAATATAAGGAAGTTTCCTGAAATGGGGTTACCCCAGAATCATCCAATTTAATAGGTGTTTCCGCTATAAACCATTCATTTGGGGGTACCCCCCATTTATGGAAACCTCCATATCATCCCTCAAATAAAACCTGATGAGTTGGCATCAAATGTCGCCATTTTTTTCCCGCGACTGCGGCGATGCTTGGGCTCTGCTTCGGTCCTCACTGCGGGCGCTGCTGATGCCATGAATCACAAGGTTATAAGTTGCAGTCCTTGATGCATGTACTTCCGAGGACTGTCAAGACAATCTGGATCTGTTCCTTATCATAAGATGATGCATGATGTTGCCTACTATATATACATAGAGATTGGCATCAGATCGCCATCTACACAACAAAATCCCATGGTTTGTAATTACTGTCACCATGGAGCTGTATCCATTTTGGGGATCGCCCGTTGACAAAAACAGTACGTCGGTACGTCAACTGCATTTTTTTGAGGTAGCCCCATTCAACTTTATAAACTCAATAGATCTCAATAGTGGATATATCTTCCCATTGATTCCAAATTTAGGATACACTCAGAGACTCACAATGGATATCACCGGAGTGTCCCTACCATCCCATTCGGACATCATCTGGGTCTCCGACGTAGCAATCCTTTGGACCACCTCACCTCATACGCCATGGAAGATGTACAAAGTGGGCCCCCCGTAAACTAAATCGCTAAGTTGGAGAATAATTCCAATTTCTATGGCTTATGATACTAATAACTATAGTTCATGGGGTTTAGAACGCAACTTATATCTAGGGGGGCCACATTGTAGGAATATGTATGGAATGTTGGGCCTACCAATTCAATTCCGCAGATGTGCAACAATGTACGGAATATGTGATCTAATTTTGTTGACCTAGTAAACTTGGTCATATCTGCCAAAAGTATCAGTCAGATTCAATTTAACGCCGATACTTAACAAGGGCTACCCTGACTCAAAGGAGCTTGACAGTTGGCCATTCCTCCAGGATGGTGACTTAGTTTGGATATCATTTTGGACGAGCTTCCCAAACAGGGAACCCGGGAACACCATTTCACCCAGCCGCGCCGCAACAGTCCCGCCACCCTGAGAGCCTGACCCAGTCACTGCCAAACAATTTTATGAAAAACTGCCTGCCACCTTTGGTGCGCAAGCTATCCATCACCTCAGCTGCAGCGCAGCTAATGTGTTAGGTTTTCTTTCCAGAACGGAGCATGGACACTAAGTTTTTGGTTTTTGAAATGGTACTTTTAAGCAATTGAAGAAAATCAATGATTTGAATATGACCACGCTCATGAAAATCATGCCCAGCATGTGCAGTGATTCCTGTTAAGTCTTTCGCTAAGCTGTGAATCATCTGTGCAAAAGCAACACCACCGGATTACTGTTGACCCTGGTTGATTTGAGACGGGGGTTGCCCCATAAAAAGACGATGTGATCTATGTGATTTGCATTTCCCTTCCAGCAAAATTGACATAGACTTAGAATCAGCCAAAAAAAGAAGTATTTCTATATCTAGATAGATAGATGGATAGATATAGACAGATATAGATAGAGAGAGAAAGAGAGATACAGAGAGAAAGAGAAATAGAAATAAATAGATAGATAGATAGATAGATGGGTAGATAGATAGATGGACAGATAGATAGATAGATAGATAGATAGATCTGTGAATCTTTCCGCTGAGTCTGCCGTACGATCGTGCGCTTCCGCTTCCCCGACAAACGCGCCTGGGCGCTGAGGCGCTAAGCGCGGATGGTTGGGTTTTCTCTGGGACCCCAAAATTGATTTATTTACCAAAGTTCTTTACAAGAATATATATATATGTATATATATGTATATATATATATATATGTATATATATGTATATATATATATATATATATATATATGTGTATATATATGTATATATATATGCATATTTATATAAATATATGTATATTTATATATATATATATTTAACACACATATATATATATATATACACACCATAAACCCAAATACTATACCGTGTATATAGTCTTATATTCACTTGGACCCCGTCATTTACCAAGAATATAAACATCTTGGACTCTTGAAGCATCCAAGTTTGATCCGAGATTCAGGGGGGTGTTTCACCGCTGTCAACCCACATGTATTCAGACGCTTGAAGGAACAAAAGGATTCGATCCTCCAAGCACCAAATGGGATACAATAAGTTTTTCCATGACTTTGGAACTTTTAACCAATTCTACATAATTCTAGCAATTTTTAAATTGGTACTTGGAGAGTCTCAGTAAACCACATCCCAGTGACAGCCGATGCGACCAGTTCATCAGCTTTGGCGATGGACAAACGGCCCATTTCGTCCTCACAAAGACGATGCCTCAGTCTCAAGCCACATGGATTGTAGGGTCACCCTGCGAAGAACCAATATGGAACCCTAAGCCCTGGGTTTGACAAAATGTTTGTCTAATAAGTCTAATATTGTCTATAGACAATTTCATACAATTTCCATGTTTGAGTTCTTGCTAGTTTTTCTGCGGTCCGCATTTGACATAGCAAGAGAGAGGGCATTTGGACATTTGATATGTCCCAAGTTCAGGAACATTTAACAAAAACACATCCTGATCACTTAGAACACTAGCCAGTTCTGGGCAGACTATTCGTGTGCACTCCAAACAGATAGAAGTAAAGAATCAATATTAATCACTATTCAAGTAGGATTTGTTTGTTCCATCTTTTGTGGGGGTTCAGCAAAACAAATCAAACTGTATCCTCAACTTAACATCTTAACATCTGACGCTGTGTCAAAACCATTAAAAACAAATATATATATATATATAGCCCTGGTGAACATCATAGCTGGTAAATAGTAATAGATGTTTATCCCCCGCAAATGCGGTAGAAAATGTAGAATTGTTAGTTATTTCTTTAAGCATCTTTTGACCATCCAAACACATGATGGTGGGACATGTGCTTGACATATAATTCAATCGCAGCACCCTTCGTTAAGATCCTCTCTGCAGTGAACAGGAGATCTGTGGTGTATGCCATGGTATATTCATCTTCAAACAAACCATGAAAACTCATTAAATGGATTTAAAATGATTTAAATGGTGTATACTATATACCATGGTATACCAGTGTACCTATTTTCAACCATTAACTGGTGAATTTGTTCTTTGCCACGTGTCATTAGCACCAAAAGAATCTCGGCCACTTTTCTACCACTGGGTGCACGCACAAGGTGCTTGTGAGCACATGTGAGTTGGAAGGATTTGACCTTCAAGAAACTGGGCCGCGGACTGAAGCATCATCTCATACCATCTCTGCATGTTACCATCTCTGAATAGTGGTAAAATGGTAGGGGAAATGATAGAACATTATAGAACATGGTGGGAAAATGAAGGGAACACAAGGGAACATTAAATTGTTTGAAGGAAGTTTGAAGAACTGAGTATACCCTATGGTAAACTAACATAGCTATGCAAAATCACAATTTTCAATGGGTAAATCCACTATAAATGGCCATTTTCAATAGCTATGTTAAATTACTAGAGGGTAAATATAGGTTGTGCTGATTAAAAAAACATATGACCCAGGCCTTCCTCGAAATTATAGGATCAGGAACCAGTGAAAGCCATGGTTTCCTGTTCCAAAAAAGAAACCGCTTTGGGATCCTTTCGATGCCGTGTTGGGGGGTCAGGTTTTCAAACATTGAATCACATGGCTTTGTTATGTTCAAATGGTGTATCCCCCAAATCAAAAAAAATGTGTTGCTATTTCTCATGACAATTGCCATGTTCTGGAGTATCCCTACCAAGGCATTGGCCAGTTTTTTCACTTTCTTGGCAGCAAGATCGCCAAGTCATTTTGGGCTGAGATCCACGCAAGAGCCGGTCAAGGGCAAAGGGATAGACCTGCATGGTAACATGATGATCAACGATGAGGTTTCATAAGCTTTGGGGGAAAAAACAAATTCAACTAACCCCAAGTCTTGCAGATTCAACCTCATCTCCCTGACTCCTGTGTGCTTTATGATTTTACAAATATAGTGTATATATATATGGTATATAATATATATATATATATACATATATGGTTATTATATATATATATATATACGTACACAGTATATACATATATATATACCCACAGGTGAAACTCGTTGCCCAAAAATGGGAGCTGCAGAAGAGAAATGGGGCTGCAAATGCCAAGACAGGGGTGTGTCTGAAAATGGGGTATATCCCCAAATAACAGTTTGTCATAAAGTGAGTCATAAACCATGGAGTTTGGGGGTAGATATACCCATATAACTCGCATTATTTTAAATGAACACCCGTCCATTTTTGTAGCGGAAGGACCAACTATTGAATTGGTTCATTCGTCAAAGAGCCACAAATACGGGACCCAAAAACCCATTGATGTCCATCGCTGAAAAAGACTAGCTCAACAAACTTGCGGCTTCGAAATCCCAGCGTTTGTTGCCTATGTGCTTTTGAACAAGCCGTGTGTTCGGTCTGTTTTCCAAGATATTCCCACATAGTTTCATATATCATTCCTAGGGATGGAAATAAAACATAGTTGCAACATTCCAACTAGTTCAGGACCCTTGATATTATATTTATATAGATATATATATAATTATATATATAACATCAATTAACATCATATATTCTTCCACAAACTATAGGTAACTTGGTTCAGAATTGGATGGAGCCGGCATCGTTTTCTGACGCCTTCACCATCGTGCCTTCTCCAAAATGTTGAAGCTGGGATCTACCGTCCGGGCCATGCCTGGCGAATTCAGGCCCGCGAACAGCTACACATAGCTACCTTAATGGGGGGAAACTGATGATAATCCATTGGAATATGAGGTACACCATGTACACCAGGTACACTGGTTTTCAGACAAACCCACATCTTGTCAAATCCAACTGGGGGGTTTTCTCCGGAAAGCATTCGGAGAGCAGCAGTGCCTGTACAAGCTGCACTGTATCGCTCGAATTTCACTGTACAGACAGGCTTGGGACAAAGCCTGGTCGATGATTAAGCCAACACCCGTCAAAAATACGACGGTCAATGGGAATTAGTATAATCAATCCATATCAATCCCATTTGAGCAGGAATGGCACCAACATGCACCAACCACGAACCAAATCATGCCATTCTTATCATTCTTCCTCTTCTATCTCCATTCTTGACGGCTATTGGCAGCCAAAAAAACATCATTTTGCCGATTTGACACATTCTCAAAGCACCAAATCCACCAACCAGTTATAACCAGTTCACTTCAGCTAAAGACCCTGGAAAGTTTCAGGTGGCAAAGCCAGCTCCACCCAACTTCGTCTCAGCTCCATCAGTCTCTCGGACTCGGACGACGCAACAGATCGACCTCCGTTTCGGCGCCGGAGATAGATGGTTTCCTCGGTGGTCAAATGGTCAATTCATCTACACTCACTGTTGTGATGATCATGTTCAGTGGTGTGATACAAGAGAAAAATAGGTAGGTAATGATGAGATTTGTTTAAACAATCTTGAATATTCCTCCTCTTGTGGCTGTGTTTCAGCTATAATTAATAGGTTGGAGCAAACCTGTCACACCAACCTCAGCCGACTCAAGGCATGCCGCAAACAACAGGGCTATCAGCCCCATCCCCCCTCACAACTGCTGTCTTCCATCGACATCAGTCAAGGCTGCCAAGGCTCCGCCCGCGATTTCGCGCCCGGCAGGTTCAGCTCCTAATCCCGCGCAGCGCATGAAATGAGGGAATGATGTGCGCAAAGAAGAGGGAATTCCAATTTGTATAAGATTAGGAGTCCCCCCATGCCCCAATCATTCTGATGTAGGTGAAACATGCCAATGGTAGGGGTGAAACAACACAGCGTTTCAAGTACAATTATTAAAAGTTCCGCGTGGCACCGAAACTATGTTCACAGATGTTCGCTATGTTCGACGTGCTCCCATGTTTTTTTGAAGACATCATGCTACTGGCAGTCGAGTTTCGGACTGCAGATTTCCATCATTTCCATCATCATCATCATTCACCAAAACCAAGGCACCTCGATTTGAGAAGGCAACACACCACTGCTGCGAGCTGCTTTAGATCCGAAGTGACAATTTCTGAACATCTGGAATCACATGTTTGAGAAGGTCCATGTTCAACCAACAATCTTCAGTGTCTAGTCATATCAGATATTTATTATCAAAGAGACCGCAAATATATAAGATATTCCCAACTTTGGTTCATTGCAGAATCACTTTGAAGCTCCCAAGTTCGGGGCTTGATGTCTTGAAGAATGGGACATTGTGTTAAGAGCTGGACTGGATCTCAGGATGCTTTTTGTGACAAAAAACACAGCCCCAATGGTATCGTTTAAGGACCCAAATCTTTGGCCTTAACTTTCAAAATATGAACATATCACTTAAGTAATCACATGTAAACAGAATCAGTAAAATCAGTAAACAGAATAGACTGCTGATTTGAACCTACCAATCAACCAGATTTGGGATATTCATGCCTTCTCATCTTGACCCTTGATCCACCCTGCTGCTGTGGCGCATCTTGGAAGTTTGGAGACCTGGGGATCCATCAGCTGGTTGTTTTCTATGGCTTGTAGGGCTTCATTCACCTGGAGGGATGCCCGGAAGCAGTGAGACCAGTGAGAGACAAGAAAACCCATCATCATGGTATAGTATCCTCGACCAGCGAGTTCGAAAAAGAAAAAGAAAATCAATCAATGTCATCAAAAATGTCATAGACTTTAATTATCTTATAAAATCTTATAAATATCCTTAAAATCATCAGCTATATATATATATTATAACATTTCCCACATGGTGAATACGGAGCCACCTGAATCAGCGTCTCTCCCATCACCACCAGATGCCACTTCTCCGATACATCTGCGGTCGGAACCTAAACTCAGAGGCGACCGTTGGTCGAATCGAAAAAAGGGCTGTAGAAATCTGTAGAACTATATGGCTATATAAGCTATATAAGCTATATATATAATGGCTATATAAGCTATATAATGACTACTAGTCTTGATGGCTATATGGCTATATAAGCTATATAATTGCTATATAACCAAATAGCCATTGTTTGGAGATATTTGGGACTATAACCAGCCATAATAATTGCTATAATAATGGCCATAATTTCCTTTTTTTAACTGAGTGTACACATTATCATGGCTACCCTGTGGTAATTTAACATCGCCGTGGACAATGGCCCATGAAAATAGATGATTTCCCAACAATTCTGACGCTGGTGATGGGTGAGACATCTCCAACACCAAGGCACATTCGCATATTTCCTGGGCTGACAATTTGGTTGCAGCTTGATTCTGATCGCTCTTGCACAGGGGGGGGGGTCAAGTTAAATCAAGTTAAGTACACAATTATTATGTGTTTGGCAAACTCTTAGTTAGCTGCTTAACTAGCATTTAATAAGAACAGGATATCCTTAACCTCCTTAGCTCACTCCTTAGCTCGCTAGACAGACAGAGGGTAGAATCACTGGAAGGCAGAAAACCATACAACACCCTATTACTGTTTGACCTTTCTGGTTGTCTTGTCTCTCTGGATGGCAAATGAAACCTGTGGAAGCCACTTGCGTCACTTTGCATCCAAGAAACTTTTACATAAAATATCACCCAAGCATTTGCGAAGATAAGGTGTGCCCCAAACAATCAACACAAACCACATACACAGCTGGTTGGTGGTTTCAACCCCTCTGAAAAATATTGGTCAGTTGGGATGATGACATTCCATATATATGGAAAGTCATAAAAGTCATGTTCCAAACCACCAACCAGACAGTTTCTTTTTGCACTGAGTTTCCCATTCTTCCAAAGAAGTAGTGGATGTGCTCCATCGGTTTCACCAGGTGGATTCGCCAAGAATTCGCGCAGGTTCGGAACCACGGCAGCTGCCAACTTCACTTCTGTTCTGTTCAATCCATTGAAGAGCTGGTGGTTCAGGAAGTCCTTAGACAACACGTTAGTGCCGTTTTTAGTGGTTTCCGAAATCATGGGGGTACCTCAAAGTGGATGGTTCATAATGGAAAATCATATTAGAATGGATGATTTGGAGGTACAATGAGGTACACCTATTTTAGGAAACCCCAACCTGAGTTTACAATGTGCCCCAGTTGGCTGAGTTCAAGTGGCGTAGTTGGGTGGCTTAACGATTGGATTTATCTAGTATTACTTAGCGGAGTCAAACTAGACCAACTTCCATTATTTTCTGGGCACCGTGGCACGTCAAAACACCACGTTTTTTTTTTTTTAATGTCCATCCCAACTTTATTGGGTAGATGGCACACCAGCCATCCTCATCTTGGGCACATTTGTTGATTTGTTGTAGCACTCTCCAAGGTGGGTGTAGGATTGTAGTGACATGTTTGGTCAGCAAGTGTTGGACATGAGCTTCTTGAGTTGTGATGATAGTAAGGGGCCGAGGAAATAAACAACACTTGTACCATTATCTTCTATTGTTAGTTTGCTTGGTGTCTTTCTCCGGTCATGTTCAAGTCACACCTTGAAAAACAAATAATAATATAGTAATACTAATAAATGATTATATATATATATAGCAAGAATAATAACAATAATAATTATCATAATAATAATAAATATATAGTAATAATAATAATGATAATGATTTAATAAAAATAACAATTTACAAGATCCATTCTACACATTGTTTTGCCTTTCAAAAATGGCAGGCCTCGATTTCAACCACATCAAATCCTAAACAACAACAACAATATCAGCGCAACTGAATAAAAGGCGTATTCCAACATGCTGAGCATGAAAGAGAGCAGGTCATAGGTATCTTCTATCAAAACCTTCCTATAGTTTTCTTCAGAACTAACAAAAACTATAGTTGATGTAGCACAAACAAACCAACAGGATAAAACATACGAACACTTAAATTAGCATAGCAAACTTGAAGTGTTTGTTTACCAACGCGAGTGATTCTTTCCTCGCTGGTTCTCTGACAACTTTGCTGGGGCCATTGGGTCCTCATGTTCCACAAAAACCCTCCGGGAATCGAACGTGGCAAGGGATAATACCCCATTTAGAGATATTTAATGAATTTTGATGAGATTTATGGATGATTTTCCCGTTAAAAGCTCAATTTTTCTAGTGATGTTCGGTTGCCACGTTTGATTGCCGGAGGGTAAACCCATTTCGTTGAGACTCTTTCCTGGCACTATAGTCTGTGACTATTTGTCCACCACTGCTTTCCACTCGCGCTTTCAAAGTCTTGAAGATCTCCGGCGCAGCAAAGGCCGCACCGTTACCTGATGGTTGGGTGGTGGTTTCAAGCAATACCGTCCTGCGATAAACCAAGTGGGATGGGATGGGATAGACACTTAAATCACTCAAGGATACTCAAGTATGTACTGCCCGGTAATCAAACATAGCAGTGGACACCAAAAAACAAGTGATGTTCCCATATGAAAAGCTTCATAAAATCTAGAGATTTGCCATTGCCATGAGTGATTACCGGAGGGTATGGATACTTAGAATCTAGCAGTTTAGCAACTAGCAAACATTCCGGAAACACGGGCCAGCAACCGCAATGGAGAAATATCCGCCAGGGCAATGCTTTTCAACCACCGAACCCTTTCCTTTCTTAAACTCGATCCCTTATTTGAAACTCCTGACCCTTCTTTCAACCCCTGCCCTGACCCTTCTTTTTCAACTCCCCATCTTCTTTTCAACCACTGGCCTTTTTTGGGACTTTTGGTCCTGATGACGGTGATGATGGTGCTGGTATGGCGATGGGTGATGATGATGATGATGATGGTGATGATGATGATGGTGATGATGGTGATGTCTATCATAGTTGCACACCCAGATATAAGGGAGTAAACATGTTCCCCCATTGTGGATCCTTGTGGCTATCATTTACCTATGATGGGTTGGAGGAATCCCCAAATTTGTGTTGGTAAAATCCAAACGCTTCTGGGATTTTTCTATTGCTCAAATATCTTTGCTTGTCATGAATCTACAATGTGGTGCCACCTCAGTTATGTTTCTTGGTTTATAACCCCAGTAACTAGTTCGATGTATCTACCATAAGTCCTATATAGGTATTAGAGTTATAAACAAATTAAAACCAACTTAGCTATCAACCGGTTGCACCACATTGTACCATGTTTGGTTCGGAAGTATCAGCCGAGGTTCCAAAGAAACCACCGAGCTTCAGCAACAGAGCAAGGCACACGGCCCTGCAAACCGCCGCAATGCCAAAAGATCGTCGCATGGCGGCGCAAGCAGATGATTCTCCGCTACCAGGGAGATGTGATTATCAATATCATATATTATGTCATATGTGCTTATATAAAACTTATATATATATATATATATTGTACATTAAATTATTGTACATTATATTATGTTATGCAACTTTAATATACATCCGTGTAGTGCTTGAATACTATTTGCAGAAACATCTGAAACATTGTAATACTCTACAATTACATGTCCGATGCGTGTGATGATATGAATTTGGTGAACAAAATGTTTAGAAGCAGTTGGTGTTAGTAAAAAGGTATTGGACCAAAAGCTAAAAGCTTTGCATGAAAAGGACACAATCGAAATGCAACTTTTGAGCACATGTCGTGCGCTTTTCTGAACGTTGTGGTGCACAAACACAGGCACACACACACATCAGATCTCACAAGAAATGAACTTAACCAAAGAACATGGAAAAATGGCGCCTCAGCCATCAAACAAATTGCTTTGATGGGATTTCACCAAGCAAAATGGGGACTCTCCAAGCAACACTTTTTAGCAGAGCTACTTTAAGGGTTTCGCAACATGTGAGCTGATGGCATGATATGATCTTTGAGGGGATACAACGTCCCAGTCCGAGTGTTTGAGGATGGATATACACGTATAGTATATATACTTATATATACATATTCATATTATGTATATATATATAAACATATTACGATTAGTTGATAATATTAATAATAAAAATAATAATAGCAATAGTAAAACAATAATATGCAAATTATGATAACACCCAAAAAGATAGAAACGGTCATTTACCGTTTATCTTAATAGGAATTATTTTTGTTCTATCTTTTTGGGGTTACTATATATACGTATGTATTTACATATATATATATATATATATTGTATACATGAGATTTCTTCCCAAAGGCACCTTCAAGGCAACCCAGAGCGCGAGCATTGTTCAAGAAGTAGGGTGGCAGCTGAAACTCGTACCTTTCTAATGGTGGCTGGGGTTGAAACCAACACACCCTAAGTATGCAAGAACATTCTGAGGGCTTGGGGATACTTGGGGTCTGATTAAGGGATATTTCAGGTTTTTGTTGTATCTTCTTTGGGGAATGTTATCAGGAATTACTTGGATCCATGAGGATGGAATGAGATGGACATCTGAACGTTTTCACCGAAGTAAAGGGTTATAATTGTGCACATAATATCACCATTGATTGTTCAGGATATAAATCACCACACATAAGTATGTGAATATGAATATGGGTCCACATTGAGTATCCCAACATTGGATGGTGACAGCTACACTAAATAAGAGATACCTCATGATGTGGGTTTGGGTTTCAATCAACTAAGACATGGAGACCAGCCAGATCATTTTGGGATACCTCTTGGGATCTTTTGGGGAATCTTAAATATTCATTATAGTAAACAGCTGGCACATAGAATATTAAAAAGAAATAGGTGCCACTAAGAATATGGAAAATACATAGCAAAACCTATTAATATTCTAAGTGCTAGCCGGTTACTATATTGTATTTTCGCAGATTCTTATGCGAGCATACTTGAAGAAACATATCCTTCACTTCGTGCAAGTATCCGTAAGTATCCATTTCATCACCTAGATAAACAGTGATAAACATCGATGTGAGTCAGAGATTCCAGATCCGAATTGAGACACTGGACAAATTGGGAACCCTGGGATAGGTCCTGAACAGGTGCTTGAATTGAAATCCTGCAAATGTCGCATGGAAATTAAGCACCAAAAAACTCAGAAGCGGCACATCTGATGAAAATGGACTGGGAGATATTGTAGTTGGGGGCTGGTATGGACTGGTAACCAAGAATAGGGGTTCAACGATTGACAAATATGGGGTTTAACGTGATTTACCATGATTTAAAATGATCTAACATGATTAAAAACAATCGACATCTGGGCCGTATTGATCCATATTGATCCATATTGCAGATATAACCGATCAATGGACCGATCCTTTGATTTAACCAGAGTTTCTCTGTTTCATCCCCCAAAAGACAAGGGATTCACAGGTTGAAACGATGCACTGAGCAATTTTTGAGTGCAGGGACTCTGATACGAAGTTACAACAGGCTCCAGGTGCAGCGAGGTCTCCAAATCCATTGAAATTTTGCCATGCCCAAAACTATATGCATCATTTGCATATATTTGCATATATTTACATGTTGTTCTGACTGCTCCCTCACCTTTTTGAAAACATAAAGATGTTGTCTCCGAACTGCTCAAGGTCATATGTTTCATGTGTGTTTCAAACCCTTAGTCAGTCCTAGTTCGGGCGTGAACAGTGGTGCCCCGCACAACAGGCCTTGGGGCAAGCAGGGCGAGCCTAGGCGGCAGTCAACGGAAAAATTGTTTGCAAACGACTTCACCAAAAAACGGAATGAACAACGGGAATTGTTTTGGTGTTCAATCACAAACATGTTGTGGTTTGATATGAATTGTAAATCAGAGACACCGTTGGCTGTTTCTCATCAATGTGCAGAGGTCATTAGTACAGCACCAATCAACATATTGTTCACATTTCCTTACGGGTTTTGACCAGGTGATTTATAATTTCCAAAATGAGGGGTTTTTAGTCTCCGACCTCTTCTGATTTATGGTGATTCTCCCGCGATGAAATTGCAATTTTGTGAAACCCCCTATTTTGAGACAAACCGAACTCCATTATATATGGCAGTGTGTCAAAACCTTGTACCCCTGGTGAACATCAAAATAGCTGGTAAATGGATGTTCATCCCACTAAAAATTGTATTAATAGGTATTGATCCATACCCATATTGTCGTTGGTAAAGTCAGTATTATGCTTCTGCTAGATCCCCAAAAGCAGTTGCTTTTTTGTCGATCAACTACGAATTTGGAGCTGAGGCAAACCGACTGGACTGTTGTCCGAGAAAAGGATGCCGAGATTGCAACATATTGCAACGCATTTTGCGCAGCTGCGCCCTGCCCAATGTCTCCATAGCCAAATTAAAGGAATACCCACCGCGTTTGTGTGAAGGTCTGGCTCGAGCTTTTGGAGAGCACATCCGTGCTGAGCTTCGAGCAGGCCATTTCCGATGCCGGATTGGGTGGCCATGGCATCACCCTTTGCAGATCTGAAGGACTGGGTGGCAGGAGCCGCAGCTGCCAGTACAGAAATGCGGGCAAATTCTGCCTGGATGCCTGACCATCAACCCAGATCTAGCTGACCGGCACATTTTTTTGTTTGTGCCCCTAGTTACTAGTTAGAAAGCGATGCATTAGCAGCAAGGGCAACGGACCCTTTCGAGCAGGCAAATTGGCAAAAAAACTCAACCGCAGTTGCCTATAGTAGCTGATGTATATGTCATTGCAATGTTTATCTCATAAGATGCAGTACTAGTTACATCTAGTTACTAGATTCGTTCTAGTTCTGATCTGTGAGAAGTAATATTGCATGATAACTCGAGTAGTTTAACTACTGATGAAAATCTCAGTACAAAACCACTGTTTCCCAAGACTTGAGCGACTTTGGCACCCCAGCTGTTCCAACAAAGCGGCGAAGCGCAATGAAGGGACCTGACATGTTAGATCGGTAGATCGACCGCAAGTTGGAGGATCAACCAATTGAAATGGTGGACATTGCACACATATATATATATTATATATATACATGTATATACTTATGATATACATTTAAATAAATCCTTCCGCCTTAAACAATATTCTCAAATACAACCAGCGAGTATGAAAATGAAACATGGTTCAAGATACAGCCACAGCCACGCATGAGTTTAAATATACATGAGGCACATCATGTCGCCTTGATTCCAGAAAAGCAACGACATGAAATGAAGTTTCTCTAGGTAACTCAACGGGTTCCAACAGTTGCAAAAAAGAAAACACACCCTTTTTATTAGTTGAATGACAGGGATTTCGAACATCAAAACAAAGTCACAACTCAACAACCTTCTTTAGGTTAATTTCAGTCTTCAATATTCTCAGGCACACGTCTCAGACATGTGTATAAATAATCATGTGTATGAACTCTATTAGCATGTATTATCATAGATACACACATACACACAAATATTGAAGGGCTATATATATATATATGGGTATTTCACAAACGTTGGGTCCCCCTTTGGACCGTTCATTGCTTTCTCAAGATTTTTAAAGTGGACTGTCAATCTTCTGGCCTTTTGGGGTATGCCATTTTAAGAATCTTCCATATCTCTATATATATATATAAATACATACATACATACATTACATTACATAAATTTACATTTACATTTACCTTTACATTACATTACATTACATTAATACATACATACTATTTATACATATATATATATATATGAACGATTATATGTATCATACATGTATATTGTTTGTATAATATATATATATATATCATCACATATCATGCAGATCTACATAAGTTGCATACCTCACACTGCCAGCCTCTTTCACGTCGTTGGCCTCTGGAAACTGCAGAGCTTCCTCCACAGTGCTTCGGAAGGAGGCCGATAGAAATGGGATGAAATGGCTTGACGCACATTCGTATATATATATAATCTCATGTAATACAACAGAACAAAACTATAAAACAAACATACATAAACTAGTACAATAAACAAACCAAAATACAATATATTAAATTAGAATATTATGTTATATTAAAAGAAACATATAACATAATACAATAAGCATAATCTAGTAGGTTATAATTTTAAGATCATACAATATAACAAAACATAATATAATATATGATATAATATAAAAATAATATAGATATATAGATATATAATAATACTAATAATAATAATAATATATAGTATCATACAATAACATTAAAAAATATAATAGACGATAAAAGAACATAGTTTTATAGCATAAAGCAAAACATAGTAATTATATATATAGAACATGTCAATAATACAATATATATTATAGCAAACTATATTAGACTATAATGTAACATAATACAATATAATAAAACACACTAAAAATAATACACTATAATATAATACAATAAACCCTAATATATAATAAAACTATATATGTAAACATTATAGTATAAGAGAATATAATAAAATATAATAAAACAAAATATATTGTAGTAATATAATATTATAAAATAATATGAAACAATAATGTATCACATAATATGACATAATACAATACGTCAACATATAACATAGTGCCATTAAATAAACCACAAAAACTATGTATATAAGAAATACTAAAGGAAATCACGATAACACATAATGGTCTAAAACATGGAAACAAATACAATAAAATACAAAACAAGAAGCGATAAGATATTAAACAAACATATGAATGTAAATGTATATATATATATGTATATCATGTGTGTGTAATATTAAAAGATTATATGGACAATGTAACCTGCCCCTTGAAATAGTGAAAGCAGCTTAGCGACGTAAAGAAACTGAAACCAGTGAGAAATCAGTTGACGCAACCATGGTGCGGGCTTGCAACTGTTTAAGATATGGTATGGGATACAGCCTCTCTCTCTATATATATAGTAAATCAAGAGTTTGTAGTGAGTTTCCATCCACGCGGCCGCAGGTCCGTGACTCCTGAATGCACAATTGTAAAACGTTTTTCTACTCCGAGCATGCAAACCCCAGTGAATGGCTGAACCGAGAACCTGTTCATACAAACAGAATCAGGAGATTGTAGCTTCATCCCACTTAAACATGTGATACCCCGAAATGTGTCCATAATTTCTGAATCAATTACAGTGATTCATCATTGAGATCGACATTTTCTCAGCTAGACTGGGGGATTTGCCTTTTTGGGGGTAAAATTCAGTATAGTAATCCCAGAATGGTATAGATGCTTTTCCCTTATAATTTGCAGGTTTCCAACTTTCCTATCTATTCTGGGGGTGCTCTTTATAACAATACCCGTTTCCCATCGTTTGGATCACCCCACTGCTCCAGGTTCGACATCTTCCTTGGCTGCAAGCTGGATATCATGCGTGAAATTCTCGAGAGTGTCTGCCTCGGCCCGTGACCGCACTTGGACAACTTGTCACATCTATGGTGCCCCCCAACCAATGAAAAATTGATGCAGAATGTTCAATTCACATTTCAGGTACCTAAATTGGAGGTATATCTACCACCTAAAAATTGCCGAAGTTGGATAGGCCCGCACAATATGCAGGGATCCTGAAAAATCGATTGCACTGTTCGATGGATGCGATATCGTCATCTTGGGGGATGCATTGAGGAAGGGTGAGGAATAAAACATCATTGACTGCGCAATTTTGGTTGGTTAACGTTGGTTAATGTTGGTGACCATCCCATCATTGCAGGTCCAGAGTGTATAGCATTTAGAGGATCACGCTATCAATAGCCTGTGTCATACTTTCTCAAAGAAAAGTGTCCGGAACTTCGGCCGGGTGATGTTAATTTGACTTGAAATTCACTAGGTTACGCCCGTGGCGTAATGCTGAAACTGCTGATGACAGCATTCAATGACTTCTTTGGGCCCAACTTCCAGCAAGAAGTGGGTACCAGGTGAGAGTACGAACAGAGCTCCACTCCACTTCCAAGTTTGTCTGAAAATAGAGTACCAAAACAATTGATGGTTGGTCATCATGTTCCAACAAAAAAATGACCAGTTGCCACATATACCCCATTTCTAGACACACCCAAATGAGGGTTTCTACTCACAAAGTCCCACCCTTCTTAAGCCTCTTAGTCCTACTTGCAGTATCATCCCACTTAGTAACTGGTTCATACCAGTAAGCCTGGCGTCAGTCCCCAAAGTAGGCTTATAACGGAGCTATAACCAATTTTGGTTGGTTGAATCCTTTTGTTGGCTGAATCCCAGCTGGTCTTGGCTATATTACTGTGCAAGCTGGTGCCCGCAGTTATGATAGTCATGTGTGCTTTATGTTTACCCTATTAGCTACAGTTTGATACATCATATTATATACGTACCAATCCAATCACTAACTATTAACCCAAATTTAGCAATTGAATGCTATTAATCTAGTAACGTATTCATATATCTATATGTATAATCCAGTTATTGACCTACTAAATCTGGACATCGACCACTGGGAGTGATCCAGTCATTGACCTACTTATTAATACATGAATCCAGTCCTATATAGTTCGGAGTTCTATCACAAATCCAGATATATGGAGGTTTCCTAAAGCCCCAGTTCTCATCCAGACAAAAGACCATTTTAGTATTGAGACCCATGGTAACGTGGGGATCCACCAGTTTGAGAAAGCCCCATATTCCCTATAGAGTCCCCAAGTGGATGTCCCATTGGGAAAGTGGGTGCCAATTTATCGAGCAAATCTGGGAATATCTACCGCTGAACTATATTATATATTTAGTTATTATTAGAATATAGATTAGAAATAAATATATATATATGTAATTATACTGTGTATATACACACACACGCATATTTCAGAGAATATTTGACTATGAATCATGAATACCATCTACCACCTATGACTATTATTACTCAATGTGTCATGCTTATTTTTTTTGGTCTACAACTGAACTAAACCGACTTACCGAGGCACATCCGCCAGGACCCAGTCCGGCAACAGCATCAGGCGGTTGAAGAGTCCGGCCACATCGGCCCAGCGCTTCCTTGGGGACGGTTGCTGGGCGGAAATTTAGCAACGAAGACACCAAGGAAAAGGATGGAAAAGGATGGAAAGGTGCAATTTATATACTTCAATTTGCCAACTTTAGAGTTTAGGATTTGAGCAATTTACTAGAGTTTAGAAGCAGTTTTTGGCACATGAATCCACATATGAATTTGTTTTTGGGTTTGCTAGAACATGCCACAAACAAAAAACGTGCGCGTAAAAACACTGAGCATTTAAACACTCAATATTTTTATATGGGATTTCAAGTGACACATATTTTTGTGAGGATGGGTTATCGGCAAATCTACCAGAGACACTCCAGAAATATCTTCGGTTTAGCCGAGGAAAGTCCTTTTGGGGATGATCGCGACGCCGGATGCATTGCAGCAAGGTCCCTTTGCTAAGGTGCTGCCGCCCATGGTTCGGCTGGTTTATGAAGACCCTTAACTAGTTCGATATACCATAAATCCGGCCGTCTTCCTACTTGGTACTCAGGATACATCCCTATTTGTAATGGTGTAAACTCACATGATTCATGGTTAAATACTCTCTACTGGTGTGAGATATATCATGTCATCATTCCCACAGGGTTTGCTATAATATAATGTTTGAATATTATATTGTTTTTTTTTATAATGGTGACATATCATATAACCCCATTTTGCCCGCTAACCCCTTGGAAGGTTTCCTCCTGGGGTGTCCGGACTGCACCATGAACATCACGGCGCAAACTAAGCCTTCTCGGACCTGCAAGAGGCGGCTACTCCAAGCTTCATAATGTCAACCCTGGATGGGGGGGGGGCTATTTCAGTACCAAATTATCAAACTACTTAGAAGACCCTCCTCAATTATATATTGTTGATTCGTCCCTGGTTGACATCAACGGCAAAAATATTCCATAGATTCAATACAATAACAAGTTGTATGTCTCGAGGCATTCAAGAATAATCCAAAACTATGACCACACAAGAATCAAGAGTCAACATGAGTAAACAGTGTAATATTGGCATTTGCGAAGATCATCATCATCATCGTCATCATCATCATCATCATCGTCGCCATCATCAACAACAATATCATCAACAACATGAACCACACTTTAAACTAGACGACAGATGGCCCGAAAGCGTAGAGGAGCAGGTCTTCTCTTGTTAGTATGGAGACACCATATTAGAAACAATATATTAAAGATGTGTTATAGGCAGTTGAGAAGAGGAGTATTAAGACAAAATAGCAGAAGTGCAACACAATAGTTTGCATCGCAAACACGCACAGAAGCTTTTACGCACAGAAGCTTTTGCACACAAAAGCTTTCACACACAGAAGTTTTTACAGACAGACACTTTCACACACAGACCCTTTTACGCACAGACGCTTGTACACACAAAAACTTTTACACACAGAAGCTTTTACACACAGACGCTTTTACACAGACACTTTTACACACAAA
>Ga0126342_10006537_pt1 | contig 20700 bp, 17 predicted proteins | sample Cyp1metagenome_FD_92528 | JGI IMG/M metagenome (GOLD analysis project Ga0126342, IMG submission 92528) | Coral microbial communities from Lord Howe Island, Old Settlement Bay, Australia - Cyphastrea 1 metagenome | ecosystem: Host-associated > Invertebrates > Cnidaria > Coral ...
ATATATATATATATGTAAATATATATATATATATATGTGTATGATATGGATACTGTACCCTTTGTTAAACATTAAATATGCATGTAAAACATGTATTAGATCTACATGCATTTACACATATATATATATATATATATATATAAATATGATTATATATGCATGTATACCATGTACTTTTACATATCATACATCACCCTTTCCCCATAGTCTTCAACTCCTAGTTCCGCTGCCTCGGTTAAACTGCAACAAGGTGGCGTTCCACTCCTCAATGCCAAGGTGGCGTTCAATGCCAGGCTAATGGCCCACCCACCATTTTGAGGTATATAGTGATTGAATGATTATAACGGTTAATAATGGTTAATCACCGTTTATCCATGGTTGATAGTGGTTAATCATGATTAACAATGGTTAATAATGGATAACAATGGTTCCTACCACCTATTTTCAACATGAAATTGGGGATGGTTTATTGGGTTTACCATATGAATAGGAAGTCAACCTCCCAATGGACAGTAGCAGGAAAATGGTGTGTCTTGGGTTTTATTCCCAAAAAAACATGCAAGCAAGTATTAGAAATTATAATGGATGATAGAAGCCCATTGCACCGATTATATAGAATGCCTTCTTCAATGGGCCAGCAAAGCGAATGCACACATGGAACACTATTAATTAGTCCAATTCTTTTTGGGCAAAGGTGGGCGCTCAATATTAGTGGAAAAGGATTACTGCTAGTTGGTGGTGGTTTCAAACTATGCTCCTCAAACAAATAGTCATGCTGGATTATCATCCTGACTGGGAGGAACATCCCACTAGTATAACAACTACTATCCTTTGTTTATTGACAAAACCCCTATTGTTTATTGGCTCAATCACGCTAAATCCCTCTTGTTGGTGGTTAAATCAGCATTTTTGAAAGTTAAATGAGCCCTTTTGATAGTTGGATTATGCAAATCTAATTTTTTGATGGTTAAATCCCATCAAATTGGTGATTGAACTCCACTGTTGTTGATAAATCCCCATGGTGACCCTGCGTAGCTATACGAGTTTCATGTCTTCGGGATCCTGTAAGTGAATCGCGGCATCTGTTTGGATGTAACAAAAAATGTTTCTGCCCGTCTAATTGTATAAACATACGTAAATAATAGTTAGAAATAACATATAATTACACACATCCGTATCTATAATTATCTATAATTAATCATATTACGAGTATATGTAAGTAACACACATATAGAATACAACAATATCTATATTTATAAATATATATTATACATGCATTATTCAACAAGTACCTACCTTCCCGCCTCCACCGAAAAAAAAGGCACAAGCACCACTTTCCCGTGCAGATTCGTCCAGGGACGCTCTCTTCAGCGTCTTCGAGGTCAAATAGCTGATTCTTCAAAAACTCGGCCTGAGAGCTTGAGGCCGGGATGCCTCGGTAAACCAACTATACCATAGTCATTGAAGCAAAGGGGATGACCAATTTTTGCATGGAAATGTCAAACACGACATGTTGGTAAGTGGACGTAAGTGGGACTGGGTCCGGACTTAATTTAGAAACCCAGAACAGCAGCAACTCTGCTGGTCAATTTAGAAATTATCTCACAAAACAATGCAAATCAACTAGATCTGTGACCCAAACCAATTCAGCAATTTTAAGCATGGTTCCAGCAATTAATAATTACACCTAAGTATACCTAAGCAAAAGAAAACTTGACCCTGTCATGGCAGTCTTGTAGCTATCTTTTCTTGTCCCCAAAAACTGCCCACTCTCAACGGGTTGCATTCTTTTGCTCCGTCTCATCATCAAGGACCGCATACCTTGCAGCTGAGGCTGCTACTGGTACGCAGTTGTCTTTAGGTGTGGCGAAAGCAACTCGGGGTACTGGTTCTTGTTTTGGTCCTCCTATGTTTTTTTCATTTCTCATCATCCACTACTGAGAGTCAACACTGGAATGTGATCTTCCAGCAGCAACGATGTTGCTGCAGCACTTTTCAAGTCGGCTGCCGCGCAATTGGATATGATTGCGGCTGCAATGCAATGTCATCCCGTCCCATCCTGTCCCAATGGACACGGTCTCCTGGATTCAAACATACGATGCACGTCCATCTCAATCATTTAATTTATTATATATACATACATATGAAAAAAAGAGAGAGAGATTTATATATAGACCCCGATTTCCAATGATTCTGGCGGAGCTTTCTACCCTGCGGCACTATCAAGCTACACCAGCAGCCACAAACTATGCATGATCCGGTCTTTCCCGCAACATATAACCACAAGACTACGCATGAAAAGCATCACCAAAAGAAAACAGAACATCTAGCTTTGTCTGAACATTGTGAATAATTACCGCTTTATATCCAAGTGTTGGCACTTTATGATATTTATGGCAATTTGAATAGTCAATTTAGTGAACATAATATGATTCAATAAACCTGCTTAAATATGCTTAAATGATAGTAATTCAATAATTAACCTTAAGAAGTTCGGTCATTTGGGGAGGGTTCCCCATAGATAAACATATCTAAATAAACCATCATTTATCGTCATCGCCATTTCTCCAGATGAACCACTGTCAACCACCTGGATTTTTGGTTCATTCCCACGGCAACGTTTCGGACAAGGGACTCCTTAAAGCCCAAGACCCTGGCATTGGAGTCCTCGATGGAGTCCACGTCCCAACCCATCTTCTTACACATCCTGGGTCAGCAGTCCGCCGCAGAACATGATTTTCTACAGGAAATCATGAAGAGAACAAGATGACTTGGGCAAGTTCTATGTTAACTGGTTGGTGGTTTGAACCCCTCTGACAAATATGAAAGTCAGTTGGGATTATTCTTCCCAACTGAATGGAAAGTCATAAAAGTCCATGGTTCCAAACCACCAACCACTTAATGTGTCTATCAATTCTACATAGGTTTTTAAGGTGCCGAAATTCACCCGCACGAAATTCAGTGATGTCACAGTCGACCGACCCCATACTTCACACGGCAAAATCACGGGGGTGGCGAACCGTATGTCATGTCTATTGCATGCCAAACATCAGGTGATGTTCTAGATACTTTAAACCATCTTTACCTACAGATAGTGCACTCACACACACAGACAACGCACACAATGATCTACATGAAACATGAATCATGTTGATATACACATGCCGAGGTACATGACTCCTCCCAGAACTTGATGAAGGGATCTCCGTAAAGGAACCACAAAGCATGCAGCATACTGTTTTACTGTAGCTTGTCCTTTTGCTTAATCCAATGATGAGATTCATCTTTCAAACATAAATTTTAATATACATATACATATAATTATATATATAATTATATATATATATACGTAATTACTGTATATATATATATATCTCTCTCTCTCTCTCTATTCTAGACCCCCATTTCATGCGTTTTCATAGCCAATGTGTATTCGTCGAAATGTTCACCCCCCATCTTTGCTTGGTTCATCTCCCATTTCTTCGGTGCCGTTTCCATCATCTCCGAGTCTCAGTTCGTAGCTTTCTCCCTCTCCTTGGTGAGTGAAATGGCTGGCATTTCAATCACCGTCGTGTTAAACATATTTCTTATCAAAAAAACATGTGTTTTTTGAAATTGAAAAAAACTAAACAAAAATCCCGCTCGGGAATTATATATTATATAACTATATGTTAAATATGAAATTTTATATATCATATGGATTCATATGGTATAGGATCATATAGGGCAACATGACGACACCCGTTCATGGCTTCTGCTGGTAGCTGTGTTTCGTCTGCAAACCAAGGTGCGCATTTGCTTGAACTTTCCTTTGAGACCTGGGTCATCACAAACATTGCTGGACGATGGGAATGAGCTTATGAATCCAGAGATTCAACATATCATTTTCAGCGTGTTTCAATAGTTGAAGCTTCACTTCACTCCTTTTTCAGTGCAAGCGCGCAACCAAGCTGGCCGTTCGTCCCAAACCACCATGGGAAGTGTTCCGAAATAGCAACCGTTTATGCGCCATTTGGATACAGACCCCGAAATCCGGTGACCATCACATTCCTGTTTTCATGCGTCAAATGACCGGGGATCATGAAGAGGGGGGCATACCACTTGCAGTCCAGACACGAGCCCAACCACTCTTGGGATTCAGGACCTGTTCCTCCTGGCATCCATGTCTTGATTGTCTTGCAATTGCAATGAATATAATCGAGTAGAACTTAAATATCTTTAAAACTGTTCCAACTTAAAAAATCTTAAAAATACGTAAAGGTGAGACGGAATAAAGTGCGAGTCAATTTGCATGCGTGTTGCAGGTGTGGACAAATGCAAAATTATCACTGATACGTCTTCTGCCAGTCTGACCATGACACGCTGAGACTTTTAAGGGCAGGGGAAAATTAAACTGCTTCAGCTTCAACTACCAGCAGATTGGACAGGACAGGATGTGGAAAATCTCCATGCCCTCTGAAGCAAGGCTTGCAGTAGATTGCGGATTGCGAACTATGGCAACAATCTCTAAGATATGCATTTAATGTCATTTAATGCTAATGGGATTTTCACCTTTCATGCTGGCCACAAGGGTAAATAAAGTTCTGTGGTAACCTGTGGTCTGCTTGACTGCTTGACACTGATCCGATTACTTGATTGAATAACACTTATCTTTGCTGCCTCAAGAACAGTTCTGGTTTCACCTTTGCTATGTTGTTTACACCAGGGAAATATCTTTGAAATTGGGGTGTAAGGGCTCATGAATTTTGAGTACATTTTTCTTTCTACAAATCCATCTTTTTGGACGGTTCCATGTGACTTTTGAGCATATACCCCTTGGATCCCCTTGGCTAAAGCATGCCACAGCTGTCCTCTTCCTGGTTCAACACATCGTCCTCGTCCTGCTATCACAGAACTGCACAGGACAATTGATACACAAAAACCCCTCCATATTTGGCAGTGTGTCAAAACCTTGTACCCCTGGTGAACATCAAAATAGCTGGTAAATGGATGTTCATCCCACTAAAAATGGTATTAATAGGTATTGATCCATACCCATTTGATGCTCAAAATCCCATGTTTTCCTTCATGGATCTATCCCCTTGGTTGATTATTTTCTGCCGAGACCTACAGGGAAACCCAGTCCACTCTCTGTTGGCGGCTGCATAGTTAGATGTTAATGCCTGCTTTCTGCATCGGAAACTGAATGACTTCCAGAACTCGTATCACCCAAAAACCTCACTTGATCATACTTTCTCACTTTATTTGCTGATATTTGCTGCCATAAAACTGTAATAGATTAACCATGCCATCATTGCCGGTCCTCGTTGCTCTCCTCCTCTTGCCGCCTGAAGGAGAACTGCTGCCTGGAGACGAGGTATTCTTTACGCCGTGCTTTTGGATGCTTCGAGGGGCTGGATGTATATTATATAAGTACTTACAGTACTGACTGACTAATCATGTATATATCTATAAATATCATTGTCTATATATAAATAGTATGTTCGGAAAATATGGTGCCTTCCAGTGAACTGTTTGTTGGTTTAAAATTTAAAAAGCCGCCGTTGACTCGTTCGATATCTTTCACCATGGCCTTCCAGGATCACCAAGATTTCCCGGTGCTGCCAAGGGGCGCCAACTTCTCACCTCAGCGAGAAGAGAAGTTGGAAGAAGTCCACTCATGTGGGAAAATCACCATTATTAATGGGAAAATCCACTATAAATGGCCATTTTCAATAGCTATGTTAAATTACCAGAGGGTCGGTAATAAAACACATTGGAAATTGTTGATGATTGTTTTACCCACATTGCACCACATTTTTTTCTCATGGTTTCTGCCGATTGACGACATCCACAATTTCCAAACCAAGATCTTCTTGAAGGATCTGAAGGGTGTTTGTTTGTTAAGGGCTAAGGGGGTTGTTCAAGTGTTGTTTCTTGTCACTGTAAGCAACACAACTTTGAAGCGTTTCAGCGTTTGACTTTAGCCTGCTTCCATCATCGTCCCAATTTGGAGCCTCCAGTTTGTAGTGATTCAGGATTTGCCTCAACATCGATTACTATATATAACAAATAAACAGGGATTTCTGGTATCCAATCATAGTTCACGTGTCTTGCAAAGCAACTTACCATCGGTGGGGCACCACACCAGCTCCAACCCTCTGTGGTTTCAGCGAGCTACGGCGGTCTGGGTCCACCCAAGGGATTTGTGGCGTCAAATGCACTGCTGCATGGGCCACCGGCTGCCACTCCGAGTCACCCTCGGGATGCTAAGGCCAGGGCCATCCCATGGACGGGGTGGCAGGGTCTGAAAATCTCCAAGAATCATCAGGGAAAACGTCAGAACCCACAGGATCAGTTGGAGAAATGTAGGTTGAATATGGTTGAATATGGTTGAATAGATTTTTTTAAAGCATAACCGTCATGGATGCCACCAATATGATACCAATCTCTGGGTCCTCCAAGTTCAATCTGAATGACCCAGGATTTTGGGCCAGGCCAAAACCTCGAGTATCAATCCATTCTACATAGCTACTCACTGAAGATTTCACGATATATATTGTATATATATATATCGCAAACATAGATCAAGGTGTTAAAAGTCCTACGTATGTCCTATGTATGTCGGTATGGAAGGAAGATGTGGCCCACCGCAGCTTCTGCACCTTCCGTTCAAAAGCTTGAGCTCCAAATATTCCTGAACACTGATGGGCTGACCAACTGTAGCCCTCCAGAATTTCTACGATTCCAACATGGTTCACAAAACCGCAACACTTTCCAGAGATAGTAGTATGGAAAATGTAGCAGAACGCATATCATCAACAACATCCACCAGAACTTTGCTCCATCTTTTTGGGACCCCCAAACTCAGCAAATTCACGGGGTTCGTTGGGCTTCTGGCCCGCCAATCTGAAATCGCCAATCTCCGTGGGCAAAGCATGGGGTGGGGGAGGTTTAATATGATCAACTTTGATCAACCCATCTGGAATACTGGAATCAGAACATATCCAACATATGGTCATATGAGTCATAAGTCATAACTGGTTGGTGGTATACCTACCCCTCTGAAAAATATGAGTTCGTCAATTGGGATCACTATTCCCAACTGAATGGAAAGTCATAAAAGTCCATGGTTCCAAACCATCAACCAAATAAGGTCATAACATGTCATAACAATAACATAGGATCAAAGCCCAAGCCGAAGATCTTGGCTCCCAACAGTCCCAACAGCCCCAACGGTCCTGGAACATGTCATCCTCTGCCAGTTTCACTTTCCTGGGGACAGGTGGTCAATGGTGTCATAAGCAAAGTCAACCTGAGAATTCTTGAAATGGCCAGCTTTTGGGGCGGCAGGGTGTCTGACATCTTGCCCCTTGAGGCTGGGCTCCCAACATCAAACCATCAAAAATGCCAAAAATGCTCTCTGCAGCACTTCGTATGCGACAAATATTGAAAAATTGGGTCACCAAGAGAAAACGGAGATACACTCTGGTAAACTAACATAGCCACATAGCTATGGAAACTCACCGTTTTTAATACGTAAATCAACTATCATTATCAATAGGCAATTTTCAATATATTGCTATGTTAATTTACCACAGGATAATATCAATTAAATATATAATATGTCAAGCAACCATTGGTGCTGCAAATCCGTGACAAGTGGCAGCGACACCGTTTGCAACCAATTGAATCCTTGGCGGGGTGAAGCTGGAGCTGCAAAATCAGCTGCAAAATGTGGAGGAATTCAATGGAATTCAGTCATTCCCTAGTGCCTGAGTGGGCAACGCCAGACTTTGGCATGTCAGACCATCGTGAATTCTTCATCCAGTGTCAAAGAATCCCCTTACTCGCCTCGCCCCACCATGCCCCACCCAAAAAAACATTCAATAAACATATGCTTCAGCTATCAACCTGTTCGTTTTGGAATGCTGAGAAAGGGAGAGCACTGGCTCCGACGAGGATTCTTCACTGCCAGGCATCGATTGAACACCACTCGTTTGGCTTCATCTGTGGCTAGCTGTGAGGCTTGCAACGTAACAAGGATCAATCAAGAAGTGGCTGGTTGTAAACCCTTGTGCCAGTTGATTGAGATGTTTGTCATATATGTGTACATATATACAGTACCAAATATGTAACTATGTGCATAATACACAGGGGAAACAAACATAAACTGCTACAAAACACACACACACGCATATATATATACCGAGAGAGAGAGAGAGGGAGAGAGAGAGAGAGAGAGATATTATAATATACAATAAATTAAACCATGATAGACCCTCCATGAGCCTCCATGGGCAGAAAATGCTCAACTAAGAGTCCCAACAATGAACAATTGGCAGGACCCATTGAACGCCACAGTTCGGACACGTCCATGCGCAAAACGGGAGCTTTGCAGTTAAATCCATCGCTGAGATTGAAGATACTTTGGGAAAGTTAGTTTGTACACTCGTTTCATTATGGTTCATTCATGGCCTCTTTTTCAAAAAAGCCTTGACTCACGGAAAAAAAAAAGCAGGCCCCGTCAACGGTCAACACACACAAAACCTTCACAAGTCACCAACATGTCGCCGTGCGACAGCGAAACATCAGCGGCGCCTGTGTGCTTGCATTTCTTTGGCGTCGCACGATTGTCTTCTTTGCGTCCCCATGCCACTTCCAGAATGGGATTTAGGGCATCAATTCCACCTCAGGATGAGCGTTTGTTGAGCTGGATGGTCCAAGTTGGCCGCGTCCTTTCCATGGGTAGAACTGGAATTGATGCCCAAAATCAATGGATATCAATGGTCAAGGGGCATCACAAGGTGCTTTTGGGTAGAAAGAAATGGAGGAGTCTTCCCAAGGCTTAAACTGAATTCATTCCCGTGACATCGTAGATTGGTAAAAGGGATGGGTTTCACCAAGTGTCTGAAGCAGCCAATGTGGCGAAACCCCACCACTAAATCCACCAGTCTAGCAGTCCAATCTTCGAACCTTGAAACAAAGATCAAGACATCAACCGTTGTAATGCCTCAAAGTAGGCTTGGTGCCACATGGTTTGCCCTCCGGTGAACTAACGTAACTATGGAACAGATTGGACAATGAACGCTTTGAAATACTGTTAATGACTTAATGAATATAGGCCTAAATCAACCATAAATAGGCAACGTTCCATCATTTCCTATGTTATGTTAGTTTACCTTCCGGGTCCTTCCCACGGACCGGGTTCTTTTCTCCCCTTCTCCGCCCAGCCACTGTCGTGGCGCAAGCGCGCCCCGATCGCGAAGAAGTCCACGCGACACTTCCGGGTCTTCGCATCGAGGCGCCTGCGGAAAACATCGCCAGGGGGAAGAACACCTGCCATTGCCAACGAATCATTGGATTTTAATGGTGATAATTAGTGGTTAATAATGGTTACTATGTTCAAACAATGGTACATCGTAATGGTTGATAGTGGATAATGATGATAGCTAATGTTATTAATCATTGGATTTTAGTGGTTACTAATTACTAGTGGTTAATAATGATAATTAATGGTGATCATTGATGGCTAATTGATGACTTATACAGCTTATACATGTTTATACCATCCATCAAAATGGTAATTTTGGGGATGGTTTATTATTGCTTTACTCACATTGCCACATCACCCTGAATTCGATAACATTTCCAACAGACCCCTAGAGAACATCCCTTGCCAATTCAGATAGTCAAGGATGGTTTTAGAGTTTAATTGGAAAATTTGGTCTTGGAGGGAGTTGGGGTATGAAACAAGTTGTGTCAAGGTAGACGGTACAAGGTGGTGCTAGAGAGCTTGCGTAGCTTGGTTTGTGTTTAAGATAATCCATACAACTAGAGTCTATAATAGATATATATATATATATTATATATATATATTGAACATTACTGAACTATAGATAATCTGGCCAATTTAGAATGATTCGCACCTTGTCACCTCGTCATTCACTCGCATGTGTGACGTTTTACCTCGCCCCTTTAGTTAAGGGTTGGGGAATTAGTGGGCTCGTACCTTTGCCTAACAGATCAAGACGGCGCTCTTCTTCTTTTGCCAAGCAATGTATATGGAAAAAAACTTGTCAACTTGTCACATTGTCACAACCAAACAGTTTATTCCCCTCTGGACCTGATAGAAGCATCAATTGCGACCGAACAACCAGAGAAACTGTTTGAGCCTCTGAACAGTTTTTATTTGTCTACCGTCCACTCAAAAAGTAAGCCCTCAGTCAAAAAGTATATAATATGTGAAAAAAACAACGTTTTACAAGTTGAACACGTTATTCCCCTCAAGACCTGATAGAAGCATTGCAATTGCGATCAAACAATAAGAAAAAAACACTTTTCAGCCTCTGAAAAGTGTTTTTGTTGGTCCATCTTTCACTCAAAAAGTAAGCAAGAAGCCTCACTTCGTGGCGTCGGCGCGTGAATTAGTGTGTGAATTAGTGACATCGCCTCGTTAATTTGCTATGTCTTCCTCGCACCTCGTCTGGGCTCGCTCTAAATTGCCCAGAGTTGATGGGGTTTGTAAACCATGCACCACATTGTATATATATATACATACACGATATAATATGATATAATATGGTCATTGTATGTCATTATTGAGGGAGAAAAGAAACGCATTTTTTTTTGGAAATCATACAGCACGTAGATGAATTTGTGATTACCCAGTGATGGTAGTATGACCATCCCACAATTGAGTCATCACAGGTTTGAAAACCCGATGAAAGGGACTCACAAAATCAAGATGTGTCAGAGTAGAATATGAAATCCGATTCTTCCAACTTCAAGAATTAAGATGGGTACTATATACACCTATATATTGTGTACTGCCCATTCGCTGTATCAGTGGGCACCAGAAGGGCACCAGAAAAAGCACGAGAAACAGTTGAAAAAAACGAGGGTTCATCCCAAATCCTAAGTGCAGCCATCCTCAGGGACCAAAAACGTTTGACACTTCGGTCAGTCAACACGGAATTAATATACACGCATACATACGTTTACATTACAATAAACTGCTCTGTACTACACTAAACATCACTAAACATCACTAAACATCACTAAACTACATTACTGTACATTTTATTGCATTGCGTTGCACTACATACATATAATTCTAATATATTGGGCATGGATGGGCATGGCCTGGCTATGTAGAATATCCCTGTCAAATACCATTGGTCTTTTCGCAAGCTCCCCATTTTATCGCTGCCATACGTTGTCGGTCCGCACGGTGTCTCGACCTGGTGCCTTTGGCAGCGGCCTCTGAAAAATCATGGACTTCGTCAGTTGGGATGACATTCCATTCCCAATATGATGGGAAAAATATGGAACAATAATCCAAATGTTCCAGTCACCACCAACCAGTATCAAATATATCAGTGTTAGGATTGAACAGATTCGTCTGAAAATAGGCTATACCCTCCGAGTGGCCATCTTCATTCCTGGGCAAACTGTCGACCATCAAAATGTTGGGATACAAAACTTTGCGACAAAGCGAAATGATGTGAAGAAGTGAAACACGCACAAAACGTGATTATGGTCTTCAAAACGAACATGGTCAATACACAGGATTTAAATATGGCACGTTTCTGCATGTCCTGTAGCGAGACGGTCCCTCCTCACACCACTTCATGATATTCGTGTGTCTTATCTTGATTTATCTTGTCCATATGTAGTGCGCATGATACATGCTTGGGCATAAACATACCAGGTCCTGTAGCCGAAAGCACTTGACCTCCATCGAACCATCTCAAGTTGTCGCTTTTCAACTAATTCATCATTAATTAATCCCATAGCCCTAATGTTAAATTCCTGCGGCCTTTAGGAGCCCATGATTCTATTATTCTGTAATTCTATCCAGCACTTGGACCAGTGGTTCCGGGCAAAGAATGTTGATCAATTTTGAGGGGATCGTTTGGATGCCAGGTCTCAGGCCAATGTTTCCCAAATAAGAAACAAAGAGGCAGGCGCAGCATATATGACTTATATAACTCTATCTATACATACATACATATATATATATAGATAGATAGATAGATAGATAGATAAATGCCCCAAAAACCATTGGTTTCCATATGGCGAGCGGTACCCCAGTACATTGGTAAACATCCAAATCGCTGGTAGATGGTGATCCTCCTGATGTCCCATAGGTCATGACCCATAGCCATATAAATGACAAAACATGACAAAACTACTTGGTGGCTCATCCCACTTAGTAAGTGGGTTATGACCCCAGTTATAAATGGGATAAGTAGGGTTAATCCACTTATAATTGGGGTTATAACTCTCTTACTAAGTGGGATGAACCACCAAGTAGGTAATTTTAAGGTTCCATATTTGAAGCCAACGAATCACTGAGGGTGGTGTGACCGCGCTCAGGTGTGTCCAGCATTTTGCATGCACCGCCGACCTAGGCTTAGGCAAAGCTGTAACACGCTAAGATGATCAATAGAGAAGTTGAGCTTAGCACCCCCCAAAAGAATACACGAGGAATTTCCTGCTTAAAGGGAGAATGGTGCAGTACACGCTTCCATTTTTGAGGCTGACTATACCAATCATGATCTGTAGAGCAAAAGCGAGGTACATCACGGTACATCCTTGTTCCTTCATTCCTGAATCAACTATGAAAGTTATGATTGCAGTAGACATGACAAAAACATGCAAAAACGTTGGACAATGATTCTCGTTTTGAACATGAGGGACCCTGTGCTTTTCAGGTGGAGCATATTAGATCCACACACTTTTCCAACAATATCAAGACAAATGATGTCACATCACACTACGCCGATGTCATCTGGGATGATTCCCCCCCCATGTCGGTATTTTTTTTATAACGAATGCATTTGTCGATGTCGGCATGTGAGCCTGATGTCAAGCCTGGGAAGGCCGAGGAGCGTGGATTTTTAGACTGGCACGTTCTTCATCATTGTTCCAGGTTATACAAATTATTGTTGCTCCTAATTATTCATCATTGTTCAGATATTCATAATTATTCCTCATTGTTCACTTTTCTTATTCATCAAAATTTATTGTTGTTCCTAATTTTCTGAAAGTGTGCATGGCTCGACTTAGATACCCTGCCTTTCCCCCCCCAAAAAAAAAGATACAATTTGTAGTCTTCACAACTACTTTTCCCACTTAAATCGTCAAACTTCCAGTACAACTATAGGCTAACTCTATACTTACATGGGATTCGAACCCCCTTTAAACCACCTCATCACTGGGGGGTTCTCTTTTTTTAGGGAAACCATGTAGAGGATTTACCCATTCCCAGGTAAGATCAAGGTTCGGTCCTCTCTACCACCCTTCTTTTCTCGAACTAAACACACGGATGCCCGCGTCAACAGCAAGGCCTTCGGCCGATGCTGATCCCATTCCCATGGCTGCTTGGTTCACTGCGTTGGTTTTAGGAGAAAAAACATGCGGGAAATCCAATCACCATTACCCTCTGGTAAACGTTTACATAACTATGGACAATCACCATTTTTCATGGGAAAATTCACTATCAATGGTGATTTTCCATAGCTTTTTGATGCTTTATGTTTACCAGGCTGGGTACTCCCGTGATTTCACTGGATTTACCAACATGGGGTACCTCCCGTCCAGTTTTCATCGTTCCCCTGAGTTGAACCCCACATAGGTAGGTGTCAACTGGTCACTGCTCAATCTCCAAATGTGGGTTGGGATGGGGAACCCATGGTTTTGACCTCAAATGTAAAAGGCTTCCGGCTTTGATTTTCAGATTGGCCAACAATTTCCAGGATTGATGGTATAGTGCATATGTTTTTGGAGTTGATTCCAAGGACACCTTTAAAGCGTTTCCCATTCAAATGAAGGCGATTCCCCATTGAAACATACTGCGGAAGCGTCATGGGAATGTCACCTGGAGCTGGTACACAGCTAGGGCACATTTCAGTGAGTAGTTTCTATGTGAAATGCAAGTCCTTTCTGTATAAATACATGTGTTTAGATGTTTTTTAAGCAACAAATCTGACTGATGCTGCAAAGACACTGAATCTGTTCTTTGTATTTATTTGCACAATAGCTCCGGTGTCTTTTTGCACCATTGCTGATCTCTTGCGACTGCTCCTCTCCACCTCCATATGATTCATCCATGTCCCTCCAAGCATCCAGGGCAGAAGCACATCAAATTATTGGTATACTTTCGTGCTGCCAAAAAAAAAAACAGGGCACTGGCGGCACTGCAAAAAGAATTGATTCACCTCTTGGCGAAAGGTCAAATGGCCACTCCTTTGGTGAGCTCGACCCAGAACCATAGAAGTGTTTGCTGGAGGATTTTTTTGCATCTCATAGGGGGGGCAAAACAATCTCTATAGCTAAACATAGCCAAACACACAAACTCAGCCAGCATATATACATATAATATATATATATATATATATTATATTGCCATGGTCAAGATGACCGCTGGCGCATTGGCCACTTCTCACATCACCAGGACAACAGCAACGCCATGAGCAACACCGCCAGTGGCAAGTCTTTGGAGGCCGAAAGAGCCGAGGCCGACGGCATGCCATTGATGACGTCCGTCGCAGCACGCTGACCCGACTGGTATGCGCCATGAACCGTGGCCGCAAAGAGTGGACTGGTGTGCTCCTTAGTGCAAAAACGATGGTCATGTTAAGGACATGGGTCTGTCTGAAGATAGGGGTGATCAAAAGTGGTACAGTACTATGTGGTACTTTATTAAAGGGAAAATTCTGATTGACGATCAGTCAAATTTGGTGGATGGTACCCTATTCTAAAACAAACCCATATGTTCAAATATAAAGAAGGTCCTCCCTGCCTAGGACTGTTGAAATTGTCATGCTTCATTGTTTAATTTAATCGCTTGAATTTAGCTGAATATTTTCTTGAAAAAAAGGCTTGAACATGTTGTCAAACACAAATCAACCACCACGTTCTATTTGGAGCCGAAACATGTTGCACGCGTTTGTTCAATCGCCCTCTCCGGGAGTTCAGCATCTTGCTGAACCCACTCACTGTGGGGAAGGGTTATCTAATGTTACCCTCTGGTTATTTAACATAGCCATGGAAAATGGCCCATGTATAGATGGTCTACCTATAAAAAATGGTAATTTTCCATGGCTATGTTAAATAAGGGTATCTATTTTTTCAAGTGGGGTGAACTTCTTAAAGCTTCACCGCCCGTGCTCACCACTTCAGATCGTTTTTCTTGGTGTTTTGTGGTGTGATTGCACGTTAACTTTAATTGCAAATGGGAAGGACGGTAAATAGACCAACTGAACATATTCATAAAATCTGGATCAACAAATCTTAAATAAACCAACTCAAGAAATCCTAAATCTGTAGCCATCACCAAACAAATGCTGCAAGTGTTTCCAGGAGGTGTTATAGTTTGATGAAAATTCATGTACACAATACATCATATTCCCAACTTGTCTATCTTGACTTAGTGTGGTCGCATACTTTTTCTTTTAATTTGTATATACACCTATATGTGTATACATACATATATATATATATACACAGAGAGAGAGAGAGAGGGATCCGCGCAAGGCATGGCAACCCCCATAGCCATAGCCATCCCTCCATCGATAAATCAAGGCTCTCCTGCCAACGTCAAAGAAGCGCTGACGGCTTGCTCCAACGCTCGCAGCTCATTGGCCTCATCCGCCCAAAGATGGGGATTCTACCCTCTGGTTGTTTAACATAGCCATGGTATAGATGGCCCATAGAAATAGATGGTTTACCTATAAAAAAATGTGATTTTCCATGGCTATGTTAAATAACCAAAGGGTATTTACGCTTCTTTTCACGTTCAAGACATGGGGGCTTAATCTTAACTTAACTTAAATGGAAAATCGCAACGACATTAAACGCAAAACACATGGGATTTCTTTACCACCCCCAGCCACAGCCCACCACAGCCGCACCGCCTCAGCGTTGATGCCCGATGGACTGGTGTAGCTCCCATACCTTGCTATGCAGGTGACTGCCGCTTCCCAATGAGAGGGTATGCTCAACCACGGGTTGAGTAAACCCCAGTTTGGTTGGTGAAAAGTGGTGAAAGTATTTTCGTTTTGAATCATCAATAGACTTTCTGGGTAAACCCAACAATAAACCTACTACGGCGACTACGGTCATAGCTGTTGGGTGGGTTGTTGTTGGGGCTGCCACTCTGCGGTACTCTCCAAAAATGCGGAGGGTTGTGGGTTTCACATAATTGTAAACTAAACCCAATCGATTCTATTCGCCAAAATATTGGGAATCATCATCATCATCATCATCATGATCCTCATCCTCAGCTTTCCATCTGTGAGGGTAGCAACAAACATATTTTTCATATTGTTGAAGTATTTAACACCACAAGCCAAATCATCTCATTCCTTCAAAATACACTCCCAAGTAGAGGGAAAAATGTGGTACCGTCTGGTTATTTAACAGTTCGCCATAGAAAATCCCAATGTTATTTAAACCATCTATTTCTATGGGCCATCTATACCATGGCTATGTTAAATAATCAGATGGTATGGCCTCATTTCCTTCACCGTTTAACGCACCCAGCAGCGCAAATTCATCGCTGCTCCACTGGGTTCCTTGGATGCCGGAATTCAACTGGAACGAGATGGAGATGGGGATGCTCCACCCCCCAAAACAGAACCAACTCCTTGGAAAAATGCATCTTTTAATATGTTTAATTGGTGAGTGATATTACATATATATGTATATATGATTATGTATGCCATTGCATGCATAGTATAAATTACATATATACATATATTATATACAGTATGTGTGTGTGAGTGTGTCGAAGCATCAAACATTCTGGGTGCTCACGCTTTTCATGGCGATATACGTCTCCACCTTTGGGGGGTTCAACTTACGAAACCGGAAGATGAACCACGAAGCGTGGGAAGATCCTCCAAGTAACTTCCCATCCGAAGGATTCTTACAGAACAGGGGGGTTAACCGGGTTAACCCATGATTGGATATGGATTTAAGATACTTGAATATGGATTTAGATATAGATTTAAGATATTTAAGATTTGTTTAAAAAAAATGGATTTTGATCAACAAAATCTTGAGTTTGAAGTATCAGGCTTAACCAATCGGTAAACCGATTGATCTCTGGATCTTTAAGGCCATCCCTACATGGGGATACCTCTTTTCTTTGACCAACAGGTGGGAGTTCACGGGCGACTCAACGCTGATAGGTGGCACCATCAAACATCTGGGCTTTGGCATAGTGGAAAACCTGAAATGCCGAGAAAAAAACATATGCCCAGATCATATGGACCATTCTTAACCATAGATTAACCATTTTATTAACCATATGCCGACATATATGAAATACACCCCGCTCTTCTCAGCCAAGTCATGGGGACCGAAGAATTCAAGACAAAAAAAACATCCCCACGAGACGAAGGACCTGTCCACATTTCTATGGACCAAGACGCGGAGCGAATCATGGCATATAAACCATAGAAACCAGAAATCATGATACCATCTAAGCAGAAACCTAGAAACCATAGATTATATATTCCTGATAGATACCATTAGAAACCTGATGAAACCTATCGTCAACACAGTCCTGGTTCCAAATTACAAAGATTGGCTGGGGCTGTCCAGCCAGATTAATTCCTACAATGTGGTGCCTCCCAGTTATGTTTGGTGGTTTCTCTTCCTTCATTGGCCACAAATGCACCAAAAAAATAGTTATAGATATATGTGTGAGAAACATCCGTAGCGTCTAGTTGGTTTCAAACAAGTATGCACAAAATGGTTTGTACATTCCTGGTTAGTGGTTTCAACCCCTCTGAAAAATATGAAAGTCAGTTGGGATGATTATTCCCAACATATGGAAAGTCATAAAATTCCATGGTTCCAAACCACCAACCAGATATATTGTTATTCCAATTATTAACCATTATTAACAATTATTAACCATAGATTAATAATTATTAACCATTATTAACCATAGATTAACCATTATTAACCATTATTAACCATAGATTAACCATAGATTAACCATAGATTAACCATAGATTAACCATAGATTAACCATTATTAACCATTATTAACCATATATTAACCATTATTGACCACAGATTAACCATTATTAACCATTCTTAACCATTCGTAACCATAGATTAACCATAGATTAACCATTATTAACCATAGATTAACCATAGATTAACCATTAACCATAGATTAACCATGTATCTACAAGAAACCAACTTAGCAAACGCGTTGGCACCCGCTCAGCTGGGTTTCGCTTGAACTGCGTGGGCTCCGGCGCGTTGGGAAACTGCTGCCGGATCCGGGACATGAAATCAGCCTGTTCGAACAGGCTGGTACTGGGTAAAGGATCCTAAAGGTTGGCTTCACATCATGGAAGTGCCATGGAACAAAAATATCATGACCTAAACGTATAGCTTGGTTCTGTCAGTCAACATGAGGGATTGCTCATGTTTTGTGAAGGTATATTGTTTTTTTTGGTTCATGTTTTTTTTAAAATAATAATAATATATATATATATGTGTGTGTGAACCAGGTATCTACATACAGTAAGGGGCACCGGCCTGAACCTCCGCGTCGGTCTTCTGCTCCGAAGCTATGGCGTAGCGCCCCGTCGCGAAGCCCAGCAAGGCGTTGGTGCTGGGCCAAGCTTTGTTGACGTTCATGAAGTAGGGAAAAGCGCCTGGCACTTATTGGGATTTGACCATCATTTGATGGGACTTAACCATCACTTAATGGAATTTATATAATGTTTTTTTTTAAAAAAAAATTATTGAGTTTGACCATCAACAAGGATTCAATGGTACTTAATGCAATTTCATCATCAACGATAGGGATTTTTTGAACACCTTCGATAATATTTAATAGGGATTTAAGATGATTTACTGATGATTTAATGGGGGTTCCTGCAGATTGTCCCTGAACACAATCTTGGCAAAATGGTGATCTGGCTGATTGCAAAATAGGATTATTCGGACACGTGCACATTTACTCAAAACACGCCTCGATTTATTCAAAGGAAAAATTGAACTGGAAACCATGTTTTTCCTCCAAACATATTCAGCTGCTTTCTGCATCTGTTTCTCAAAAAGACTCCTGGGAGCCTGTCAGTTGTATATGTTTACATTGCCATCTCAGGTCACGCTTGCTCTTGTAGAAAACACAGCTGTGCGGAGCTTGGCATGGCGCCAACAGCAGCTTACATGTCTACCAGAGCAAATCATTCACCAGTATATCATATGCATAAATAGATATGTGTGTATATCATATATGATATGTATATACATAAGTATGTATATATATATATATATGTATGTGTGTATATATATATATGCGTGTGTCTCCATGGATATGTACAATATGTACGAAGGGAGAGAGGGAGAGAGATGTCTTAGCCTTTCCATGGGGTATTTTCCTCTATCACCCCCACCAACCAAAGGAAAAAACATCTGGAGCAGCATGGAGCATCAAGGTTTACTGATCACAAAGGGCTTCACTCCAGGTTACCCTCCGGTGTCATCAAGCATGGCGTGCTGGAAAATCCATGAGAAACACCATCTATACACCATAGATGGTTTTCTCGGCTATAAACCTCCATTTGCAAACATGTTCCCATATGTTCGTATGATTTCCACATTCAAACCAGCATATTTATAAACATGTTCCTTCATGTTCCTATCATTTTTCCATGAGCTTTCCCATTCAAACCTCCATTTATGAACATGTTCCTTCATGTTCCTATCATATTTCCATGCACTTCCTATTCAAACCTCCATTTCTGAACATGTTCCTTCATGTTCCTATCATTTTTCCATGAGCTTTCCCATTCAAACCTCCATTTATGAACATGTTCCTTCATGTTCCTATCATTTTTCCATGGGCTTTCCAATTCAAACCTCCATTTATGAACATGTTCCTTCATGTTCTTATCATGTTCCCATGAATATCCCATTCAAACCTCCATTTATGAACATGTTCCTTCATGTTCCTATCATTTTTCCATGAGTTTCCCATTCAAACCTCCATTTATGAACATGTTCCTTCATGTTCCTATCATATTTCCATGCACTTCCTATTCAAACCTCCATTTCTGAACATGTTCCTTCATGTTCCTATCATTTTTCCATGGGCTTTCCAATTCAAACCTCCATTTATGAACATGTTCCTTCATGTTCCTATCATATTTCCATGAGCTTCCAATTCAAACCTCCATTTATGAACAGTTTCCTACCTGTTCCTCTTATTTTCCTCTTCAAAATCTGCATTGCGGGAATTCCTGGCCAGACATCAGCTCGTCGCCTCGGTTGTCGATGTTGGCACCCGGCTGATTGATGGCCAACATCAGCTCGTTGTTGCAACCGGTGGACCAAAAGTCCGTGTCAAACACGGCCACAGCCTGACATGTTCCTTTGGGTCTTATTCAATGGATTGGTTTTAAGATTTATATACACAGATATTTACTCTTCACAGACTCACAGATATATATATATATACATATATATATATATATACATATATATATATATATATACACACTTCATATCTTAACCGGAAACCATCGATTTTCCCATGACATATGGGGCTTTCCCGGTGTACTGTCAGTGCCGGAATTATAGAACGGAAGTTGAGGAGTACGAAGGTACGGTTATTTACCGTACCCTGTTGTTCTATAATTCTGTTTTCCTCGGAAGGTGTGAAAAAAAAACGTATCTGAAT
>Ga0126342_10006538_pt1 | contig 20699 bp, 13 predicted proteins | sample Cyp1metagenome_FD_92528 | JGI IMG/M metagenome (GOLD analysis project Ga0126342, IMG submission 92528) | Coral microbial communities from Lord Howe Island, Old Settlement Bay, Australia - Cyphastrea 1 metagenome | ecosystem: Host-associated > Invertebrates > Cnidaria > Coral ...
ACTATTGCGCCTGCCACACAAAAGCAGGGGTCACATTCGCCCCTACCCTAGGGTCACATTCGCCCCTACCCCCAACTGAGGTAGGGGCAAATGCGACCCCACATGAGGTAGGGGCAAATGCGATCCCCGTGCCCGTTATCAGACACGCCTGTGTATCACTAATTATGAAATGTAGTAAGCCCAACCATAAAACTCCAATTGGCAAGGTTTATATAAACGCCCTGTTTTTTCAGATTAAACTGAAGGGGTTGTTTATGGCATCGGGCTTACCATACATAGATCTTATAATATCTAAAACTTTGAACAATCCAATGTGTCCAATTTATTGATGATGACTATTCATGGTTAATTTAACCATTTATCTCCCACGTCAAAAACGCCAAAAAAAAAACGTCGATCTTCAGCTTTCCAAGCGTCGTGCAGTTGCAGTCCGGAGTGTCCCCTGAAGAGCACCTTAGTTGGAAGTTGCTCGGCCGGCGATAAAATGGGATGAAGCTACCCATCTGAATCCGTTGGTTGGGATCATCACAACTGTATTCACCTGCGATATATGTGATATCTATATTTTATAATGGTATATCAATATATTAAATTATATGTTACATATTACATATTATATATATATTGTATATACATATATAATAATAATAATAGTAATAATAATAGTAATAATAATAACAATAATACATTATATAAAAATGTGTATATATGTATCAACTAGAAACTAGCAGAAGCATCGAAATCATCCCAGCTGTGGTCTGGAAAAATCAACTAGTAGAAGCTAGCTGTGAATCCAGTGGAATAGACTTGCCTGTTGAGTAGTGCCAGAGACGTTGAATCAATTGAATGCTGCATGTTTCAAGCCATGAAATTTATGGATCAATTTTTAGGTCGTTTGACTTCACTAGAAATGGTGAAATGCAGAGCGATCTCATCAGTTTGTTGTTTCACCCTGTCCTGCCGAAATTTCCCGGAACAACATGTACACAGAACATTGACAAATGCACACACACGCACACACACACATATATATATATACACACATACACACACACACACATATATATATATATATACATTCGCAGTTTGTCTATCTGTCCATCCATCTACATCTCATGAGCCAAAACAAAGACTGCAACAGCTGAGGCAAGCGGCATAGTCAGCACAGCCATCTTGCGCGTAGCTGCAGGTGTGGGAGATGGGTCTCACTCCTGGCAGCCAAGAAATCGCCATCCCAGGTACAGAAATCGCCATCCCAGGTACAGAACTCATCAGAAATCTTGAGGGGTTCTTAACTTGGGTTGCTATGGGATTGCTATGTGATTTTTTACACAAAATCCCATCCGTCTTTACCCCAAATTTAGACCAAGAACCCACACAAGTTCCATAATTTCATAAACCCCGCTCCTGGATGCCTGGCATGCAAGGCGGAAGCGAAGCCTTGTTCGAAGGCCATGGTCACGGGACGGTTCACCATCTCAGGCCTGACCCGGGGTCCCGACTGGATTTGGACAGGCGAAAACGGAGTCTTTTTACATGATATCATGATAAAGATTGATAATCCTCAAAATATGACTGGATACATGATATGATGTTTATGAATGTTGATGTGTTTTTTTGTTAAATGTATATCAAGTAAAAACATGACTAAATGTGTGTATATATATCTTTTAATATTAACTATTGAAGAAATGTGTGTGTGTGTTTGTGCATGTGCGGTTTTCTGTTTATGTGCTGAGTTTTGGCTGTAAGCAATTGTAACCTGAACATCTTCTGTGGCCATTGTACCGGAGATCACTGGTTCCACGTGCTCAAACGCAGAATGTTAAAATCACCTGCTGCATCATCACTCAAACATGTAAACAACAAAGATCACATTGGAACAAAACACTTCATAAACTTCAGTACTGACGATCATGGTCGGACTGGTCGGACTGGGCTCTTGCTGTCACTGCAGGTGACCGGCGAGAAGGACTGATAAACAAGTAATTATACCTATACACATATATAATCATATGTAGATATGTACATATAACAAGTTTGACTGGGTAGTCATTTCCTTGTATATCTTGTATTGATGAACAGCCGACCAAAAGCCTGGATTTAAATGGACTTAATGGGCCTCTTCCTTTTGGGCCCCCTTTCGGTTTTGTGTGTCCGAGCGGCGGATAGGGGCCGGATGGTTCCCGCTCCAAGTGGTCTGAATTAATGTCCTTGGATGGGCGCTGCAAACACACGTGTAAAAAATAGTGAGCATATATGTGTATGAAATTTATCAAAAGTGGTATCTCTTAACCTGAAACCATAACATTCTTAAACCATCCATGTGTTGATATAAACATTGTTAAACCATCATAAGGCAACCATTTCTTGTGGAGTCGATCATTTTCACCCAGGCACTGCACATAGAAACACAGCGTCACAGCATTGCGCAGCGAGAAGCCGATGAAGTACCTGGCAGGGTTTTCTGCGGTTTCCATTCCCATTCCAATCATTCCACCATTTGAAGATGCCTATCAGAGTCTATAGTAACTGTGTTTGTGCATCATAAAAACAATAATCAGCATCATCATCATCATCATCACCATCATCATCATCATCATCTCATCGCCGTCATCATCATCATCATCATCATCCAGCACAGTCTTACAACATGTTACAACATGTATCTATGAATTAACGATAAAAAACAAGGTCATTCCCTACTCATTTGGGATTCAGGGGCATGCGACAGGAACATCTGAAAAACTGTTCAACAAGAAACATATATCTTCAACTAATATGGACAAACAAATTTGATGGTGACTCAAATCCAACAAATGCATACAAATGCATGTTACAAAGGCAGCAGCTGTTTTTTTTTAACATTCATGCGTTGCAAAATAAAATTATGACATTTCGCCTAAGTGGATCTCTATATCTGCCTGGCCACTTCACATGCGTAGCCATATACCCTCTGGTTAACGTAGCTATGCGAAATCACTATTTTAAATAAGTAAATAAATCATAAAATGTTCATCGTCTATAAATGCGCCATGGCTTCCATAGCTACGTTCGTCAAAACCGTTACGGGTAACTTATAACTAAGCTATCTGCCACGCCGCTGCCGTGCTCCAGGTACATCCTCGCCTGTTCCATCTGCCGAGGACGACAAAATGGAATGTCATGGCCTTAGTGGTCTCGTCATAGGATCCCAGAATCCCATCACAGTGATACCCTCTGGTTATGTCAAACAGTTTGCTATTGATGCCATGGCCCAGTCAAAATAGTGAGTTTTCCCATGAATAGCATGGGTGGATCTTCCATAGTTATGTAAACGTTTACCAGAGTGATAGATGTGGATATTTAATACTGTTGTTTATAGTATGCGAATATATACCCAACAAAAATATTCCCGTAAAATGGTCAGTTTCGGTATCATTACTATCATTATCATGTACAATCAGTTGCAGCTGCCAATGGTGATGTTGGGCTCTGAAGCAGAAGGAAAGTGCGGAATGACAGCCCTGCATCCCAGCAGCTATTGTCAGCATGCGCAACGGTCAAGTGGGTATTGGCCACCAGTATCCTGGTTCGCAGTTCGCCAAGACTTGAACCCAGGTCATGACAATTTTCTTTAAAAATCAGCCACCCTCTAAATTTCCTAATTGTTATATACATTATCCATACATTTGCTGGCATGTTTCCACCATTTACATCATGAACGAAACCATGATGAACAAAACAAAGGTTTCGTTCATGATGTTCATGGTGAATGCCAAAAGCAAAGATGTTAAACACAGCAACTCCAGTGCAGCTTCAAGGGATGGATGCCACTTCACATGACTCGACTGCACCTTGTTTCGAAACCAAGTATAGGTTTCTTCATTTAAAATTGTGAATGCACATGTGTTCATGCATTTCAATCACATTATATAAGATATAAGTGTCTATCATAGAAGCAACAACACATTATTACATAACGTATGTGTTTCCAGGGCTTTTCAAAGGATTTGCCCCACCACACTGCCCACATCTTCGCGCAGGCACGGGATGCCAGGTGAACGTGAATTGAAATGACAATGTTAAGTCTTACATAAAGTATGGACATAGAAGTTTGAGTATCCGTACCAGATTATACTACATTCATGCACATATATCTTTATATACATTCTATACATGAAACACTCCCATTTTCCTCCCACGTTCACGTGTGACCTGCAGCCACTGTCCACATGTGTGAGCTTGGCATACATGGCGACTCGATCCTCAGCTGGCCATGGGGACATACCACCAAAATTGCATGTGTTTAAACAAAATGGAAGACAAAACAGTAGATCTAGGGATACTACAGTTTCAAACAAACAGAAATATGTTGGAACTATCATTTCCTCACCCTTTTGGGGGGTTTCACGCTCTGCATGTGCAGCTGAAAACTGTCAAGGAACACAAAAATCGGGTTCCAATTCTTCACACAAAACCTGGCGCCGGCAGAACTGCAGAAACACACGGCAAGAAACAACAAAGAATAACGTCAAACCGAATTGCACCTCTCTCCCTCATTATGAGAAATACATGTTGTACATACATGCAATACGTGTAATATACCTATCGGAATTACCAATTTAGAGACCATTGTCCTACTATGTCAGTTGCTTTTTGTTTTTAATTGAGTCATACTTCTCAATGGACAGTACCTAACTGGGCTTGGTTTGGAAAGCTTTTGGGCCAGTATTCGGGGGCAACCCATGGTTGCTTTGGAACTACTCCCTCTTTAGGCAGGAACCACCTGAATTATCTGCCCACATATTTGATTTGTCATGTAGGAATCTTAATGGTGTGTATTTCAAAGAACAATACTATGATATAGTCATGTTGGAAAATCAATCATCAACATCATCCACTAAGGAGCGAACAACGAAGATATTGAAGTCAACAGCCAAGGCAAACCTTACACATCAAAACCATCTAGTCATTAGTCATGCATGCAGGAATATATACCATCCATATATGGCAAGTGGTGTTGGCACGTCTAAGGGGGACCATTTCTCATGGCTGAGTGTATGTACCATGCACATCTATGCACAACAAACCAGTGTGACTTTTACATGGATAGCCCGTAGCCCTCCCCCAAAAACAACACAAAAATCAATCCATAAACTAACCTGGTTGGTGGTTTTAACCATCTTGAAAAATATGAAAGTCAATGGGAAGGATTATCCCATATACTATGGAAAATAGCCACCAAGCAGATTAACATAACTGAAGCTTCGAGAAAACTACCATGGATTTACATGGCGGACCATCAACCAGTCGGTTTATCATGGCGTACCCAGATCTACAGCTTAAATCTGACTGTGCTGCACACAAAATGCATATCTATATCTATATCTATATCTACATCTATATACATACATGTGTATAGTCATATATGTGTGTGTGAGTCTATATATATACAAATACAGATATTACAGTATGTATATATTGTTGGTTGCTGGTAGTTGTACCCGGCATAAAAGTCTACCCCAGAAGCTCAATCCCCGAACGGCTGTAAAGTGCATGCCTCCACGTTGGTGTTTGAAACCTGTTTGTGACATTAAACCTCCTGTTAGTTTAATGGTATCTTAACATATCTTAACAACTATCGACCCATATAACCAGTTTCCAATCAGTTGCCAGCCCGGGGGGGTGAACCACCAGCCTTACCCAGCTCTCAGTTTTTTGCGCCCGAAAAGCGCCTCTATATCTTTGAAGGCACTGCGTCGGATCAGCATCGCCAAGCCTTCGTTTTTGTCGCCCGTTCCTGCGGCCACCAGCGGCAAAACCCCTGGGTGTTTGGGGAAGATGGCTGCGATGGAGGACAAATTGCAACAGCACTTGTGACCCTCATACAAAAAATGAAGGGGGTTGGCCAAGGGTGAGCCACGCGTACAGTATGTATATTGAAAAAAATACATTATATTTGCATAATTTTGCATAAACCAGTAACCCACCGGGAATCGATCCGCCAATGAACACAAAACATTGGGCAATTCAGTGTTTCTCTGATAGAGAAAAAATAAATAAAGCTATAAATAGATATATTTATTTATTCATTTAGTAATATATGTGATTATTATACATATTATATATATATACGGAGTTCATTTGTGTCATCTTCCCACAACTGGACTATTGAATCTCGTTGGGTTTTACCCACATTGACAAAAACATGGGTCAAACGTACCTAACGTGAGAGAAACACCAACAAAACCAGTTCGGTAGAAGCACCAACAAATGGCTACATTCTAACGGTGGACTCACATGTTTGGAATATTGCCGACGGTTGCCCTGCAATGAAGTAACAACGGTTGCAGATCATTTGGGAATCCCAGGACTTCATTTTGGCTTACTGGAAAGTAACATCACAACTTTTAGTCCATTGTTAGGTATACAAATATGTCCTATGAAAAACCACATGCTTTTGATTCCATCCTCATTGTTCAAAGCATAATCCATGATATCACAGCTTTTGTTGGCTAAACATCCATCTTTTGTTGGATAAACCCCTGGGTTTAGATCACTTGTTGTTTCCCTCCCACGAAACAACAAGCGTCTTTGCTTCATGTGCAGCTCGTATACTTCACCCAACTTCTTCCTCGGCGACGCGAAGCATGATTCCCTCCAGAAGGAAATACATGCAAATATGGAAAAATCATTGTTTTCTCCAAGGTTTGAATGTTGTACAGGTGGGTCTCACATATCTATTTATCTAGTTTTCTTTCTTTCTATCCATCAATCCAGCCATCCATCGATCTATCTATTATCTATCCATCTATCCATCTATCCATCTGTCTATCTATCTATCCATCTGTCTATCTGTCTATCTATCTACCTATCTACCTATCTACCTATCTAACTATCTACCTATTTTTGTATCTATCTATCTATCTATCTATCTATCGATCGATCCATCCATCCATCCATTTATCTATCCATCTAGCTAACTATCTATCTAATCTAGCTGTGTATCTATCTATCTAATCTAATCTAATCTAGCTGTGAATCTATCTATCTAATCTATCTATCTATCTATCTATCTATCTACCTACCTACGTAGCTGTCTGTCTGTCTCTGTCTGCCTCTGTCTGTCTCTGTCTGTCTCTGTCTGTCTCTGTCTGTCTCTGTCTGTCTCTGTCTATCTATCTTTGTATCTTTGTATATATCTATATTGCGTTCTTTGTTTATGTTGTTATCTGTCTTTCTTTCTTTCCATCAATCTCTCTATCTATACGCATGATTGCACATGAAATATAATGTTGGTTTACTCGAGAGTAAACGCGCATGATGAAAAACAACATATTCTGAGGTGATCCAAGGCAACTGGCGCCAAGCCATGGATGATTTCCAAATGGTAAGACACAAAAGAGCCCAAAATAGCATTGATAAATTAGCATGTCTGATACTGTAATTAAATGATACTTACATTGTGATTAGCATAGTTTAATTAATCAATGTTTAGTTCAACCAACATTTCCGCAGTCAATATTACCATAATGAACTTGATTTGATAATTTTAACACTATTTTTTGGACAACTAGCTGTGTAGCTTTCGCTTCCATGTCAAGGGCTCATGGAGGAAACTACGCCGGACCCAGGCCTCTTGTCATGAAGATCCCACATAAGCCCACTACCATCACCCTGAGCTAAGCATCCATCCGACACCATGCTTTGCCCAAGAAACGATGTCAGACATGTTCCATATCTTTGGTATAATTTACTGGACAGTAAGAGCCATTCAGAAAACTCCAGAAACCCTTCAGAAAAGCCGGGTGTCTGATACAACTCCGCGAATCCGTGCGTTCCAGCTGCGAAGTCAAACTCCTGCAGGCAAATCACGTCCTGAATGCCGTGCATTGCTGAACGTTGATGCCCTGCCCATCCCCTCCATCGCTAAACAAAGGTTGATCCCAGTTGGGAGGGCGTGTGAAAAAATGCTAACCGAAGGGGCAAACAAATATCACTACCCTCTGGTAAACTAACATAGCTATTAAACATGAACCATTTATAGGTGATTTACCCATTAAAAAAATGATGTTCCATAGTTATATTGGTTTACCAAAGGGTAGGCTTTTGTCACTATTTTGCCAGACACAACGCCAACCACAACGTCCAGTTTCGCCAAGGAGCTGCCTCCAGCTGCAGCAAGCAATCGCAAATGGCGGCGTGGCGCTCCTGGGAAGAAATTGCCACGCGACCTGTGATGAGCTGCATTTATAGCATCGGATAGCCACTGCCAAAAAGATAGAAAAACAAAAAAAAACATAAATCATGAAATCCCACTCACAAATAAATGAATGAATTACTGTACTTTTCAATTTATTTGGGCGTTACTATATAATATATATATGTATATATATATATATATCCTACTATTGGTGTTGGCGGCTTAAGAATGTTTACTTCGATCCCTTGTTCTGCATCATATTGCCTGGATCAACTGCTTGATGATGGTCAAGACCCAACATATTCCCACTTCTTGTGGCTTTCTCTGAGCTTTACATGTCGATATCATCGATGCCATGAGTTGAACATGGAATGAGCACATTGGTTAAAACTGGTTAATACTCGGAACATCCCCATTGGAAGCAAAGAATCAATTGTTGATGGGCATATAGAGGGTCACATATAGGCACATGGTATGAGGCACCCGTACTTTTGAAGTAAAAACTATAGTGATTTGAAACATCCTCATGCATATAGCCTGCCATGCAAGAAGTCCGTCTCACCATGAATGTGGTGGTTTTGAACTGAACGGCAAAGAGCTTGGATAAAACCTTCTCATGACCCAGTGAAACCAGTGCTTCATTAGGGCTACATCACAACCACTAATGACCGAGTCCTTAATTTCAAGCTGCATATGGGCTGACTTTGCAACGCCAAAGAAACTATCAACAAAATCAGCGCATGGCCGGACTGTTGATTCACGAGTCATATATATTCCATAACCATTGCCGGTCCCCCACATTGACTGGTTCAAATATGTTTAAATCACTGTTTCCAACCTCCCCGCCCAACGGCAACGGTAACCACTCCTGCCAGGGTCTTCGATTCAACGGCGCGCAAATCCGCGCCGAGGGCGCCAGCACGTTGAAGCTGCAGAAACGCAACGCCATGGGACACGTTTCGGACGCGTTTCGGACACACGTTGCGTGTTGCGGATCTGATGGAATGGTCCGACGTGAGCCCTGAAGGGGGCAAAAGAAGAGAATCTATACTATATGATTTCAGTCTTTCTAGCAAAGTAATTACCTATATTCTCAAACTCTCACAGCTGTAAAATCTTTTGAAAAATAGCATCTTGGGCACTTGGGGGATGATTTTTTTTAAAGAAAGGCGGGATCGGCAGCTTCAGTGTGGATTCTTTACGCGGCCATTGCCGCAGCGAGGACCTCTTGCAAGCTGCTCACAGGATAATCAGAATAGCTGAGCTCAATGGGTTCCATTCCAAAAAAAAACACAATACAAATATGATCTGGCAAACCCAATTGATCAATTGTGTATGGTAAACCATCCAATTTTTAGCAAAGCCATCCATTGGTTTGTCCTCTTGGTTGCCAACTATCATGCAAGCTCTTGGGGATCTGGAACGTTGGTCATCTGCTTTCATGCCTGTTGGCTGCGGCAGAACAATGCTTCGGATTCCAACGTTTCGGCAGCAGGAACCCCTGGCTTTTTCGTAGACTTCTCTGTGAAATCATGGGGGACGCCTTTTTCCTTATCACAGCCAATCCATTGGTTCAACAAGTTACTATGAGCCTTAAGCCTTGGCCTGATTCACTTTTCCCCATCATTTTCGGGCGGTTTTTGGTATTTTACGTAGAGGGCCAGGACCTGGCTGATTGTGATTTTCTACAGGGGGTCTCAGCCCCATTTTACCACGATTGGGGTTGGTTAATGTTGGTTGATGTTAGTTGATTGATTCTTGCCCATGTCAGCCAACTGGTCAACTCCAGTTCAAGCTGGCCCATTCTACTTTGGGTCATCCTAGTCCACCTTTTGGGTGATGAATTTCCATATTTTTTAAACGTAAAATCAACTCAAGATCAAACATATCTATCAAATTGCTGGTTACATCTATTGTTTTCACCGGGGAAGTAAAACCCTGAAAAAAGATGTAGTGATTCATCAACCTGAAATAGCCGGCATTTCTTGGGATAGTCAAAAGTGACGCTGCGCATCGCAACATCGCAACATCATCATACATCATCCATCCGGAAAATTCCAAAATCCCAATGGTTTCTGCCCGCCTTCTGATCCGCCTTCCAGCGTTCCGAGTTGTTCAAGAGCTTCAGCTTCAAGCGGCCCTGGACAGCGGTTTTCCTAATCTTGTATTTGTGAGTTATATGTCGATATATATATATATATATAGATATACATATAGATAGATATAGATATAGATATATAATCATGTTTCTCGTTGTTGTGCTATATAATCAATGTTTAATACAGTTATATAATTAATAATATATTTGTTCTCACAGACTAATGAGTGCATTATTAGCATTATAGCAAAGGCGCAGACAAAGGGTACGCTGACACCTCAGAGTAGTGATGACATGCAATTTCATCCCACTTCTAGTTGATGCTATAGCGCAATATAGTAGCGGATGCTTTGCTGCTTAATGATGTCATAGTGAAAACCGAGTGAAAACAGTGTGCAAAATATCCTGGTCCAAACTTTCTGTTTACTTATATATAATGATTGCCGCTCAGGATAGCCCTTTTTCTAGCTTGAACCCCTTCCATTACCTTGTTTTGATTCGGAAAATCATCTACCGATACCGTTTAATCGTGTACCGCCTTAGATCCCCAACCAGCATACGAATCATTCAACTTGAATGGGTGTAAGTCCAAACAAGTTTGGAAGGTAATAGGTCCAAATGTCTGCTGGTTAAATTCAACAAAACACTGACAAAACATGGTAAATGGTAAGGTCACCATTTGTACACATGAACATTCTGAAAAATGCATTAAAGTTTGGTTACAGTGCCCATTGAAATGGTGTGAAATCATGTCGGATCCTTAGGTTTGTTGCTGCAAAATATCCATCGAATATCCATATTTCTGATGGCTCCCGAATATCTCGCTGTCCCGATTTTTTTTGATCCCGAAAAAAAATGTTGACCCCTATCCCAAGATCTCAGGCGGTCGTCGCCTGCCCTTCCTTCTCACCCAGGGAGGGCCGTGGGGCCAAGACGGCGCCCAAGAGCATCAGCCTTGGGTGGCGTGAAAATCGGATCAGCGAATTGAGATTGGATGAGGTTAGTTAAATCAAAGTGACTGCAGTGGATTTATCTTCAAGGTATAGTTGTTTCTCCCTAGTTTTCTGTAAAATTTACTTGGAAGTCCTAATTTGGCAATGATCGGCATCTTTAGTGGATATGTTTCCCTGAGACTCCAAGGTCCAAGATATCCTGTACGCCAAATCTGAGATGTCAGATTTCCCAAAATAGATCCAAATTGGTGACCACACATGTGTGCAATGTGAGGATTGATGTATCTAGTCTGGTCGGTTGGTTGGCTTTGTTGGTGGGATCTAGTTCAATAAAATATGTTTATTCAATCTGATATTGGAATAGACATCATACCATTCATTGAATATAAAAATGCCTTATTTGTTGGTGGGATCTATTTCCATTTCATTGGAATCATGTTTCCAACTAATGGTTAAACAACTGCGCATTCAAATCAATAATGTTCTGAAACATGAATATCCCGAGGTTCCCTTACGAATCTGGAAGCTACCTTAAAAGGATTCCGAAAATGGACCATGTCACTGACCATCTTCGAATATGGATGGGAATTACTATGAGTTCAAGGCGTGTGCTGCATCATACTCTTCCAGCATTCCCGGGTGCTCTCCGATATTCACTGGGTCAGAACACTTCTTTGGGCAGTTCGTTGGATCACATCCACTGCCTTACTGCCTCCAAGGGCACAAAGGCTACATAGGCTAGCGCTTTCCACGAAGCTCTTAGCCACCACGTGGCTAAGGGGTAGCGGGCTCCTGTAGGTGCCTCGCTCATCCCCAAGACAATTTTGAATACGAATTCCACGTTTCCTGCGAGGGTTGTGTGATGATTAGCGGGAAAGTTACTCATTTGGTCGTCGTTATGCATCCAAATGATTTTTCCACGCGTTTCTCTGAACTTGACAGTGGGTTCTGCCATGGATGCAAATCCCTGAGTGTTGATGATCGCCTTTGCGTAGTTAGTGCCAGTTTGTATCCATGATTGCGGTTTATGTGTTCAGTATGTGTTCAGTTTTGGTGCATCTCAATCACTTATTGATAGTATAGCTACTCAACGTATAGTATACTAGTACCCGTTTAATGCCATTAACTATATGTATTGGCGAAATTCCCTTGCAAAGGCACTACATTGACCTCATGTTAGGTAATGTGACAAACCACGTTTAGGACATGCCACATTGCATAAGCTGAGACAATGGGGGATGGTTTAAAGTTTGGTCTACCTCATTCCTAACCCTAACCTCTTTAAACAATGAACAAAATAACCAATTTAGGTTGGTTGTAACCAACGACTATACATGTCCAAACAATATCAAACAATGGAAGTACTGGATCAGCGCCAGCGGCCGCGCTGCAGTGCAATTTGGCCCCCTTAATTGGTAAGGAAACCTCCAGTATAGATTGACTATATGGAGGATATATGAACGTATATGATAAACATCATCAATACATATCAATACCGTAAACGCAATCATTCAACGGAAAGTTGTTCCTTACCAATCTCTTCCACACATTGTCCACAGAACATACGCCGCTCTACTCGGACCCTTGGACCCTTGGACCCGGACCCACCCCCGAGGCAGTTGAAACTGGCCACCATGGCCCAGTGGTGCCACACGAGCACCCCCAAGCCACTCAACCTGGCCACACGGCGATGAATCAATGGATAAAAAACGGGTGGCCAATTAAAAACACATATCTCTGTTTTTGGAATTGGAGGATTGGCACCAAAGAAACATATCTTGATGAAATTTAATTATATATAATAAGATTATGTAAATATGCAATGAATATCTTATCACGGCTAGAGTTACACCCAAGATCACCCACATACGTGATGTTTTTGATTTGTTTAAATCCCTTGCCCAAAAAAAAAGGAAACAACACACAACTACCACTCGTTGGAACTAAAAATGCAAAACGCTAACAACACTTCCCGTGCCATCGAATACCCATTCAATGCCTATAAATACCTATAAAACACCCAAATCACCACTTGGTTTGCCCCCACTATGGCCCATCATCCTGCTTACCCTTTGAACTGGAAAGGCAAAGCTGTGGGCGAAGACTGCGGTGCGAAACATTAATGACACGTTGTGGGGGTACTTAAGAATGTCCTTTGAATAGCGGTACGAAGATGAGAAGGGTAAACATATATCACATATTGTAGAAAAACTAACTTGGAGCCAACCTTTGAAACAACCATGCTCCAGCGGCACATGATGCCCTAGAGTGAGAATCATGTCCCAGAAAACTTCCACGAAGCCATCTCTAGGCATACGGCCTGTTGCTATGGGCCAAAAATGGCAAAAGCACCGGCCATATTAGGTTGGAAAGAACATGTTTGAACACTTTCATAGATATAAACGATAGTAATTCCAATTCAATGGTTCCGTGAAAATGCCAAACACAGGAGATTTGGCTGCCTCGAAGTTTGGCATGTTCAATTGTGACTATTCATAACCCCGTCCAACTATAGATATACCCATCAATACCCACCATAAAGATCCATAACGATCCATAAAGTATAGTTCTTCCAAACCCATTTACCTATCGTTTGGGGGCCCCTGAAGGGGCATCTTCCCCTATCGCAGCCACCATCCCTGCCGAGGCAGGAACGCAAGCGCTGCACTCGCAGCAGTTTTGGCCTCCCCCGGGATGATGGGGATTACCCTCCAGTAAATTAATATAGACCCTGCCAGATAGGGGTTGGAACATGAGTTTCCACTAAAAATTGCTGATCTTCAGGGTTTATGTTATTTTACCAGAGGGTAAGTGACCATTGATGGGTCATTTTTTACAGACGCGACGCATCGCTACGCGCATTGTATGGCCTAAGGGTGGTCCAATCTGGTCCCAGGATCCCATTACAGTGATAGATGTGGATATTCAAATATATTTAATATCTGGTTGGTGGTTTGAACCTACCCCTCTGAAAAATGATGGAGTGAAAGTCAGTGGGGGTGATGAAATTCCCAAGATATGGAAAGTCAACAAATTCATGTTCTAAAGCACCAAACAGTTATGCTTTTTGGGGGACATAACTCGTGGGACTTTATGTGGCTCCGATTAATGGGTATAGAAAATCATGGAATATAGTGCATTACCTGGCCGGTCTTACATACCCTGCATTTGTAGCTGGTTCGTACACATCTCCATGTTAAATGCGTAACAAAAGAGTAGAGTATTAACCTTTAACAGTATCAAGCTATTCAAGGTAGGCCAGTTCTGTGGATAGACCGGCAACAATATGGAAATTCAACTATGGAATGAGACAAGGCAATTGCCTTTTGGTGAGCGCATTCTCGTTCTTCAGATTTGAGGCGCCACGTCCTAAGTAATTGTGGGGAAATCCCCGCAGGCTTTATTTTCACTCTGACCAAAGCGAGACCTGCCACGGCTGCTTGTCATGCCACTGCTTCTGATCCTTGAGCTTGCGTTCGGACAGATTTCCTTTGGGCCATGGTGTTCTTTCCCAAAAAGGAAATAGTGTCTTTTTCTCACCCAAATTCTGAATGTCCATAGTCCCGGTATCCCAGCGGTCTCCGGTGTGCCACGGCAGGGCACACACTGAGATCTTGATCGTCGAGAAACTGTCTTAGTACGTCTTAGTCGCAGGCACCTTTTTTTGAAGTTGTCTCAAGAACGCCAACTGGGGAACGTTTCAGCATGCACTATACTAATACTTGCAAACTTGCAACTAACTTTAGCTGGGTGGATTGTATCATTACTTGGCAAGTGGAATGACCATCGAAGAAGCTTACAATTTGTTTAAGGATCCTAGTACCATCGGAAAGGGATTTGAATCCTGATATGTGTGGTTTTTTGATAGAACATATCAAAACAATATGTGCACATGTACGCACATAGTCATTCATGATCATGCATTTATGTAACTAATGCGCCTGTGTCATGAGTTCTTCCAAACATAACAAAACATATTTGGCATGGCAGGTTGCAAGCACCTGATACCTTCCCATAAAATGATGTGATTATTCTATGACATGCTTTGATTATCCCATACATGCTTTGTTGAATATGGATGAATATGGGGGTTTCTTAAAATGGGCGATACCCAGTCGTCACCATTGTGACGACTGGATGATTTGGGATGGCCCCATGACGTCTTGGAAATCTCCATGACTTATGGGCGATTTATTAGAATATATCAGTTGCACTAAGATTTGGGAATGTTAACATTTTGCTTTGGTGAATAGCTAAACTAATAAGTATATACAAACCGTTGTCAAAACTCATTGTCTTCGCGAAATTCCCGCAAAAGAAGGGGCTTGCTTTTGGGGGGACGCTATCGCTACCCATGGTTTTGTAAAAAAAGAGGAACGGAAACGAACAGGAAACAAAGAGGAAAGGAAGCTCAACAGAAAGGGAAAAGAAAAGGAAGGAAGAGAAAATGAAAACGACGGAAGAGGAAAGGCAGAGGAAAGGAAAAGGAACAAAGAAAGAAAGAGGAAAGAACGAACAAGGAAAAGAAAGCAGTTTCTGATGATTTTAGGGGTATCCCTAATTTCGCATAATTTCGCCTCTTTTCGCCTCTTGCATGGCAACTCCAGATGTCAACTTCAGATGCGGCCTTCTCTCGAGCCGACTGGCTTTCTTTACTCGCCTGCCAGTTGTCGGGGCTCGGCCAGTTGTCGGTGCCATTCGCATGGATTCAAATGGAAAATTAGTATGATTAGTACGGCCATTCGTGTGGCCGAAAGTGTGAAAATCCCGTTGGATTAAAAGATTGGACATGATTGGACATAGAGATTGGATCATACTAGAACACTAACCATAAAGATCTATAAATTGGATCTAATATTTACCATATATTTACCATATTGGATCCGTTGGATTAAACTGACTTAACATAAATCAACTAGACACATAGAGATTATGGATCATCCCAATAGAGGGATCTGAAACCACCAGTGGGGCCAAACGGCCGCCTCTGGCAGTTTCCCATCGCTATGGAAGTTCACGATGTTTAATAATGTGTAATAATAATATAGGTAAAACATCTACAAATGTTCCATTGTCCATAGCTATGTTGGTTCACTATGGTTTACTAGCGGGTAGATCCCCCAAAAAAAACTTTCGCCTGGTACAGCTCGCGGGGTGTGAAGGTCTTCCGTGGCCATGACCCGGGCCTCACAAGGGAGGCGCGTGTTTTCAGCTGGCCAGACAACAACTACTCATTCATTCCGAGAAAATCACTATAGTCATTGTGATCATCAAAGACAGGCAGATGGATTATGAATGATTTTGATATATTTATATTATGATCATTTTGAAAGAAAACGGGGAGATGGGAAGCTGATTTCTTATTGAACATGGTCACAAAAAAAAACAGTCACGGGGTCATCTCTTGGTCAAGGCATGCGCTGAAGCCTATCCCAAATGCTTTACAACTGTTTGGATTGGAATCATGACTGTAACACAAGCAAAGTACAGTACCAAATGGCTTACAGTTGTTGACTCGTTTTTGAAAATCTGGTTGTTTATGGGCAATGAATGCACTTAGACTATGGTCATCACTGCATAGACCTAGTCCATCAAGCAAAGTACATAACCAACAAAATTAGTTGCTGCATGTTGCTGCAGCAAGTGTATTTAAGCAATGGCCTTTCCCTCCAAGTGACAATACCCACCAAAACAACCCCCCCCAAAAAAATGGTTCCAATGCTTAAAAAAGTTGACAGGGGGTCGTATTTCATCTTGCGGGGATGATACTAATTGACTGGAAACAATGACCCGTTGAGAGAGTTTTCTGTTGACATTTCCGGTAGTCTGTGCGGGATGTCGAAAGACATCTGGCCCAATTTATTGCATACCCTGAGTCTGAGGTGTATTCATTTTTCCCGGGAGCATGTTCACACATGTACTGGAGCAGAATGGGATTGTGGCACTTATCTACGTATTGGATCAGACTGAATATAACATGGTCTTCCACCCGCAGCAATTTGAAGCATAATCTACAGTATAACAATGCAGAACGACCACGAGAAAAGGCTCCATTGCCTAATTTTACGGTTTGAGGGGCGTTGCACAAAATATGGTTCTGTCTAAGCATGAGGCAGTCCCACAGTTGAAATTCGAATGGGGGAACTTATGATAAACCATGCCTTGTTTTGGGGTACCCTAGTAGTGGACGAATCCATATGTGCCATGGTCAAAACATGGTTGGTGTGTGGTATGGTCATCCATCCCGTTATGGGACTCCTTTAGCTGATCATGGCACAACATATTATGGATAAACGGACTTTACTTGGAGGATCATCCCACTTAGTAAAGTCCCCGGCCTAACTGGGTAATCCCGCTTATAACTGGGTAGCCCCATTTACTAACCAGTTACCACTTACTGTAACCCCCATCATAGCGCCTTAAACCAAATGACCCCCCGCCTGAAACCCACTAAACCCCATTAACTAACTCCAATTAAACCTTGTAAGCGTATTAAAAAGTGTTACCATCTGGTTATGCAACATAACCATGGAAAATCAACATTTTTAATAGGTAAACCATCTATAAATGGGCCATCTATACCATGGCTATGTTAAATAACATAAATAACCAAAGTGTTAGCTTATCAACCCATGAGCTGTACACGTGGGGTGAGCCCACTGCCGCGCATGGTCTACTGGATCCGTTGGGTGCCGTGAAACCAGCTCGACCAAGTCACTCTTCTCCAAATCCTGCAGGTGAAAGCTTCCTGCTTTTGATATAACTGGAAGGGACTGTGGGAAAACTGTTGTTTCATCGATTTTGTTCATGCGGTTTTTCTGATGTTCCAGCATCTTTGAGCTGCTCATCGCGTGATACTGGGGTTGTGAGGCAAAGAATTCGATCTCTGACATGCAAAGGTCATGCCAAAAGCGTGTCAAATATATGGAGTTTCCCTTCAGTCATCTAATCTGGCCTTGAAATCCCAGTCAGCTGAGAGCACACAGGCCAATCATGAAATCACAATCATTCACGATAGCTCACAAATGTTCAAAGATATCAACTATTCCATGACCCCCCAGGTGTAGGTGTGCCTTTTGCAATTGTATCGTGGCTTCAAGTCACATTACCCACAGCACTCTAGCTGTCCAAATTATCTGCAGTGCCAAGAAAAACTCAACTTGAGCCGTTAAAAATTCCCCTACCCCATTATACTAGTTGTTTGATAGGTTTCTCATGGTTTCCCTACTATGGGCTACAATAATACCCATTAAACCAGGTAATTAGCATATCAGTTCCAATTGGTTTTTATGTTTACTCTAGTATATTACTAGCATAAACATGGTCATATGAGTGTATTCCTTCATAATGCGTATCAATGAACGGTATGTTGCATGGCTCACTGTCACTTGGGACCTCAGGCAACTTCATGGTCATGGGCTCATAGACCTGGCACATAGCATGGTCCTGAGATAGTTTCCACATGACGGATGTGCATCTTTTTGGCATGCCTATCTCTTAGACAATAATTAATCTGTATACACTTTAAAGAATTATTTTTTTCAAGTTCTAAATGTGTGGCGACCTAAGAATCGCGCAAAACTCATTGCAGGTTTTGCAGTGGGCTCCACCAATCAGAACTGCTTCATATAAGTCTGATCCACCAATTGAGCACCTGCCAGCCTCGCCAGCAATCCATCCGTCCCAGCCTGCATTATGGCCTGCATTGATCTCGGCTACTGCAATTCAGGAACTTCGCCAGGAAGCACAGGGCGAAAGTTGATCGACCCAGCTGCCGTTGCTACAGGTACAGTAAGTATTTTATGTTTGTAAAGCAAAAAAACGTATTTTCATGGTTTATACACAACCCATTTACGCAAGAGTGTCATCCTCGGATAAATCAAACCCAACTATTAATTGACGCTGCAACCCGCCAAAAATAGTGAGAAATTACTATTAAAATTGTAGCCCCCGCAGGAATACACTGGGAGTTTACCATGGTTTATCAATTTTGGGTTAAGTTAACAGTACCAAATATCAGATTGTCGTTTACATATCCCATCATACCGTGATGATTTTACCTTCCGGCAATCAAACGTGGCAATGGAACATCACCAATTTATGATTACTCATTGGGATTTTCCAACCAGCAATGTTTGATTTCTAGAGGGTATATCCCAGTATTATCCCATTATATCCCAATGATACCCCCTCACAAATCCCTATATATTGCCCCCCTTAGAAACCATGGTTTAGTCGGGAATTTCAACATAATTGGGACCATTTATTTTATTTTATTTTATATATTGGGGTGATGGGATTATGATATTCCCAGTGAATGACTAACGTTGATTCAATCACCCGACTTTCAAGATCCAGCCCATTCATGGGATCTCATGTCCTTGGCCCTCCTCCGACGCCAGAGTGGCATACATTCCTGCAGCAATCACTGGCAGCCCATTGGCAAGTGAGAAAAAAACATGTCAAACATGTTGGTTTTGTCTACTTTCTCTATTTAGATATCATAATTATATATATATATATACATAATTGTAAAAAATGTGTATATACTTATATATATTAAAATATATATATATACATGACTTGATAAGCGTGTATTATATATATACATATATATTATATTGAATGCCTATGCAAATATTTAAAAAAAAATATATAGATATATATAAAAGGCAAAAAAATAAACAAATAAAGAACATACATAAATAAAAATGTATGTGTATACCATGACCCGGTCGGGGTGGTACCTCGCAGTCGGGGAAGCGCCAGTGGCGTCCGCGAAGAAGTTGGAAATGATCTTAGAAGCAGTTGGGTCTGTCTGAAGATGTCCGTCAACACCAAAATATTATGGTTGATGATCAATTTTGGGATTTATACCCTATGTCCAGGCACACCTAGTTGAAGTTTTGGTGGTTTGTTTCAACCAATGATGAGGCCCAGTGATTTGGGGCTCGGTGCTTTGGAATTTTTGGTGGACCTCATAATTGTGATAAATGAGGTAAGGATCACCTCCGAAAGAAAAACTTGTGGTCCAAATGGGTGGGATATGGTGGGATATGTTGTAAACCCATCCAATTCTCAAAGGGCTAGAAATCAACCAAGAATGTGCATGGCGACAGTCCATCCTGGAGTTTCAGGACATTGGGAACCCAAATTTCCGTGATACGGTGCGTGATCGATTTTTTAGTTTCTAGATAGATATTGGCCCGAATAAATAACAACACTTGATTAATTTTACAAAGTAGTGAGTTATGAGCTGGTTGTAAATAACATGTTGGTACTATAGACGAACATGAAAATATAGAAATTGTGAACTTGTTAATTTATATTTTTATATAAATGCAAATTACTTTACTTCGTGTGATCCCCACCATGACATTTATACATTTTCTTACTGGCAAATCTTCTGGCATTCTATCTGACATATCTTCTGACATTCTATTTGACATTCTATCTGGCATAT
>Ga0126342_10006539_pt1 | contig 20697 bp, 24 predicted proteins | sample Cyp1metagenome_FD_92528 | JGI IMG/M metagenome (GOLD analysis project Ga0126342, IMG submission 92528) | Coral microbial communities from Lord Howe Island, Old Settlement Bay, Australia - Cyphastrea 1 metagenome | ecosystem: Host-associated > Invertebrates > Cnidaria > Coral ...
AAGTTATTGTATGTTAAATTTGTGTGTGTGAAGTTTTGGTATGTAAGAAAGTTGTGCGTGAAGTTATTGTATGTTTGTGTGTGTGAAGTTATTATATGTAAGAAATGGTATGTGACAAAGTTGCGTGTGTGTATGTTAAATTTGTGTGTGTTAGTTATTTTATGTGAGAAATGGTATTGGTATGAGAGGCGGTGGGAGGAGGAGAAGGAGTCCGGGATACAGAATCAAAAACAAGAATCCCATAAAAAATATGGGGAAAAACACGATCAGTGTTAGCACAAACTCCAATGTCTCTTTCTGCGGTACCTATGGATGCTCGAACCTGTCACTTTCATCGCACCGTTGGGTACTTGGAAAATGGATGTCGAAAAATCCGAATTTCACGTCGAATGATGATGGTGATGAGGAGGATAATGATGATAATGATCTTGATAATGATGATGGTGATAATAACGAGACACTGCGAAGGGGCTGCTGCGTGAAGAAACTTACCAGGCATATGGTGAGAATTCCCTTTGAGGGCGAGGGAGGGGGGAGGGGGTCCCTTTCTCTTGGTCGTTCAGGAATAAGGGGTCCAGCCCGCCCCTTTGCTTCGCAAAGTGAAACTCAAGGTAGCCCGCTAGGAGGCTACCTTTCGTAATATTTCCGCATATTTTTTCTATAAAATGGAGGGCCCCAATATACCCCTTGATGTCATTGAATCAATGAATTCTAAAAATCGAATTTCATTTTTTTTAGAAATACAGAATTAGTGTCAGAAAAATAAGAAATTATAAATTTAGAGGTAATCCCAAATCATAACCCAAAAATTTAAAAAATAGAACCCCGTATTTCCACCAAATAAGGTTAAATAATAACCAATATTCCTATAATAGGTATGGTACTTAATAATATCCATTTCCCCATATTTTTGTTTAGGATTTTTATTTTTAATTTTATACTCCCGTCTCCGGTCCTCCTCCTCCTCCCAATTACTCCTCCTATAATTTATCCACTTACAATTTATCCGCATACACTCTACTCAAATATAACTTATCCCTACTTAACTTACTCACATATAATTTCTCTATTATAACTTACTCATATATATTTTATCCTTACATAACTTACTCAAATACAACTTACTCAAACACAACTTATCACTCCATACACATCCTACAATTTGCCCTCACATAACTTATCCATGAATAATTTATCCCCATATAATTTACTTAGAATAAGTATAATACTTAATAATTTGTATAACAGGTCTAGTACTAATAATACTAAACTAATTTTAGTAACGTACATATTTGCTAAATAACACAATACACGTTTTTTTATGTAACAAACATAACACTCGGCATCATAAATATATAACAAATATAGAATTTAATTATATTTTTCTTTATTTTATATAACAAACATAATATTAATAATATTATTACACTTAATTCCCAAATATTAATAACATACTTAATCAGAAATAATTTATTATAAACAATTTATATAATTTATTAAAATATATTTATTATTTATATTAATTCTTTATTATTTCTATTTTTTTTACCATATTTCCCCATTCCATTTTTACTTTTTTTACTAAATAAAAAAAACAATAACATTATCCAATCCTTTAATTTTTATTTTTTTAATATTTAAATTTATTTTACTTTTCCTTTTTTTTTTAATCCAATTTTTTATTTTTAATTTTTTCCCTAATTTATACATAGATTTTTTTGCTTTATTTTTATTTATTTTATTTTATAATATTAATTATTTAATAAAATTTTAAATAATATAAATATATTTAAATAATTTAAATAAATTATAATTTTGGAAAAATAATATAAATAATATTTATAATATTTTAAATAATTTATATATATATATTTTATAAATATATATAAATAAAAATAATAACCAAATAATATAAATAATATAAATAAAATACAAACAATTAAACAATATATATTATAAAAATAAAATAAACAATTCAAATAATAAATCTTTAGGCACATCTTTTTATAAAAGGTTTCGAACAAAATTATATAGGATTAATAAAGAAATAAACAACTAAACAACAAATAAAAAAAAAGAAAAGCGGAAAAGCAACAAATCAGAAGAGCAAAATTATTTTCTTCGAGTAATCCCAATTCCAATACATTATTCTGACATCCCATCTGGAAATATATATGAAATATATATATATATTTTTTCTAACGCAGTATCTGATATTCTATCTAGCATCTATCCTGACACATTTTCTGACATTCTTTCTCGCATCTTTTCAGGCATTCTATCTGACATGAGTTCGAGTTGAAGCACACTCCACAGCATGTCGGGCCCGCGATTTGGCGTTCTGGTCCATGCGCAGTCCACAGGATCGAATTGGCGATGAGGAAGGAGGGAAGGAGTGAGTTGCAGTTTTGTCTAAAATCTAGAGACCCTTGCCTAGCAGATGGAAAAAAAATAAGAAGCATAAAGCATAAACGGAAACAACAAGAAATCACCAACAATTAATTGTCATATTCCAACCTCATCCCAATTCGTGATATGTGATATGACACATAATTCTCATTGACGCCCATTGACACATTTTTTCAAGCCATAATCCTGATCCAGAAGCTGGCTGCTCTGATTCCATTATTTTGGCCAATTCAGCATTGGCCTTCATGCTGCCGAAACCGGTCAATCAAGGCTTGCATCTGTTCAGTTGCCTGGTTTTTCGAACAAGAAACATCTCGAAAAACATCGTTTTTTTCCGCAATGTAACTACATGTGGTTTTGTTGGAGGTAATTTCTTTTGGCCCAACCCAAAATGCACCAAATTGCATTCCTTTTGCAAAGGCCTTCTTTTGCTGCATGTAACGCAAAGTTCCGGCCACGAGGCCTCCTCAAGTTCGCTGAAAGTTTAGCATGGATCGTTCCTCAATACTAACAAAAACGCAAAGAAGCCAACACAACCAAATAATTCACTGCACTAGTTTCACCGCCTTCAATGTTGAATGTGGAGAGAACAGAAGTACAATTGGCAACGTTTTTGAAACGAACCATGATGGTATGGCTTCATTCAGGCATTGGCATCATTGGCATGGGCATGGCTGGCATGGAAATTGGCATCGGCATTGTTGGCCAAGCGAAAACTTGGAAGTTCTTTGGCCACATATAGGAAGGATCACCGTACGCGTACTCTGCACAGGTGCCGCCTGCTTCACCTTAGAATTTTGTCGAGTAACTGCCAGCACAAAGGGCCGGGGGGAGACCAAGCAGTTGTCAAACGCTAGGCTAAAAACAAAAACTGTGACCAAGCAACGTAATATTTGAGCAACCTCATTCAAACCATCCTGCAGCGCCAAGTTGAAAGGTGTTTCACCACGGAAATTCGGACAGTTCACGTGCGCACGTGCTTGAAGCAAAAAATGCATAACTTCAACGCGAGCATAAGCGGATGCCAAGTGGAGCGGAGAGTTTCCAGACTTGTTCTGGGCATGGACAGAGGCCATCGCTTCAACTAAACTCCTCACCACTTCGAGGTGCCCTGCTCGGGCAGCTAAATGCAAGGTCAGGTTCCCATCCGAATGATCTTGCTGATCCAAAGGAGCAAAAGCCATCAGGAAAGATTTCACCACACCTTGCTGATGACGAGATTCAGAAGTAGATTTTGTGGCTAAATTTCGGGAAAATCATGTTGATGGAACAAACTGGCCAAAAACGAAGTGGTATATTTGGGTATCCTGAAATGTCAACCAGACATGCTCAGTCAATGCATCCTTCCATCAAGTGAGCAAGCGAAACTAAAGTCTGGCTGAAAATAAGTAAGATGCCCATGTGTCCATTCGAAGCAGCCAAATGAAATGGTGTGTTACCACTTCCATCATGCTGCCCAACTGAAGCATTGGCAACGAGCAAAAGTTGCGCTGTTTTACTCTGACCCGCAAACGCAGCCAAGTGCAATGGGGTCTCTCCATCTGCATCGCATTCATCCAAGGCAGCACTGCTGAGAATCAGACCCCGAACCATGTCCACGTCGCCCAGCAAAGACGCCGCATGTAATGCACTTTGTTGGTTCATGCCACATTTTCTGTTGATGTCTGCAGAAGCTTCCACGAGATGCAGCACGACGTCGACCCCGGAATCTTAGGTACCAATTCCCATGGAAAAAATTAATGTCAAGATGGCCAGGTGTTTTACACTCCAAAACTTATGTCATATTTCTAGCAAGGAGCTTTCAGCTGCAAGGTGCATTGGAGTCACAGCTTCTTCATCTGGAGCTGTAGGATCCGGATGTGCTTTGCATCTCAAGAGCCCGCGGACACCTTCGATGCGACATTCGTCAAATGCTTCCAGCTTTAACAAGACAAACATCCTGCGATGAACATTCAAGCAACTGCCGCAAAAGCACAAAACAAACATTTCAAAGATTCACATTTCTTTGTGGACTGTTGAACTGAAACACAGAAATGCTTCCATAAAGTGCATGAGCTTGAGACAATTATCTCAAAAGGTGAACAGTAAAGAAAACCTTCAACTACACACCCCCCAATGCTCGGCCGCCTTCCAAATTGTTCCTCCATGCTTAGCGCACAAGAAGATAAGAAGGTCACAAGGCATCCCTAAACTGCCAGCGTTCAAGAGCTGCACCATGAATCGGCCAAGCATCGATGGCATGTCCAACCTCCCAAACTGCAAAGCGCAGCTTCTTGTCTTCACAGGAACAGGGAGGTTGTGCGTGGACCTTGCTTTCTTTGTCTTGGAAGGGCAACCAAAACAAACAAAGCGTTCCGCAAAAAAAATCCTGCTGGATTTGTATATCTTGTTCCTCGCTTTCTATTTCGAATGAAAAATCACGAAAAAAGTCAGCATGGCCTGTACAGAAACGGACAGCAATGCACAGTAATGTTGGGAATGCACTTTCACTTATTCAAAAAGTTTCATGATTCAAAGAAAACCTAATGTGTGTGTATATATATATGTATATGTCTATGAATGTGTGTATGTATATGTATGTATGTAAATATATATATATATATATGTATGTATATGTATATATATATGTATATATACGTATATATATGTATATATATGTATATATATATACATATGTATATATATATATATACGTATATATATGTGTATATATACGTATATATATGTATGTCTATGAATATGTGTATGTATATGTATGTATGTATATGTATATATATATGTATATGTAAATATATAAATATATAAATATATATGTATCTATATTTATGTAAATTTATGTATATATAAATAAATATATATATATGTATATATATTTATATTTATATTTATATTTATATATGTATATTTATTTGTATATTTTTATTTATATGTATGTATGTATGTATGTATATATATATATACACGTGTATTATAGGATCTTTCCAAAGCGCAAAACGTTCCTTACGCTCCTTCCTCCGGCGATGCCCAGGAACTATTCGCATCAGCTTGTTGGTACTCTCCCAGTCCCTTAGACGACTCAGGTGACCTAGATGACTTGGATGCCCTAAATGACTTAAACTTGGAAAACTTGGAAAGGTTAGAAAACTTGATCCCATACAGCTCCTCACCGTCCAAACCCTTTTTGGAACCGGAAGGCCCAAAGAAAGGCGCAGTCCTTTTGGGAGAAGAATCATCTGCTAAGCTGGAGCATTTCCAAGATCCAGGTGAGAACCACAAGACCAGAAAGACATGAACAAACTCATTGAAGAATATATATTCTGATGGAGGCTTTTGTCTTCTGTCAAGTTGCTCTTTCGGGATAACTCCTGCATCAAAAAAGGCCCTGGTCACTGAATCCAAGCCATTCTCGGCTGCGCGGTACAAGGCTTTAGCACCCGACTTGTCTAAGATGCCTGCATCTGCTTTGGCCTTGAACAGTTGAATCACTTAAACTCAGATTCATGACTGCTCAATGCTTGCTGCTAGACTGATGTTTTTTATTGTCACACTGTGGCAGTCATGTTGGTGGCAAGGTGCATTGAACAACGCCATGGCGATGTCGTAGTTGGTGGCAAGGTGCAAGGCTGTCTCCCCACCGGTGCCTCATGCATGGCTAGAAAAGATTTGACATTGACAGGATAATTTCTGTTTATTGATTCATTCGTAAGTTCCAATCTTCTCAAAGGAATGCTCAAGTCTTCTGATCTGAAATTGCATTCACAAATGGCTTTGGAAGTAGCTGAAGTTCAACAGCACGAATGCTACAATAAGGCATGGATATCATAGACATGTCAAAAGGTCAAACTGCATCTGGCGCTTCAAGCCACCCTTGGGCCAAGCTGCTCTGTGCTTTTACATTCGCTCTGGCTGACAGCAAGAGTTGCACCACCTCGTTGGGGCTTTGGTGCTTTGGCAATCAGGTTGCAGTGGTGGCCTAGGGCAACCCGAAAATCTATCCAAGACATACACATTTGAGCAATTTCTCCAAGACTAAGCGATTCTCGTCTAACAGTAACCAAGTACCAGCAACCACCAGAAACCCTTTGGGATCCCAAACTTCGCTCCCCATGGCCTCGGTGGAGCCGTGTATGCAAGCCTGTTGCAAAGCAGTCATGCCATCGAAAGGTGAGTCGCCCTTCCTCAATGAATCCAGCGGTGCTCGGGCAGCAATCAAGACCCGAAGGACCTCAACGGCCATGGTGAGCATCGTGGCCATGGTGGCCATGATGTGGGATACCCATGCAGCGGTACTGGGCATTTCAAGAAGTACAAGCTTTTCAAATCATTGATAGACGTGATATTCAAACCTCAAAACTTAACAACATAGACACCAGTTCAACACAATGGAATTAATTCATATCGAAAAAAGGTATTGCATACAATTTTTACTTTTGAACTCCTAACCATGCTCCTAGCCCTTCCATGCCCTTCCCAACCGTTGCGTCACATTGCACTGTGGTGCACCTCGGCGCTCTGATGGTCTGCGGTCAGGTGCAAGGCGTCTGGCGTGAGGTGTGCTTTGCCCTCCAGCAGTGCCCGCACAATGCCCAGGTGGCGACTGCGAATGGCCACGTCCCTGACAGGTATAGATCGAACAAATCGAGCAGATGTAGCACAATAAAACTTTCTCATTGGAACAAAAGTGAAAAAGTTCATGACTATTTCGAAGGAACCAGAAATATACGGGAAGAACAGCATACTAAGGTAAGGCAATCATGTTCCGATGTGCAATCAGTGGGATCTTCTCCAAGTAGGGATTAGGACGGACAAGGAAAATTTGACTGCATCAGCGTCGCACTTCGCAGGGACACAAAAAGCCTGACAAGCTGTCCATGACACACGTGCTCTTATTTTTATACTGTGAATTCTGAGGAATAGGATGTTTGCTTTCCTTCTTCAACCAATCCGCGGTCGTGGCATATCATTCATGTGCATTTTTGATTCTTTCTTCGAAGCCCCAATTTTTGCAACAACTCAAACCAAATGACCTGTATACCATCAAATCTAACAAGGATTTCCAACTAATATCTGCATGGTCTACCTGGTGAGTATCCTTTTATTGATTTTGGCTGTCCCTTTTGAATCTACCTTGGCAGAGTTTGAGCCTCTTTCAAACCAAGTTGCAACGGCCTTTGCTGTCCTTTGCCTTTGGCATTTGGATTCCTTCCTTCACGTAGAAGGCGCTGAACATCTTTTTCTCTTTTGTGTTCACATGCATACACCAGTTCCTCAATTTCATGAGCAGGGCACACAAAATATGAGCACCGACTTGTTCCGTGACTCAAGTTGAACCGCTTGGTTGCGCAGATGTTCTATTTCAGGGTGTTGCATTGTTGACTTTCGCCTGCAATTGATGCCTCTGAACCTTGGAAAAGCAACGAACCCTGGAAACGTCTCTCAAAAGTTTGTAGGATAAAATCATTTCAAATACTGAATTTTCAACTATGGTTCGGCCAAACTTGCTATCCCCAGTGTTGACCAAGCTTCCTCAGCATGATCATCTGGTTGAATCTCCATTGAGACCTCCAAAGGGTTGCCCAGCGATTTCCATGAGCAGCCCTCTGTCAATTCAGACTTTCCAGGCAACAATAACCTAAGCGCTGCACTCAGGACTGTAAAAAGATGGAGCCTATCCTCCATCACCAGTTCGGGTAAACTCGACCACCTACCCAGCCTCTCTTTCTCACAAGTTTCAGCGTAGCTCCAAATTAGCTTTGGACGACTCGTTGGGCTTCCCGAACGCATTTCTAGAATAGATTCATTTGATCCACGTGAGGGTAGCTGGCTGCACATAAGATGCTGTCGGTTTCATCTCAAATCCACCAAGTTGACAGCGTGACACTGTTGGATCTGAGGCCATGCCGAGCAACTTCTGTCGGTGGCTGGGCACGCCCTTCACCTCACAGATCCGCTGCTTCAACAAGCCAGCGAAGTCCTTGAGACACAAAAAATAGAGATAACAAGTGATGGAGATACCATCTTCTAGATGACATGTGAGCCATGCGATGTGTTAAGTCTAATGAATTTCCTTCCCCAATGACACACACACAAAAGAGCCACCTTGCAGATTCCAGGTCCTGCGAACGAAGCAGTGAGTCTTCGACAGTTTCGAGCAGCAAATGTCCATCGCTAAAGACTCGGACGGCCATGGCACAGCATTACAGCCAGCTGATGCAGCGATTCCTGCGGAGCTGAAAGACACAATGTTAGTGTTTCCATGTGTTTCCTGTGTCCAGTGCTGCCATATTGAAAGCCTCGGATTTTGCGGAACTGTGAGCAGAGTATGTTCTGTTTCCTATGCTTTCGCATGACCGTGCTGTTCCTGATAATGTGGAAAGAAATTACGTCATCCATTTTCCGCTGTGGTCTTTCAACGAAATCGAGCCAAATGACAAGACAAGATGGATACATTCCTATTGGGCATGTCATATTCGATGCCGCAATTCGAGACATGCATGCACCTACAGAACGAACTGACCACAGGGATCCACAGGGCATGAATTCATTTAATTTAATACTACAACTCTCAATACTTATGTGGATCCTGACAACGCTTCCTATGTGTTATTCAAATATTTCCAGCTTGATATTTCCCTTGGACCCAGGATGTAAGCCAAGACTTTCCGGTTTGGTGCCTCGCCATAGTGTTCTGCAATCTCAGCCAATTCCTGGCGATTTTGGACGAAACATCTCCATCTGTATCGACCTGTTGTATCCAGGTCTCAATGTGTTGCAACGCCGTTTCTGCGGGGCTGTTGGGCGCAGTTTGTCTGTTGCAACTTTCCAAAGTTCAGGTCCAATGCACCAAAAAAAACACTATCTTGGTACATCTATTTTAGAAGCTGCCCCCAGGTGTAATGGAGCGTGGTCACTTGCAAGCCCACATAAATCACTAGCTTTACATCTGACATCCCGAGATGTGCTATCTTCATCTATTTTCCTCTTCTTTCCACGCTCAGCTATTTCACTGAGGCAGGAGACTGCGCCTCGGCCGAGGGCTCCACTGCAGCCGGCATTGACCCGTTGAGCCTGGCGGAGTTGCGCAGAACTTTTCGATTCTCAGAGCGTTTCGTCAAAATGATGAAAGCTCGCCCCTAACATTTTGTGAACTGCAGCTCTAAGTTTGCTGACGCCTCACGTTGGTTCAAAACTGAATGATTTGAAGGCAACTTGTCCAATGAGTTTGAACACCCAAGTCTTCCTGGACTGGTGCATCTGTTGTCCCTGCCTGGGTAAAGTAGCCTCGATGTGGCGAAGCTATGCAGCTACGCATATCAAACCTCTTAATTCCATGCCTTAAAATATCATTCTCTAAAGATCAAAAGGCGCTTTGAAGTTGCAAAGGTATATGCCAAAGGAGCTTGCCCACAAGGAGAAACCACATCTTCAGTTGGTGAGCTACGCAATACCTTCTCTGCTTGCAATGTGTTTCTCCTACCTGCAGACCAAACCAATGCCAAAAAAGAATGCATCAAGACTTGCGATTTGAGTCAATTGAGGTTGAAATTCCCACAGCAAGCTGCGGCACATCAGCTCTGCCCAGTTTTCAGCGAAAATCGATGTCTGGCATTGGCGCATTGGCACCGGCCTCATCCTGACATGTCATTCGTCAATCTGTTCCAAGTGTTCTTCCTAGGAAGTCATACCTGTCCCCTACAAGTCTGCAATGCTGCGCAAAAGTGAAAGGGAAGCGATGTGCAAAGGCGAGCTTGAAGGACATGTGGATCCACAACTAGTGATCAAGTTGCACATGCTTCTTGGGGTGGGTTATGTTCAAGACAAACGAAGGCCGAAATGGAAAAGCTAAATGCAGCCCCCCTCATGTTTTCAGCTCTATTGCAAGGGAATGATGAAACATGATGCAACACATGTTTCGTATACGAAGCGTTGCTTCAATACATTCGCCGAGTGATGGTTGTTGCCATTTCACCAGGCCCAGACTATCCTGGAGCTCCGCCTCCTTATGTACAAAGTTCTCGTGGAACCAGGCATCTACTTTCGCCCTGTCATGGAGGTGCAGTGGTTCTATGGGTCCTACGTTGGTGTGGAAATCTTTGCTTGTTTGGCGCTTGATATCTGAGAATGTGGTTTCAACAAACATGAGAAATGGTCGCAAAGTACGTGGAACCAACTCTTGCAGACATGTATTATATGTATCGTAGTTGGCTGATTGTCTCCAATCTCAGGGGACAATGCTGAGAAAAGGAGAGAAAAATGGACAACTTCCTCAGAAATGGTCTCGCATATATTCCAAAGAAAGGGTAAACGGAACAAGGCACCATTCACGGCAGCAATTTCAAACTGCATGATCATCACGCTTTACAAGCAAACTGGCACACTGACTCACTGTGGATTTTCAAATCTGAATTTCAGATATCTGAAAACATCCGCAAGTGTGGCACTGCAACTGTCAGGAGCTTCCCACCTCGACCTTTGCCTTTACCCCTTCCACCTTTCGGAGGCCTGGCCGGGTGCAGTTGGATACAGTAGCTTCAAGGACTGTTCCTGGGATCAAACTTTGACACCCACCAAGTCGTGGCATTTTGAAGACGCGGGCAAACTGTCGTGGTCGCCAACGTCGATAAATGTCGCAAACCTTTTGAAACTTGTCAATCTTCATCTTCCCATTCCCCGCACCAAAGACTTAGTGCCCCGCCTGGTACCCACGGATTCAAAATAGTGCTTCAACTTAGAGGACACCAACGGTGTGGCATAGCCTCAAGGGAAACAAGTAGAGTTGGTCACAACTCATTGGGCAAAGTGACCAACCAGAGCTGGGCCGAGCCACCTGGAAGCGCTTTCCCAGCCATCCAAGGAGCAAACAGCTCCTGCGGCTGATTCGTGTCCCATCATTATGGGGAAGAAAACCCTGACCATTTGGTAGTTTCACCAATTAAAATCATTAATCATCATTCCATTTCTTGCTTGTTTTCGAAACAAGACCTTTGTGGACCCAATGACCACTTCCAGACTCTTGTGAATAGTTTCTCTGGCTCCTCATCTGTGACCTCTTTCAACTCGGGGAGCCAATGCCTGTGGGCAACATAGTCATATCCTCACCTATCCTCCCAGGGATCTCTTCACAGCTTGTGGCTCTGAACCAATCTGGATGCGCTGGGGGGAGAGTTTCCAAATGATTCCAAATGTACCAAAGGCTTCAAGCCGGTGGGTCAGAAACACACGTCCAACATCAGGTGTTCGGTCTACAACTTGACGCAATCGCTAGCAATCTTCACATTCCCAGGTTGGATTCCAAGGTTCAGATCTCATCAGATCTCCCAACCTGCGGTTGCCATTGACCCACTCCAGCCTCACGTACTCCTTGACTTCTGGACACTGCAATGCCAAGTCGTAGTATCGGGTGCCGCCCACGCGGTTCCGCTTGGCATCGGTGGTGGGGACCACACCTGAGGATGCTGCAGTGGAATCCACATGGGAAAGTAAGGGAACTGTGAGACTTGGAATCACATGGATTTCTGGAATTTTGGTGTTTTTAAACATGTTAAGCACATCTAATTCAGAGCAAAATGGTTCCTGTTTGGGGAAACACCCTACTGTCAAATCCAATGTCCAGATCCCTTGTGTGTGGCACCTGCCGAGCGAGCCCACTGGCCCCAGTTGCTGTGTACATCGTAGTCCACCAGTGTGGCCTCATATGTGAGCCACGGGAAAACTGAACATCAAGATAAAAATCGGAAGACGAAGAGGTGATAGACGATTATTACGGAAATTGTATGTAATTGTAGGTTTTCAATGTTTTCAAGACCTCTTTTACATGACATTCCAATCCTTTCCCATCCTTAGCCATTTCGTATGGACCCACAGCGATGCGGACCTCAAACCAATCTGCGCCCACGCGCCAGTCGATCTGCAGATCCTCCTCGGTCCAGGTCCAACACGGTGATCCCGTGAGATTCACCCAGTTTCCAATTCGACGATTCACAAAGATGTCGCCATGATTTTTTGACAGGTCAAAAAATGGGATGTTCAAAGTGCAAAATTCTGTCTAGGACTAGAAAATCCGACAAGATTTGGTACTGCTCAAACCTTGTCCACTTTTGACAGTTGACCAAAGAAATTGATCCAAGCTTCGATCAGAAAAGCTGCAACGAACTGCCTGCAACGAACCAGCTTTGGGACTTAAAGGACCTAGTGGAGGCTGGCCCATCCAAAGAATTCATTTGAACTTGCACATTTTGAAGGGCAATCTCTGATGATCAATGATCAACCAAGCTTTTGTTGCTGATTCTGTTTGAAGCAATCCTATCGGAGTGGAATTTAATTACACCTGTCTTTAGTCTGCTTAAGCCGCACCGAAAGAGAAGATCAACCCTAGTTTGACTGGCTTTTGATGTTTTGTCTTGCACTGCTTCAATGGCTAGGAAAGGTCTGTGGATATACTCAAAGCCATGCTTGCATGATTGCTATCAATGCGGACCGGCTGGTGCGGCTTCATCCTATGAGAAGAAATCATGCTCATTTTAGTACTTAGTATGACTTGGTGAATCCATGTGAACCCCATGAAGTCTGTTCCATTCTTTCCCTTGGGAATACCCGTGTTGTCGGTATCCAAATACCTCCTTGCCTTGCAAGGTTGCCCATGTAGCCAGTTGCCAGCAACTCTCGCATTGCGGCATCGACCAAAGGTACCCCAGTGGAACCCTCTTTCCATCTCCTGACGACAAGTACAGATTTCTTGCAAACCAGTTTCGGAAAAGTACTGAAGTCACCCCAACCTCACTTCGAAAGACCTTTCAGGATGACTTTCCAGATTTTGAATGTCGATTCTTGGGACCCACAGCTGCCCTTGATCCTCTCAGCCACTGGGTCGCGACGCCACTGGCCGGATCCTCCACCAGGACCTTCGACGCGGAAGATCTGATTCCCCCAGAGGGCCTCAGATCTTGGTACCATGAGGAGCTGATACAGCATCAGCAACTCGGCAGCACAAAACATAGATCAAATTCCAACTGGTGAAAGGAGTCTTTCACCCAAACAAACTTCATACCTTTCTTGAATCTCCTGTCAGATTCAAAATCTGGCAATGATGCTGATCCGCAGCAGAATCGACACGTTGAATTTCCGTCAAGGAGCTGAGGTGTGTCGAAAGAAGTCCCGCCAACACATCTCGTAGACAAAATGGTCCACCTTGATTGCTGAATGACCCCGCTTCCAATCAACAACGCAAACACAGCTTCATTGAAAATTATTCCATCTATATCATTTTGAAGGCAATTTTTTTGCCCATGAATTTGTTGCATCTTCTCCAAAGCTTCGAAAGGCCAACCCATTCACTTATCAATATTCTGAATCGACAGGCTGCGGAAGGTACTGGAGAGTTCCATCCTTGTGTCAATTTGGGGATGTTGAGGGCTGAGGGCATCACCTTTCCAAGCAGCTTGGCAGATCCATTACTGCAGTTCATTTGAACAATGCAGGAATCTGTACCTGAACTGCTTGCTTTCTTGTTGATCTTAAAGTCAGGAAGCAAGAATTACATCCCCGAAGACGATAGGACATAGACCCTCAAAGTTAAAGAAGCAGAAAAGGACTTTCCTCTGTATGGACATTCTTGGGTTTCATATTCAAACGTCATGATGCATGAGCCCCAAATCACCCAAGTCCAGGGCAGCCAGGCTAGCTCGGTCCCATCCAAACATCACCACCGCGCCACATGAGGTGAAGGCCTGGTGCTCCGAAGCAAAGCCTGGGGTGAAACGGTAGTGCAATCATTTTCATCGTCGGATAAAGATGATAAAGAATGTCCATGATTGACTTGCACCAACAAACACTCTTTGATTGAACATCCTTGAACTGCTGTGCCTCCTTCACCAAACGTCTTGGTGAGATACAGCCGTACGCCAAGTGCGGCGACAAGCGCGAAGAGTAGTCGCCTCTCGTGGGAACCGAGACGTTTCCAGGGTTTATCAGGACAACTCTTGGCAGCAGAAATCTGGAAAGAAAGGCTGGGTGGATCTCTGCATCCTTCCATGTGTCATCTTCATGCTACATCACCATTGAGGTTGAACAGATCTACAAGTGTTTTTGTATATTCTACGTTGCAAGTCATCATTCGTCGTGCATTGAAACACTTCTTGTGATGCTTGATATCAAAGTTCGAGATTCTATGCAGTTGTAGCCTTTCAGTCGTCGAAAGGTGTGCTTGTAGCCGTGCAAGCCAGCATCAAGCCAGACATTCATCCGCTGCCAACCAGCAGTCTCCCCACCTGCAAAGGGTGAAATAGCTGAAAAGAATCCGCCAGAGTAAAGGCCAAACAAACGCATGATATGTATGTCAACAATGTCAAGCTCTTTGGGAGGGTCTACTTTTGCAATCCTCTTCATACTTCATCATCGATCGAAAGGTTCGAAACAACTCATCACAGGTAAAACAAGGAAGACTCAACGCATAGGCTTAAGTGAACAATAAGTGAACAAAGTAAACGGGTGTAAGAATACAAAAACCATCATCATCATCATCACCACCACCACCACCATCATCATCATCATCATCAAAATCTTAATCTTGAGTTTTGGGCCGCGACTTCCATGCATATCTTCTCCAAGCTGCCTCTGATGTCCGTGCTGCTTTGCGCTTCGGTCAGCTGCATGTCATTTTCCAGATCTTCCACTAAGGGCGGCGGCAAGCGCGACGGTGCTTCACTGAGACCTTCATCACCTGCCCACCGGGGTGTAGCTGTCTTGGTGTTGGTGGTCTTGGTTGTGGTTTAGATGGTGATGTTCCCCTGCTCATGGACACAAGCATTGGAGATGGGAAGCCAGGCGTATGAAACAGGAAAGGGACGCCTGAGAGCTGGTCTCCAAGCAAGACACTTGATACATTCAACAATGGCTACTGCAGATCTGCCATGAACAGGCGGCCCTCCTGGGAACTCCACATGAAAAAAGATCACGGAGTCATTCCGTACACACCCACTGGCCAGCTGAACAAGTGGCAAGTCACAGATTTCCAGCAAGTAAGGTCCTGAGCCAGCCGGATATTAATCGGATGATGCCGGAAGAGCTTCACAGAAACTCTGAGACAACATGGGCAATTCAGCCCCATTTGTGGAAAGTCGGGAGAACCTCACTTTGACATAATTCCCTTCTGTCCCAAAAGTTTTGATCATCCACTTGCTCTATTACCAAGCAAACCAAGCGGCGCAAAGGTTGAAAGAAATGCTGGAAGTTCACAGGGAAGCTGGCTGCACTTGGCACACCCACTCTTGCAAGTTCTGGTGGCCCAACCAAATCTGTGATACCTCCAGAGTCGTCGCAACTGTGTCTCTGCTACGAACTTTGTTTTGAAACTCGAACTCGAACCCTGCACTGAACCAAGGTGATGATCGATTGCTCAAGCAGTGTCAACTGCATTAGTGGCATCGACAATGTGTGGGCATGCAAATTCTTTGCTAGTTGAAGCACATTGCAAGGGGCATATTACAATATCTAGTTGATTTATCAACAACACGGGCGTAAATCTTGATAAAAGGATCTCAGAAAAAGTTTCTACCATTGGATCTCCACCGCAATCCTGGCAATCCACCTGCTGCAGGAACGACTTCCAGCCGTGCACCAGGCACTTGCTGCAAGGCTTTGCTTACGCGCCGCTCCGCAGCACGCTCCTGTAGCAGGAAATCTAATGCGTTAAGATCTGACAAGATCCGATAAGATCTGATAAGATTGACATGTTTGTGACGTTTGTCTTGGATGCAATGCTTTATTGTGGGTATGTACATCTTCATGCATTTTGAAATATACAAACAATGAGCCCCTCCATCGGTCGCAAATGGTCCCGCTGCTCTCCTCAGAGCAGACTTGTCCCGTCACCAAGACCACCTGCCAGCGTCGTGGCTCTGTGCCAGCCAAAGAACTGGCAGTACGCTGCATCCAATCTGGACACAAATCTAGGGGATAGTCCTAAGACCATCTAAGACCACTCTGACCGATGTAGGATGACTGCTGAGAATCATCCAGATTGCCTTTTCCCACCTCTCATCTTCCATAAACATCCAAGAACAACACCAAAGAAAACATCAGCCCCACTTTCCGGTACTCCCATGATCTAGACCTGGTAACCCACTGGTTTTGTCTGAAAATAGATAATCCCAAAATGTCATGGCTAATCATCATTTATATACATTTTCCCCAAAAAGAGGAACATCTTTGGGTACCCATTTTCAAGAACACCCAAATCCCTGCATTGCTGGTTCTATCTCATATATCCCATATATTCCAATGAATTTCCAAGTCATCCCATGAGATGGGGAAAAGGATGTGGTTTGGGGTATCTCAACTATCCATTTTTTTCATCAACCCATGGCATCCATGGGAGCCCACCGAGTTTTCGCGCGCCAAGCTGGGCAGCAACTCCTCGGGAGCCTGGCAGCGCACCAGCAGCCGCGAGCCTCGGGCTGCCTTGGGGTCCAAAGATAAAAAGTCATCAAGGACTGGTAAAAATTTAGACTTGGTTCGTTTTTTGGGAAAAACTTAGACTTTCTGGCGACTGACCGTGTGATAGTGTTCAAGCTGAGGGCAAACGTACATTAGGAGATTAGGATGCAGTGTTTTAACTTTGAGGGTGTAAAGAGAATGAAAGTCCCGTCCAAGGCACTGAAAGTATAGCTTTACCAACACTTGTCCATCTAGGTCAAAGGCAAGGATTTGATTGACAAGTATTCACGAGGAGCAGGGCAGCCAAAATGAAATGCTTCAAATCCACACATGCAGAGCCGCAGAACACTGGGAAGGATTAGAGATGCAGCAAATCTTCCAAGTTGAATGAAGCACACAGGACCAAAGAGCTAGGCCCAGAGGATGTCCATGACCAAATACATGCCAACATACGGCCCTTTGTTTGGAGATGACCTGGCTCAGCTGCTCCAGCCATGGTTGGAATATATTAGACTCCAATTTCGCACAGGGAGATGACTGGAAATGTTTATGGATATTTGGTGTTGACCGCCGCATTTGTATTTCCCAAAGTGCCGGACGTCTTCGGCAAGTGACTACGCTCTTCTGCAGATCCAGCAAGGACTCCTGCAGAAAGCGCTTGCGCAGCTCCCCAACCTCACGGAGCACCAGGAGTTCAGTGGGCAAACAATGGAAACAATGGCCAAACAATGGCCAAACAAACGATGGTTATTTTGTGGTTGTCTTTTTTTGTCATCATCATGATTATATTCAACGACTGTTAGCATCACTTCTTGCCGCTGATGATGATGATGATGACGACGACGACGGCTATTACATATTGATGATTGTTAATGACATATTACATAAATCATCATAATCTATCATTATTAATGAAGATGATGCTTGCTAATACTGATGGTGATCGCCTTGGGGCTGCCAAAGCTGGTCCGACTGCTGTACTCCGCTGGATCCAAGCCTCGGCTGGAGCTTGCGGAGTTCAGATCCGTGTCCTGATTCTCAGGGTCTCACGAAAATTATGAAAATATATGAACATCATCTTAGAACATGTTTTCAGCAATCTTTCCGAGGGTCAGCTGCGAGGCTTTGTGTCATGTCAAGATCACAGAACTCGAGAAATATACCAGTTGCTCAACAACTGCTTAACAAGTGCTTAACTACTCAACCTGGGCTCAACCTGGTTTTCAAAAAACATGCGCCAAGGGACACACCACCAGCTGCAGGCTCTGAGCTCCCTGTGCCACTCGTTCCAGGCCCTGTTGCAGCAGGGGATTGTCGTGGAGCCGGAGCTCGTTGCGGAGCCAGAGAATCACCGAGGACGCAACCGGACCGTCACCTGGCAGGGAAAATATGCTGTCTGTTCAAGATTTGTTTAAGTATGTTTGGAGAAACTTGTTGAATCATGATTCATCATGATTCATCTCTATATTGTGAGGTGCTGATTTCTGGCAGGCCTGTCTCTTGGTCGGATACCCGGTATCCTTCCCATCTTGATCCCTGAAGGCCTGGAGATGTGCGCGCCCAGCGGTTGCGCATGATGGCCATGCAATCAACTGAAGGCTGCAACCTGGGAACGGATCCAGAAGTGCAGGTCACTTGAAACTTTGGGAAGACCTGTGAGGCTGTCACTAGAAAAGACTGGCAAGTCAACAAAGTCAACAAAGTCAACAAAATCAACAAAGACAACAAAGGCAACAAAGTCAACAAAGTCAAAAAAAGGCAACAAAGGCAACAAAGGCAACAAAGTCAACCCTTCAAAATTCGTTTGAGTGGGAATGTGTGGAATGCGTTCGGACTGTGTGATAATGCAAGCTCTGTGACGTCCTGCAAACCTTCCTGCATGATGGCTGCCCCTACCATGCGACGGCTTCCCTCATTCTCTCCAAGGAGCAGCTGCAGTCCTACCAAACTGAGAAGCACAGCGAAGCGATGGCATCTCATTTGCAGCAATCATGCTCTGTTGCTAGATGTGCTCGTGCTCAGCAAAGGCTGGGAGGTCTGGTGATGCAGTTGGTACATGACAAGTGTGGATTGCGTAACATGACAGGAAACAAATGCCGGTGAAATCACCAAATTCATGGAGTTCGAGCTTAGTGGCTGACTTGAGGCTAGTCTTGTCAGTTCGATGTGGTTTTGCATTCCGCCAACGCAGCAATGCAGTGTAGTCTAGTGTCACAAGCTCCCCTTCTGGCATAGCCGGACTTTTCACCGGTGATCTTTCTCACCTTCTGAAAACACATCTCCTTCCATGATGATGCTATGATCTGCAAAAGGTTGGAGTCATCTCGCGTCCCAAAACCGGGACAAACTTCGAAGCTTGTCATCTATCATTGCTCCCGAAAAGCCATGACTGATGTCCAGCATAGATGCCGAGGATAATCTCCAGCTAAACGCCCAAAACTTTGAAATGACTAACATAGACCCGGGCAAGCCGGCGGCGGAAGTTTCCCAACAATAAATGACCTATAGTTCGAAGACAACCTGTCCCGACCGTGTCCTTCCCTCGACAGGCGGCTTTTTTTTCAGCGAGAGACGAAGCAAAGTCTTCACACTCCACACTTCACACTGCACTCTTCGAACTCCAAACTTCACACTCCACACTTCACACTTCACACTCCACACTTCACACTTCTCACTGCTTCCTTCACACTCCAAACCTCACACTTCACACTTCACACTGCGCTCTTCGCACTCCACACTTCACACTTCACACTCCACACTTCACAGTTCACACTTCTCACTTCCCACTGCTTCCTTCACACTTCACACTTCACACTCCAAACTTCACACTCCACACTTCACACTCCACACTTCACACTTCATACTTCACAGTCCACACTTCACACTTCACACTTCACAGTCCACACTTCACAGTCCACACTTCACACTTCACACTTCACAGTCCACACTTCACACTTCACAGTCCGCACTTCACAGTCCACACTTCACACTTCTCACTTCTCACTGCTTCCTTCACACTCCACACTTCTCACTTCACACTTCTCACTTCGCACTTCACACTTCACACTTCTCACTTCACACTTCCCACTTCACACTCCACACTTCACACTTCACACTTCACAGTCCACACTTCACACTTCTCACTTCTCACTGCTTCCTTCACACTCCAAACTTCACACTTCACACTTCTCCCTTCGCACTTCACACTCCACACTTCACACTTCACAGTCCACACTTCACACTTCTCACTTCTCACTGCTTCCTTCACACTCCAAACTTCACACTTCACACTTCTCACTTTTCACTTCACACTCCACACTTCACGCTTCACACTTCACAGTTCACACTTCTCACTGCTTCCTTCACACTCCAAACTTCACACTTCACACTTCTCACTTCGCACTTCACACTCCACATTTCACACTTCACACTTCACACTTCACAGTCCACACTTCACACTTCTCACTGCTTCCTTCACACTCCAAACTTCACACTCCACACTTCACACTTCGCACTTCACACTCCACACTTCACAGTCCACACTTCACAGTCCACACTTCACACTTCACACTTCTCACTTCGCACTTCACACTCCAAACTTCACAGTCCACACTTCACACTTCTCACTTCTCACTGCTTCCTTCACACTCCAAACTTCACACTCCACACTTCGCACTTCACAGTCCACACTTCACACTTCTCACTTCTCACTGCTTCCTTCACATTCCACACTCCACACTTCACACTTCACACTTCTCACTTCGCACTTCACACTCCACACTTCACACTTCACACTTCACAGTCCACACTTCACACTTCTCACTTCTCACTGCTTCCTTCACACTCCAAACTTCA
>Ga0126342_10006540_pt1 | contig 20697 bp, 17 predicted proteins | sample Cyp1metagenome_FD_92528 | JGI IMG/M metagenome (GOLD analysis project Ga0126342, IMG submission 92528) | Coral microbial communities from Lord Howe Island, Old Settlement Bay, Australia - Cyphastrea 1 metagenome | ecosystem: Host-associated > Invertebrates > Cnidaria > Coral ...
CGTGGATGGTCATGGTTGAGGTCCGGCAGGGAACACTTGGCATGGATACTCGCGGTTGAGGTCCGGCAGGGAACACTGAGCATGGATGGTCGTGGTTGAGGTCCGAGAGAGAACACTGTGGATCGCGGGTCGCAGTTGGACGAGGAGGACGAGGAGGACGACGAGGAGGAGGAGGAGAGGAGATGAGGAGAGGAGAGGAGAGGAGGAGCAGGCAACTGACATAAAATCTAACAACCCTCACCTGGCAGGTGGGGAACTATGGAAAATCACAATGATTCATGGGAATGTTCACTATTTCTAAGCTGATTTTCCATAGTTATGTTTCATTACCAGAGGGTAATCAAACGTGGAATAAAGGGAAATCCTCTATTTTCAAGTAAGTTTTAATGGGACAATCAATAAATGTTCTGAAATGTCCATTTGCATGCTTGATCACCGGAGTAATTGATGGCAAACAAACGACTATGCATATTATCCAGCCAAAGTTCGCAAACCCCCCGGTTCGCCCACACAACTTTTTAGGGGGTTCAAAGGATATTGATTCAAGGACATCTTAAAGATGCTTCAAAAGAGTTAAACTTTGTATTCAAGGGAAAATTCAAGGAGTTTAGGGTTTAGGGTTGATAATGTTGATGATGTTGATGATAATAATGATGTTGCAACATTCAACACACAGGTTGCTAAGCTGTGCGTTACAAGATGAAAGCCATGATTATGGACATGTGCATTTTGTCCCACGAAACACAGTGTTTTTTGATGTTCGGACACGTCGTGGACGTCGGCGCGGGCAAACAGAGGGGTTTACCCGAAACTTTACTCATAGCGCATTAACCCATCATAGAACCTACTTGGATGTGCTTTCCGGCTAGTAAGTGGTTCATAACTCATATGTCAGCCATACCCAACTGGGAAAATTCCACATGTAATTGAGTTATGTCACATGGATACTACCCACTTGCGCATTAACTTGTGATGCACCCCCCAAGTACTGTAGAGCATACTCAGTTCCCAATGTTTTTGTTACCCACATCTCATTGTTTAAAATCCCAAGTGTTTCTTGTTGAACTCCATTTTTTGGCTGAGTTTGGAGGTTTCCTAAAATGGGGGTAGGCGCCAAATCATCTGTATGTCAAAAACAAATCCAGCAAATAAACCATCCAGCTATTGGGGTACCACCATGACTTAGGAAATCTCCACTTAAACCTTTTTTCTTGTCAAAATCGTGTTACTTAGACCCTGTTTTTCCTGGTGAATTTCTCATGTGTTTGTTGCTGGAACCTCCAATATTGCTTGAATCTACCCATTTGGAGGTTTCCTGAAATAGGGGTACCCCAAGTTCTCATCCATTTCTAGATCGGATTTTCCAAAACAAAAACCATCCAGCTATGGGGTACCACCATTTCCTGCTGAGAGGCAAAGTCCTCCTCAAAGCTCCTCAAGACTTCCTGCGCCATGGCCAGGGCCGTCGCCTCATCCTCCTGGTGCAAAAGGTTGACGAATTAATATGAGATTCAACCAGCATGAAACCAACATGGTCAATAATAAACCAGATTAAACTGATTAAACCAACCATTCTGAATGATGGTTGAAAGCAGTTTATACCACTCATGTTTGGCATCTTTATGTTTGGATGGTTGTCTATTTTTTTAACCACATTGGTTTGGATTGGATGGGAAAAAACATGAGATCCAAAAATCAGTTGCCTTGAAGAAATGAACCAATGTTTGTCAGTTCGAATCTTCAATTCTGAAGTGTTCCGATTTTTTTCCAAATTTTGATGTTGGGTTATCATCACCGCACTTTTTTGCGGAAAATCATAAAAGAATCAGTCGAAACCGCCTGCAATCATCAGCCAGTTTCAATATTTGAAAAAAACATTAAAAACAAAAACAAAAAAAACTAGAAGGAGGTAAGGTCGCAACTCTTTTTCCAAAGGGCAGAATTTGATTCTTCGGCAGGGTTGACTGTGAACCATGTACGATGATAGGTTTGTTCTTTGAAGTTGGGATACATGCTCTGAACTTGGTCAAAACATGCCTTAATTCCAAGCAATTGACAAACTTTCTGGGTGCATGTTCACCCAAAAACCTAGGATCTTTTATCTTTTACCATTGTGGGTTACATTGCAAAGATGTAAGTTTCTTACATCCACATTGTATTTGTATGGGCATTGTCTTAAATAATCTTTAATCTAAATATCTAATGGATCAAACCAGTAGCCATGCTCACGTTGTAGTACTAAAATGTAGTCTATATTTTATTATATTTATTCAGAGCTATAGCAACCCCCAAAACAATGCCGAAAAGTGTGAAATCAGGACGTGAACTACATGATACTGAACAATATGTGCAGATAAATATTACCAGACTTCCCACTTTTGGGATTTATCATGTGGGTTTGTTACTATAATAATTGTTATACCAATGACTAATTACTGGTAGTGATACTAACTATTCTTGTGATATCTTAGAATTACATAGAATCACTAGAATAAGTCACCAATTACTAATCTATCATATCATATATATATATATTATATGGTTGGGCAACTCCTGGTAGCTCCTTGGTTCCCTTAAATTCGGAATCTGGTTGTCACCCCGATACCCACGTCTCAGACGTCTCATCGTCTCTGTGTCTCTCCAGGACACGCCCGGTGCGAACCGTGGCCATGGCGCATCTAAGGCTTCTTCTAGAAGATACACGAGATACTTGGTTATCTAATGGTTATCTAATGGTTATCTAATGGTTATCTCATGGTTATCTAATGGTTATCTAATGGTTATCTAATGGTTATCTAATGGTTATCTAATGGTTAATGATGGTTAATGATGATTGATGATGGTTAATGATGATTGATGATTGATGATTTTTATCTGCTTGGTGGTATACCAACCCCTCTGAAAAATATGAATCAGTTGGGGTTATTCTTCCCCAATGTATGGAAAAATAAAAACTGTTCCAAACCACCAGCCATCTGAAAATGAGGATCATCCCCAAAATGGCGAAGTTTTCCATGGAAGAAATGATGCAGAATTTGAGTCAATGGTGATTTTCACTGCGTAGATAGTGCTCTGGGGTCTTTAGGGGTGTGGTTGTTTTGGGTGCAAAGCCTAAGTTCTAAGTTGCAAGTTATACCCTCTGGCAATTTAACATAGCTATTGAAAATGGCCATAGAAAAAGTTGATTTTCCCATTAAAAATGGTGATTTTCCATAGTTATGTAAACGTTTACCAGAGGGTAAGTGCAACGTTGATCAATGGACTTACCCAACCCATCCCAACCACGCATCGTCTTGCAGGAGCCCAGCATTGTGAACCCATGAATATTTTCCCCGGATTTTGAACATGACAATTGTTTTCCAGGCATGTTGTTTAAAGCATCATTGAACCACCGGAAAACCATGGAAACATTGTTACGAATAGTGTGACTAGTCCAAACTCAAAAATACATCAACCATGGTTGGAGTGTGGAAAACATGTTTTTTACTCTTGTTTTTTGATGGGTCTGATGCCCTCCTCTTGGGAGCCAGGAACAAAATTTCAACGCTGGCGATAGGGATGTTTGATTGGTCATGGACCGACAATCTCGAACGGAATGAATGCATGTTTTTCATTGTTCTCAATTCTCCGCGTCGTGTTGAAGAGAAAAAACATTTTTGGGATTTCCGTCCAGAATAAATGGGGTATGCTGGGGTACAACCTTGATGAAACATTCACACCTTGAGTTGGTGAAGCTACCAACCCCCTGACCATCCAAGGAATGTATCATTGACAGCATCTATTCCCTTAAACCAATGGGTTTCTGGTAGTCAAACATGGCCAGACTGGAAATTCCCCTGGTGATGTTTGGTGATTTTCCCAGCCATGAAATCCATTTTTCTTGGGGAATTTCCCGACCAGCCACGAAGGATTAGGATAGGAGACCAGACCTAGTAAGTTTCGGTCACCTTTGCCGATTGCTTCTCAAACAATTTTTGTGGATCTTGGTTTGCTGCAAAATCGGGGATACCCACACAAAATGTCATTCAATGCATTGTAAAAACCTATGCATGGAGGAAACGATGAACCGTGAAATTTCGTGGTTTTCAGACAAACCCATTTGTCATTTTCAAAATTAAAAACACCCAGTTTTCAAGGCACCTTTCATTTTAGATCATGAATTTTCACAAAATTGGTTGAATTCACTGGAACATCCTACCAACCCACCCATGGTTCTTGAAGCAATTGGCAGCACTAATATGAACATGCATGGGTTCCACCATGGATGGTGGATGAGGCCGCCTACCTAAGTGGCTGTTGGCAGTGGTAAATGAGCTGCCCGAACGGGATCCGAACGCGTCCATATGGCGCGAGCATATACTGACCACATGGGTACTTTGGATCAAACATGTGGTGGTGATGGGCCCACCAAAAACATGATCTAGACATCCCTTTTGAAGGGGTCAAACATTTTGAACCAGCGCCACAATCCACCCAGCAATGAAACAAATTCCAATGCGAAACCAGACTGCCCACCGCCGGGGGGGAAGGAACCAGCTGCATCGGCGGACACAGGCTGCATCATGATCCTTAGTTGAGGTTTGGGTTTGCCTGAATTTAGTAGCTGCAATTTCCCTGAAATTTGTAAGTTGTTTTGTCCACTTGCTTGGCCCCAGATGACACATGCTAGAGGCACTCATATTTGTAGGATAACCCAAGGATAGTTCTATACTTGCAAGGCCCCGAAGTAAGGTTTAGCCACAAAAATGTGAAGTGGTAATTAAAGGGGGAGCGTACGGAAAACACTGGATAACGTACGACTTTACAGTCTTAAAATCCTGACTCGGTTTCAAGAACTGGAAAACAACCCGCACGTGTCTGTGGTTGGTGGCACCCCCCACCAGAAAATCAATATCTCGACCGATTCAAACTACACTCCGGTAGGAGTTTGGGCCGCTTGGGGCCCCCACTTGTGGGAAATCACTTGATTTGGTCGTGATGGTTCGAACTGGAGAGCCCGGAAAACTTCATGGTCAGTCTCAACATGGATCTGGTTTAAATTTAATATCCAGTATCCCAAAGTGTCCAACGTGGTTCTTGGAATGTAAAAATCAGGGCGTCAAGGCGTTGATCCAGTGCCAAATGACGGAATTGTCCAGCCCGTGGGTAGACCTCAACTATTGAAAACTTTCGAGGTTCTGCCTTCTTGGGCCTTTGAAAGCAGCTTGTCCCCGCATCCAGGAATCAATTGGATGTGGTACCTGTGAGTGTAGACAGTCAGCTACACATAGCAAACCTTGCTAGGACTGTGCCATTTATAAAAGTTGTAGCCTCGCTTTCTGACCCAAGCAACGCCTTTCACCCAAAAATAAGCGCCAATGAAAAATTGGTTGCTGCATGCTGGATCTAATTTCATTGCCGATCCGCGTTATTCTTTGGGGTAATCCGTGATATTCGCCTAACAGCAAGGCATGTCAGGCATGTCAACGCGCCTCAGCACCTCTGCTCCAAGCCGCCCGCGCGAAAAATGGAACAGCAAAGGGCAGGGTAAGACATTCTGGCGCCTTTGCGTATGGGTTTGCCTGGAAACTGTCGGGCAACCCTAAAAGATCATGTTCCCATGAAAATGGTATAAAATGGTCATATATTAAAGTTAATTTAACTCCACCATTTTCAGGTCCATAGCCATACCAGAGCATAACCACAACCCTGCGCAAACATTCGACAACAGCTTGAACTTGGCCTCGGCAACCGTACTCATCACCAATGTGCAGAGTTTCACTGGGGTAATGCTTCTGAAACGGCGAACCCTGGATGCTTCTTGAAGAAAGGATTTCAACTGGGACATTCCACCCATTCTGAAAAATTAGAGGTGTCCTAAAATATGTGTAATTACATGTAATTACCCCAAACCACCGGTTTTCCCAGTGATAATAACATGAATAACCAATTTTGGATGATTTGGAGTCAATTTGGAGTATCTACAATTTAGAGCAGGTCACACCGTGGCCAACAATACACCCTTTCGACGCGGTTTTCCAGCACCATACCTGGGGCCCAAGAAGCAAAAAAGGTTCTCAAGCCTACTAATTGAGGCCCACAGTTTTCGATTGTAATGTGTATATATATATAAGTATGTATGTATAGATATAGTTTGTAAACACATCTAAGTGTCCATATATCTCCCGCAAACTCTATTTTGGCTAGTTATATATATAATATATAGATAAACCCGGTGAAATCCATCTTAATGGTTCTTAATGTGGGAACGATCATCCCCTTCCATGGGATAATATAGCATGTTTTCACCATGGCACATATAACAGATACCGGCGTGGTATGATTCGAAGCTAATACCCATCATCAGAAGCAGGGGATTTCCATGAATTTCCCAAATACAGCTCATATGTAGCACTGTATAGCTTAAAGCTATCCGGTTTTTCAAGATTATGATCTGGGTATGGGTCAATACCTATAGATACATTTTTAGTGGGTTATTCACATCCATAAATCCCAGCTATGACTTGGGGTTCACCAGAGGTACTATTGGTTTTGACCCATAGCCATCTTACAAAAAACTTGGGTCCAGGACTGGATCCTAATTGCTCCCAGGCACTTGCACTCACCATCTGCTTCACGCGCGATCTCCCATGATGGTGGAGACATCACCTGCCGTCTGAGAGAACAAAAATAGGCTGCTGCTTTAAATAGGCTACCAGTTGTCCCCCAAAATGAGCCACTCATGTAGGGACCCTCCAGAGTCATCAAACCTGGCAGTTGGAAATTCCCGAACTAAATGATTATAAATGGAGGTTTGACTGTGAAAATCATCGAACTAACTGGTGGATTTTCCAACAAGCCATGTTTCATTACCAGAGGTTAGTGGCTTCAACTGATCCAAAAGCAGAGTCTAATGTAGATATCATGGAGCTATGTGAGGTCTGAATTTACAAAATGAAGGTTACTCACCATCAGAAAAAAGGATGGTCACCAAAGTATCCGCAATTGCGGTCAATAGCCACCAAAAATTGTTGTTTGATAGTGATTGAGGGGTTAAATATGGTTAAATGATGTTAAATGCAGAAACTGTCAGTACAATGAAAAAATATCATGGGTTCTTTGAGAACTCAACCCAGAACATAGATACTTAGACTTACCATCTGGTTATTTAACATAGCCATGGAAAATCCCTCATAAATGGAGGTTTCAATGGAAAAATCCACTATAAATGGGCCATTTTCCATGGCTATGTTAAATAACCAGAGGGTAGATTAGATTAATCATCATTAATCATCATTAATCATCATTAACCCAGTGCAAATATCATGGCTTCAGCAACCAACAGCACTTGGATGTCCATCCCATGAAGAGCCTGTGGCTATTGACCGAAAATGAACCACAACCAGGGTTCCAACCTAGAACATAAGGGTAGTGGATATGTGTTGTATATATATATATACATAATTATATAAGTAATAAGTACTGTAATTGTTTGGTTTCCCACAGCACCATTCGAAACAGCGGATTTTGCAATCCAATGTATTGCACAAATTCGAATCACGTACGGGTTTGGTGGGAAATACACCTTCTGTTCACCGCTGGTGTGAACCTCACCGCAAGCAACATGTTTTTGCACATACACACACAAAAAAAAAATGATGCTGTCCAGACATGAAGACTTACCCCTAAATCATGACCATCAAAAAATGGAGAGAATGAGTCATGAGGCTTCGAACATATGTTTAATTCAAAATATGTTATATGGCTATGGATCAATACCTATTAATACCATTTTTAGTGGGATGAACATCCATTTACCAGCTATTTTGATGTGAACTACAGGGGTACAAGGTTTTGATGTGAACTACAGGGGTACTATTGGTTTTGACACACTGCCATATAAACATGAACTTTTCTGAGGTATTTTCTAGGTCTCCTGTTTTCCGATCAACCCGCATTACCCAGTTCAACCCACATGTCGCCCCGGACTTTTTTGCGATCGGATCGCAAGTCTACGGCGACCGAGATGAGGGATTTTCGGATCCGGCAAACCACCAGTGGATTCAACCGAGTCAATCAAACACAGTTATGACCCTTTACCAGTTTTAAGTACTGAACTAACCCCATTTATAGATTTTTTTCAAATCCCATTTATAACCAGTTATAACTAATAAATGGTCATAACTGCAGGAGGTAAAGACACTACATAGCCAGTTTTTAAAACCACAGTTGGACAGATTTTCAGCCGTGTGGAAACTAGTGGAAACTAGTCTTCCAACCCTTGTCTGGCAGGGTCTATGTTGATTTACCGCAGGGTTACCATTATCATATGAAATGGGATATACAACCAACAATGTGATATTCGGATTGATTCAACAATGTTGGATACCCCAAAACAGCCATTCTTATGGGAAAATGATGCTGAGGCATGTGATTTCTTTGGGGGCTTAATTTCAGAAAAGAACAAGAAAGATTCCAGTGTTAACATGGTTCCCAAATTTCCGGCGTGGTAGTAATTGGGTTTTCCCACTGAATGCAGAATTGCAAGGCAGCAAGCAGCAGGACAAGGTTTTGCCCTGATCAGAAGGCACAAAGGTGGAAAGAACCAGGCAAACATATCAATTAGAATAAAGCTTTCAAATTTGAGATAGCATTCTATGCCAATGTCCCCCTTGTAAACGTGGGCTGAATCAAGCTACTGAGTCCCAGTTCGGGTGGGATACCTTAGGTCTTACATGGGGCACAATCGCCACACTGTATTTAGCGAGCATCCACAATCTTGGTACGTACCAGTTCTCATTGTGATCAAGCTCCACCTTTCATGCTCAGATTTCTCGGGTTTTCATTTTCCACAAAACATCACAAAACCACATGGCCGCACATCTTCAAACTTCCATTTATCGGAACGTTTCCCAGTCTGGCTGTACATCTGCCGGATTAGGTGAAACCGAGGCCCTGCAGAAGTTCTTAGAGCCGCTGATCTGGTTGGTGCTTGAGCCCTACCCCTCTGAAAAATATGAGTCGGGTTGGGATGATGAAATTCCCAATATAGGGAAAGTCATAAAATTCATGTTCCAAACCACTAACCAGGTAAATTTGGTGACTGAAAAAACCGTGATCAACACATTGACCAAATCCACTGACTCCCAAGTGACTCGACTAGGTCACATGGAACAGCCTCTCAGAAAATGGGATGCCACACGCCATACTTTCCACCTGGTGGTTGAGTCAACCCTGGAAAAGAGTTGTCGACTTCCAGTGGGAGATATCATGCAAGGTGGGTTCGCTAGATAGCCAAGTTGGTGTACAAGTAGAAAAGCTATTTCCTGTAGATATAACTGATATAACTATAGTTAATGGTGGTTGTAAGTTAATTATAAGTTATAAACCAACTTATAACATCTTGTAACTAGGGGGCCCACCTTGTGTACATGTAGTATGTACGTGTATTTTGTGCATGAGACTTTCTTTGTTCTTGAGGGCAACTCAATCCAAATAACGAAAGGAACATGGGGATGCCTCACAGTGGACATAACAGCCATCAACTGTATATTTGGATTCGAATTTTTGCAAAAAACAAAACTACTGCATAGTTAAAACGCGCCATGAGCTAAAACTGCTACTCTCTCGCACTCTCATACACCCTCTGGTAATTTAACATAACTATGGAAAATCACCATTTTTAATGGGAAAATCCACTATTTCTATGGCCATTTTCAATAGCAAACTGTTAGTTTACCAGAGGGTAAATTTCGGATCTCAATTTCGGATACATCCCACTCTCGACAGCAGGACAGTTCCTCCAGAAATTCCTCCCACCTTGAGGCTGAAATCTGGGCATGAAGGACTCAGACTTGGCTTTCACCTGGGGTTAAAGCTCCAAGAATTGGGGAATGGTGAAGGACCTGGCGGCTGAAAAGGCTGAAATACCGAATGCTTGGGATGTTCATAGATTCTATTAATACAGATTATGGATTCTATTACTAACTTTGGGATATTGAAAATTAACATGTTTCATTAAGTTTCTTCACGATTTATATAAACTTAATGGTTTATAATATAAATCACTAATTATAGTTCATGTCACAGGGTTTCAATTAAATCATGCTTCAATACGATTGAGCCTGAAACAACAACAGGCTCACCAGCTCGTTCCGCCACCGCTTAGGCTTGCCGAGTCACAATCAAAGGCTTTCGATCAATCTTCAAACGCCTGTCACAAGCGATGGAAGAAAGCGCCTGGGCTACGTGGTAAACTAACATAGCTCTGGAAAATGGAACAAATGAGCTATTTAGTTCGTTGATTTACCCATCAAAATTCATGATTTTCCATAGTTATGTTATACCAGAGGGTATTTGTTAGTTTCCCGGAAGCTCTCTGTTGATCTTCACCGAACCGAAACGAGGATACGATAATCAGAAGTTTGTGACCAGTTAAGGTATCGAAAAATTGGGTATGAAAAAAAATCTAGGGCACCTAAAAAATGTCAAAAAACCTCACGTTTTGGCCGATACTCAATACTCTTTGGAATTTTATCTAACTTTGGATGCTGTCACAGCTTGGTCCGACTTGATCATCGATGGTTACGTAGGTTCTTCCTACAAGGCCGTGCGTGCCAGTGAGCGAAGTTGGTTGAACTAACCAGGCTAACAAGGGTCTATGGTAGATATTTCATAGATCTATGGTTTCTGGGGTTTACCTGATTCAAAGGGTACCAAAAATGTTCATCAATATCTGGTGCTTCAGCCACCCATCGGTGATCATGAAAGCCAGGAACATCATCCCACAAAACATGTTGGAAAATGCTCAGGAAAATTGATGTTTGATTTTAATTCCAGTCATCGTATTGTTAACCTTAAAAAGTCATTGGAATCATCGCTCTGGTTCATAGGCCTATATATATATATGTATATATACGCTCCATAAATCCAAGATCGCTAAGGAAATTGATGGCATTCCTTTGGAAATTCATCAATTTGTATCTACTTTGATAAAGTGGTAAACCATGGTAAACCGTTTATGCCAGAAACCATTCCATTCAACAACCATTTGGGGCTCATGCTACGTCATCCCAAATATAAAGATAGGGGATGGTGGTTTATGGCATTGGCTTCACCACATGACCCTCTGGTAATTGAGTTAATAACTATTTGTCAAATCACCATGCTATTTTGCTGGGCAAATCAACGAACCCACTAAATGGCCATGTTCTATGTCAAAAAAACTCTTAGTTTACCAGGCCGGCTATCCCAATTAAAAAAAAAAACATGGACTGCCTTAGAATCCCAGCCCCCAAGTATTTTCTAATGCACACATGTCTTATTCGTATGTCAACAAGGTGAGGCCCCCCAGTACCGCACCTTGGGCGGAAGTTTCAAAAATCGGAAGGCTCTAGGAGAGGTTGGTTGTACCAACTCATGAACTATAGTTATATCCAACTTTTTGATTACGTTATCCAAAAATTTGTCAAATCCATTGATAGTTGGTTGATTCATCCATTAACTGTATGATCCGGAAAAACTATCCATCAACTTACCCTCTGGTAATTTAACGTAGCTATTGAAAATGGCCATAGAAATAGTAGATTTCCCATTAAAAATGGTGGATTTTCCATAGTTATGTTAGTTTACCAGAGGGTAGCTATCATAAATCAACAACAAATCCCATGAAAGATCCCGACTAGTTGGTGAACTCACCATCTTTCCATCGGTTTTTCATATGGAGGTTTCCTAAGTCATGGGGCTACAATGTGGGGCCCCCTAGATAGCGTTCAGTTGGTGCAAATAACTCCAATAACTATGGTTTATTGTACGCAAATAACTATAGTTCATGGGGTTTATAAACCAACTTATAACTGGGGGGGCCCACATTGTACCCCATTTTAATCATCCATAGATCGGCTTTTCCAGCAAATAAACCATCCAGCGAGCTTGGGGATATGCCCATGACTATGGAAACCCCTGTACGACTAGAATATACCCTCCAGTAAATTAACATAGACCCTGGCAGATGGGGGTTGGAAGATTAGTTTCCACTAAAAACTGATCATTTTCAGGGTCTATGTTTATTTACCATAGGGTAGATTATGATAATAATGATGACTACTATAGATACCATAATGATGACTAGTATACCATAATGATGACTAGTCTAGATAGTAAATATGACCATGGGAAAAAATATATATATATATATATATACGATATACCTTAAATAGGGTATGATCTATACCATGATCTTAGATACTACAGATATGGTCGATATAGTATAGATATAGATATAGTATACCATAATGATGACCAGTATCCATTTACGGAAACCTCCATATCCCCAGTACCCAAACGTTCCACGGGGGATTCTCCATGCTACAAAAAAAAAAAACGAACCACGGCCGGCTCACCAGGTGGGTCCCCTCTCGTGGTCGCCGCCGTCCACATCCTGGTGATGGATATGTTTTACCCTCTGGTAAACTAACATTTAACCATCATTTAACCATATGGATATGGGTCAAAATGGAAGACCTAGGGGACCACAGGTGTTAGTCTAGTTGAGTATTAACCATCCAATTATTGGGGTACCTGATTCTGACCCATACCCATATTATAGTGCATTTTCAATGGGACAATCCACTATAATGATGGTTTGTTATTGAACATGGCCGTAGAAATAGTGGATTGTCCCATGAAAAATAGCATGATTTGACTTAAATAGTTAGGTTAGTGGTTACCAGAGGGTAATATGGTGTTTGATTGGGATTCACCAACAAAAAGTGTGGTGAAAGAAGTGATTTTAATGCTTGTTTGACTGTTTTAATGGTGATTCAATCGTGATTTAATGGTGCGTTAATCGGATTTATCAACAAAAGTTGTGTGTTTTTATGATGATTTAAAAATGGGACTCAAGCAAGGTAATTAATTACCTATGGAAAGTGGCCCGTTTGTAAACGAATTACATATTGAAAATGGTGCCTTTTTACCAGAGTGCAAGTGATACATATATATATATATATGCATACACATATATATATATATACGTGATTTAATATGCGTATGGAAAGACGAAAGTACATACTTAAAATCTATTAGCTGCGGACCGTGTATCATCCTGCGGACCCAAGCTCCAGTATTTTGGGGGGCCAGGGGTCATGTACGTCCTAGGGATCCGTAGGGCAAAGAAGGAGGGAGAGATATATATTATATATACTTATATATATAATTATATATCTACACGGCTGAATTATACTAATTCAATGAGCTGAAACTAGCTTAACTAAGCCCATTTGGGGATGATTCCCCTTACTAACCATCGTTCCAGTGACGTCACAGTGAGGTCTTTGTAATTCATCCACATATGTATATGTATATGTATATGCATAAACGCATTAAGATCCACTTTCTAGCCAGTCACCTAACACGAACAACTCCACATCTATCTTGGCTAATTAGTGTATTTTTTGTTTCGCCGTGAGGTGGTTATAATTTCCCAGATCTATGGCCTCGATTCTAGATGCGACTCCTGCAGTGCACCCGCTCCAACACCTGCAACTCTTGCTATGTATATTACCCTCCAGTAAATTATCAAATATGCCCTGCCTAGGCCCCAAAAAGGCATTGGAAGATTAGTTTCTAAAAAGAGAAGTGATTTTCAGGGTCCAACTGCTACCAGTAAATTAACAGTTCGACCCTGCCAGATAGGTTGTTAAGTTGGAAAATGTCCATGAAAAGTTGGTTGACAGGCCCGGACGGTCGCCCCAAAACCCCTAAGGGGTCCAATGCGCCCAGTCGCGCCTTCCAGCGATCAAAGTAACTCCGCATGTTCACCTGGGAGCGGAGATCCTGAGATTCGGAAAACCATGGGCTTTTTTTTTAGCGAAGTTGGACCTCTTACAGCAGTTTTTTTCTGGGAAATGGATGGAAATGGATGGACATGGATGGAAATGGATGCCACTTTGCTGCACGTCAACCCTCTGGTTCATGGTCAAATCCCACTGTCCCCCTAGTCGGCGCTTACAAACCTCCACTTAATCAGTTGAATGTTCGATTCATTTCAGTTCCCAGAATGGCTTTTAAGCAAAAATCAAACAAGGAAACAGGATACTGGAAACCCCAAAAATTGGAGGTAAAAAGCTGGTTTCGACAGCAGATCTTCCTCACATCCATTGATCGTTGTACTTGCGGTGATCTAAACAATTGAATCTCCGGAAGGTTCAAATCTCTGCAACCTGATTGTGTGGAAAGAAGATTAGAAGGAAATCAACCAAGAGACCTTTCCACAGCATATCCCCAGAATTTCAATTTTAAGAAATTGAAATAGCATGCCAATTTCACTTTCAAACATCATTTTACAACGTCTTCAAAAATCCGTTTGAAGCTGAAATATCATGACACTCCGGCTCAAACAACATCAAACACCGGTTTTTCTGAAAATATGGTACCCTCAAAATCCATGGGTTTAAGATAGAGGAAGTTTTCCTGTCAATCCATGGCCCCTTTTTTGGGGTGCCCAATTTTCAGACGAAAAAAATCCATCGGAACTGCCAACTTCATCCACAAAGAGCCTGACCCTCCCGATCACACCTGCAACCGATCATTGTCGCGAGAGAAGAGGATCTCAGCTGCCACTGGGCTGTGCAAAGTTGTGCCTACATTTTTTTGCTGAAAATACCGTATGGAACCTATCGCAAACCCCCCAAAAAAAATAGAAACACAATGTCCCACTATTTTAGATATCTTAGCCGGATAGTGCTTTTGTTGGTTGCTATATATATACATATATATATATACACGTAATATATACAATGTATATATATATATATATCATGTACACATAATATATACATATATAATGCATATATATATATACATATTATGTATATGTATATATGTATAGTTAAATAGTAATTGACGAAAAAACACAGAACCGTCTGAAACTGAAACGAGGAATGTTCAAAACCCCTGTCGTCCCTGTATACTTGTTGCTTGAAAAGGATTGATGATTTCCCATTGTGGATTCTGATAATCGCTAATCCCAAATATATTTGGTGGTTAACCCTATAACCACCAACCAAAAGGGTTTCTTAACACTGCTCAAATGGGTCTATCCAGTCAAACTTCAAGTTGGGAATACAATATATATATATATATATATAATATACATGTACATCTTAAAATCATATTATATAACATAATTCATAAATATGTCAGATACATTTCTGCAATATTAATTGACATTTTTCAGAACCCTTTGACTCACCATGTTCCCCCCACGTTTGACTCACCATCTGAGGCTATCCACCGCATGTTTATGGTTCCATCTGCCCTCACGCCTCCTGCGCGGTTTTTTTTTGGGCCCCGTGAAGAATGGGAATGTCAATAAGGATCATCAACCCCATCTGTAGGATAGAAAACTTTGAAAAAAAGCAAACCACCAACCAGGCTGGATGGCAAAACACGGTAAATGATCTGCTTCCGCCTAGATTTTTGCTGGCGAACCAACCCAAATAACAAGTCAAATTCAGAGTGAGAGGCCAAACCATGCCAAACCTGATGCGTTGGACGACGTGTAGCTCCCACATGTTTGGATCTGCCAAGACTCCCAGTCTTTTTCCTGAATGCTTGCAGTAAATTTACCAAGGTAAAGCGGGGGCTTTTCAGTGAAACGTATGGCCGGGCGGATGGGGTGCTGGGAGCCTCAGTGATCTTCAGTGCCAACATCTGCCAAAACATCTGCCAAAACATGTTCAGAAGATGTTATCCTTTCAGCTTGGGCCGGAAATTCTCAACCATAGACATCTCTGACATTTTTTTGACCACCCCGAAGCCGCCCTGTGATTCGGGCTGCGATCGCCCGTTGGCGATTTGGGCTGCGGTGTGAAACTCTTCCTCAGTCACCGATGGAAATGAAGGGGTCCAATATCCCCCAAAGGTCGGATGGACACCAGTTGCAGGAAAGGCCCCCTGAACCCATATGCGAACCATGGTGCTGGAATATGAATCCCAACATTTGCCCTAATTTTAAAAATCACCCAGTTTTGTAGGTAAATATACTATAAGTGGAGCATATGAGGAATATAATAAATTGGCGTGTGCCCTAGGCCCTAATCTAACTAGACACCGTATAGCCACCATGAATCCAATCCTCAGCCTAGTTACCAACCAGTTTTCCTCCAAAGCCACTGCACACGATCAGACCATGAAATTGTGAGTATTTGGGGAGCATCACCGAAGCCCGATCATATCAAAATTCACAGTCGGGTGGCAGTACCACTAGTCCCGTCCGCCAGCATCAACCACCAACCATCAACCATCCATCCAACCACGACTTAGTATACCCTTCAACCACCAAAATCCTGGAGAAAAGGGGAAAAAAACAAACACCAAGCTGGAAAGAGTTAGTTACTGCGTGTAAAAACCACATAATTTTGAAAAGATAGCCCAAAAAGGCATCGAAATGGCCCTATCCCATCACTTGCGGACGTCGTTAAGGTCCCAGTGTCCAAGTCGGTTCGCTCGGTTCTGACCAACGACTACCTCCTAAGGCTTCAAGGCGCCAGATGCTTCGATAATTCAAGAATTCTTCAGTTGCATGGTTTAATGGTAGAATAATATCAACCATATATATATATGTATATATATAGTTATATCTACCAGGCAACTGAAGAATTGTTGATATAACCAGATTTAAGTGGCTTAAGTATGGTTTATGGTTTATGGTAGATATAACGAACTACTTAATGGATGTTAATGGGGTTTGTAAACCAACTTATAACATCTTATAACTGGGGGGCACCATCCTGTAGAAGAAGCCATCTTGGGAATTCCTGATACACCAATGATGAGATTGGTCGGCGAGTGAGATCGACCTCCAATACTCGTTCAAATACTTGGCGGAGTGAGTCTCATGCTTCAAATGAAACATCGACAGGTTTGGCAATGTGGCTTGAAATGTCTGGAACTGGTTGGTGGTTTCAACCTACCCCTCTGAAAAATGATGGAGTTCGTCAGTTGGGATGATGAAATTCCCAACTGAATGGAAAGTCATAAAATTCATGTTCCAAACCACCAACCAGAGAAAAAACCCGCGGGAAGTGAGTTTTCAGCAACCAGATTTCCGGGGCTTGGTGCCTTGGAGCTGGGCCCCAAGGCCCATGACGTTCGCAGCGAGGTCGCTACATGTATTCTGCACATAAATTAATAAAACATTCTAATACTGAAAAACATACCATTTGAATCCATTTGACCTTTATCAAATGTCGGCAAATGTCACCCACTCCCCCAGATTTTTTCATCTCCTCCCAGAATTTCACCAAGACACTTCTTTCTTTCCAGGCCGCTGTTCTCCAACTGCTCATCTGAACATCGTTCCGCCAACCAACGAATCATGTAGAGCTTAGGGTCCTGAAATTGGCGATGTGAAACCGTTGACCATGTAAAAACCATGTGAAAACCATGTAAAAACCATGGGAATTCATGAGATTTTTTGATGATTTAATGGGATTTATGATTAATAATGGGATTTAATAGGCCCCCCGGTGATTGCTCTTGGTTTATAACCCCATCCAACTATCGTAAGTATAATCTATGGTTGTACAAAAATCACCACCATAAGGTTAAAGCCAATCTTAAGGCTAGTTAAAATCAAGCTGACTGAACTACAATACTTCACTAACCTGAAAATCCTGAAATAAATAGGTGAAGTTTGGGAGAGTTATGTCATCATTCCAGTGACGTCGCAATAAAGGCCCTTGTAATTCACCAATGGTTAATTGTTCAACCATGTGGTGCCAAAGCTTATGTTTCTTGGTTTAGAAAACCCGATCCAACGTCATTTCAAGGTGAAGCAGCTGTAACCCATAGTACCCTCTGTTAATGATAGAAAATCACCATGCTTCAAAGGTAGTTCATCTAAAATGGGGCCATTTGCTTTCGCTATGTTAGTTTACTGGAGGGTAGTGCATTAATCTAATTGGCAACATTGTTTCGTGTGCCATCTATAACTGGGTCATGGTGACATGGTGAAACAAGCCATTTCTCAAATCGCAGACAGCTCCCGCTGTCAGGGATCTGTGAAGACATCTGCCGTCACCTCTCAATTGATCATAGTTTGCCTCTGAAAGTTGAACATCGCTATGGAAAACCATCATCATTGGTAGATCATCAAACCTTAAATGGATCCAAATGGGCCATCTTCGGCTAGTTAAAATGACCTAAAGATACCTGAAGTTTACCTAAAGGCTATCCATCATCCACCCCAGAGGGGTGATGTTTTTCACAGATCCGCCCGCGACCTGAACCACCCAATTCTCATCCCAGCATCTTCCGGCTTATCGGCGATGATACCTCACAAGCTCAGCAAAAATCAATGCTTCCCAGAAAATCCCAAGGCCCAAAATAAACACCTGGGTGAATTGTGGATTTTCATAGTTCTATTTCTCCGGTTGCTAAAATAAGTCAGACTTGACTTTCAGGGTCTTGTTTCGTCACGGAAGTGAATATGAAAAAATGCCTATATATCAAAAGCAGTTCTGCGGGAGAAAAACCACATGTTTTTTCTTCTTTGCCTGTGTTCACAGACAGGTATATCAAATTCGAATCTAGAGGTTCTACAATGTGGAGCCCCTCAGTTATAAGTTGGCTTATAAATCCCATTAACCATAGTTATTCGCGTATCATAAACCATACTTATCGGAGTTATTTGCACCGACTTAGCTATCGTTGGCCCCACATTGTAGAGTCTAGTCTTAACTTTCAAATCTGGACATGTAGAATTCACCTTAAATTTGCTGGGAGTTCATGCCCAATCGATGCCGCAAAGGCCAATGTTCGCCTTCGTACGAAAGGCTCGACTCAAATCACAAATATCTCAAGCAAGATTCACCTAGGGTGCTTATGGACGCTTATGGGATAATTCTGGGCAAATTATGATAATTCACTAATCTGAATTAAGGCCATTTGGGGATGATTCCCCTTACTAACCATGATTTCCAGTGAGGTCGTAGTGAGGTCCTTATAATTTACCCAGATAATTGCAGGGATAGAACTACATTAGACTTGGGATTACCCCCTGTTTCTCTTCCAGGTCGCGAACTGGAAAATCACTGATGTTTTAGAGGTAAATCATCACGTTCATCATCTATAGGGCCATCTATATCATAGCTATATAACAAATCACCAGAGAGTATAATATATATATATAACATCTATATAACATCTATATAACATCTATGTAACATCTATATAACATCTATACAAATCTGGTATAACCATGTATAATTTTAATCTAACATCTATAATTAACATACATCATCATAAATCGATATTAACATTTAAAGATTAATTATCACATCTCATGATTCTCAGAGGGTATAACATCTACAACATTCAAAAAAACCAGAGGGTATAGCTATATAAATCTAAGGATTATCATCAATTATCATCTACAATCAATTTTTCAAACAGACCAACAGTCGGAGTTCTCCAGGTTTTTCCGCGCCCAGTGGCCATTCATCAGCTTGGTCACCATCCGATCCAAGCCATGTTGGTCCACATATCGTTGCCTGGTTGGGCGCCCAAAATCTGGAATAGCCCCATGGCCAACCAAAAAAATGTGCAGGGAGCCCCCTTGTAATACATGATTTACCCTCTGGTAAACTAACATAGCTATAGAAAGTCACCATTTTTACTATGTAAATCAACAATAAATGGCAATGTTCAATAGCTTTTTGTATGTTTGCCAGAGGGTAAGTAGATTTTTGAATATTCATGATGGGATATAAACTCACTGTAGCCATGGAAATTTGCCATTTATAGTTGCTGGTTGGTGGTTTCAACCCCGCTGAAAAATATTAGTCAGTTGGTATCCCATATATTATGAAAAATAAATGTTCCAAACCACCAAACAGGTTGAATTGCCAATTATTCAAATGGAGATTTTCCAGAGCTATGTTAGTGAGGGTAAAAATATGTAAAAATGACACGGGATTGACCCATCAATTACACTGAATTGGGATATAAAGCCTTAAGCCGTTTACAGTTGACCGTCCCACATCGCAAAAAACATATGGCATGGCCATGAACACCAAACAGACATTGAGGAATTGACGAACGAAGTATGGGTGTGTGTATATAGATATATAAACAACATAGCGGGGGTATAGAGTAAGTGGATATGGATATGTAACCATATGTTGCGGCGTGTCGGAAACAAATGGTTGATCCACAGTTTATAATTAACGTGTTGCGATTTGGAATGCCACCGCTTTTGTACAAAACCAGACGTGGTAATTTTAAGCCACAAAAATTGTGGTAACCCCGTAACCAAAATAACAGCCGTGGGGATCATTTCACATCATCCCAGGGCTATAGCAATCAAATATAAACCCCATTGGGGATCGTCTATTGGATATACCAAAATGGTTTTTTTCGACAACCAGCTACGCGTGAAATCCCCAATGCTTGCGATCATTAATTAAAAAACACAAACAAACAACAACAAATGGATGGTTTATTTGCTGGAAAAAACCATCAAAATGGATGATAACTTAGGGTAGCCCTATTTCAGGAAACCTCCATAATAGATCTGTAATCCTTGTTTATGCTAACGCCGCCCGTAGAGACGCGGGTTTTTTTAACGTTTTTTTACTGCGTTCATACTTGTTGTGGGTTGTCTGGGTGGGGGGGTGGGGTGATGTTAACGTTCCTTGGAAGCGTTACGTGACA
>Ga0126342_10006541_pt1:0-2500 | contig 20696 bp, 27 predicted proteins | sample Cyp1metagenome_FD_92528 | JGI IMG/M metagenome (GOLD analysis project Ga0126342, IMG submission 92528) | Coral microbial communities from Lord Howe Island, Old Settlement Bay, Australia - Cyphastrea 1 metagenome | ecosystem: Host-associated > Invertebrates > Cnidaria > Coral ...
AATCTGAGAGGCCCTTTACTGACATGCGACCCACTGCAGCATGGAGAAGCACAATTTTGAGTGCAGCTGATTTGGCGAAGAAATTCAAGCACCCCTTGTTCAAGGTACCAGGGGTGTCAGTCCCCACCCTCAAACTGGACATCCTACACCTGCTTGATTTGGGAGTGAGCTGCTACCTTTATGGCAATGTTCTGTATTCAGTCATGAATGGCTTGGGTGGCACAAGCAAGGAAGCAAACCTGGCAAGCCTTAACAAGCTGTTGGTGAGGCCCTATGATGCCCAAGAAGTGCCTAGTGGGAAGAGAATCAGGCCTCTCCACCTGAGCGATATAGCCAAAACTTCAGAGGAATACACCAGTTTGAAGCACATAAAAGGTGCAAGGGTGAGGTGGCTCAGCCCCATCATGGTAGAACTCTGCAAGCTGTACAAGGCAGGAAAAGCTCCAAAACACAGACTGGAAGCTGTGACTGCCTTGAACAATATGTACAATGCTTTGAAGGTGCCATGGCAAGAATGGCTTGAAGAGGCTAGCAAAACCTTCAACTCCAACACAGAAAATCTTCTGGCTCATTATAGCTGGCTGGCAAAGGATGCCATGCAGGAAGGCAAGCACTTGTACTCCATGACCCAGAAGCATCATGTGCTTTGTCACATGGGGCCCCAGGCAGCCCACTTGCACCCTGCCACATGTTGGCGCTATGGATCTGAAGGCTTTATGTCAATCATGGTGCACATGACCTCAAGTTGCACCAGGGGGACAGCTCCCCACAAAGCGGGCATTAATAATTAAAGCGCTCCAAAAAATTTCTATTTGTGTTTCACCTTGTCCTAGCAAAGCATTTTAGCTTTGAGGATGACAGTAGTGAATCCAGCAGTGAGTAGTGAAAAAAGAACAAAGACTTGCAGGCCTCTGTTGGTTAAAGCATGGGCTGGATAGTCTCAAAGCAAGGGTTGGGTTGGGTAGCTGGGCAGCCACTTGAAAATGGGCTGGATAGCCCCAGCAGTTAAAGAAGATGGGCTGTACAGCTCTTAACACCACCACCATGCATCTAGTCTTACAGCCACATGGCTGAAAACATCTTTTCAAAAGTATAGTTTTCTTTCTGGTAGTTTGCTTTTGGTTTTGCTATTGATTTTTGTTTTTTTTCCTCTTGGTTTCTCGATTGATTTTGGCAAAGTATCAAAATCATCTAATTCTATTGATTTAAAGCAAAATTCAATAGACGATTGAATTTTTGAATGGCGATTGATTTTTTTCAATCTTGGATGCTTTGGGTCTGGTGACAACATTGACCGGGTGCTCTTCACATCGCAGCCCAGAGAAGGAGTACCTGGCATGCAACCTGGACAACTTCTCAGACTGGAAAAGGTTTGCTACGGTCTTGTAGATTGACCGTTTTGTTGGCTTCAGCACCTGCGAAAACTGTTGGTCGAAAAATTTCGCTACGTTCAGTCCTTGGCTGATCCATGCATCTACTACAAGCACGTGGAACGACCTGAAGGCCGCGTTCTTTCAGGAGTGATTGCAGTAGCTACAGATGATCTTCTACATGGAGGAGATGAACACCACATAAAATGCATGGAACAGATCAGAGAGACTTACCGCTTGGGCAAGTTTCAATTTGGCCACGGCAAATTCACAGGAAAATACTTTCACCAGAAGGAGGACTACAGCATCGTTGTGAACCAGGAAAACTACGTCAAGGACAAGCTCATCAACATCGACCTGACGAAGCAGCAGAAACGTCAAAGATATTCTATGTGCAATGAGAAACAGGTTTCTGCACTCCGTGCGAATGTAGGAGCCCTGGCGTGGTTAGCAAAGGAGACAAGACTAGATTTGGCTGGTAGAGTTGAACTACTACAGCAGGCGTTTCCAAAGCCTAGGGTTTTGAATCTTTTGGAAGCCAATACACTGACCTTGGAGGCCAAACAAACAGCAACCAGCGGCATCGTTTTGATGCCCGTTCCAGTGGAGAGGCTCCGAGTCGGTAAACTCCAAGGTGGGGAAACTCCAAGGATAGAGATCAGCTTGAAGATGGAAAAGAATCAGGGTTCAGATAAGGGGGGAGAAGTTGTGCAATGGCATTTGGTAGGTACACAGCGGAATGCATAGGGTGCGCAACTACACAATGCAGTGCATGTTACTTTTTTTTGCAACTACAAAATGAAGAACATAACTCTTTCTGGCTCGGAAAATAATTCAAAATCAGCACTACAAATCCAATGCATTTGAAGTTAAAAATAGCTGAAAATCGGAATTGCTAACATGATTTTTCCCAATGACATTTTGTAGTTGGGTCTATGCCATCCAAAGTTCCGACCAACATAAATTCTGAGAACATTTTGTAGTTGTCAATGATTGAATGTTGGATGCTTCAACTAACTCAACATATACAACTACAAAATGAAAATGATGATTTGAAAGGAGTCAACTACAAAATGAATGCAAATACAAAAAGGGGGGGCCAACCCTCCTGTTTGTACAAAAAAATCCTG
>Ga0126342_10006541_pt1:5000-20696 | contig 20696 bp, 27 predicted proteins | sample Cyp1metagenome_FD_92528 | JGI IMG/M metagenome (GOLD analysis project Ga0126342, IMG submission 92528) | Coral microbial communities from Lord Howe Island, Old Settlement Bay, Australia - Cyphastrea 1 metagenome | ecosystem: Host-associated > Invertebrates > Cnidaria > Coral ...
AGTAGCTGGTCATCTATAGTTGCGAAGTCTCTGACTATCAGTCATGGGCAGCACTGTGGAAGAGTTCAAAATGCTAGCAGCAGCCAAGAAACAATAACAATAGTTGCCATCCCAAGTAATGAAAGGAATACCACAGCCAAAGCGCACAGCACCGAGACTAAACGTGAGAAACACTGGCAGCAGCTTTCCTGGTGCATTCGCAGTGATCACACACACACAGTTTCCATGGAAGAAACTGCAAAGTATGTGTCGTGCAACTTCTGACATTAAGGCCCTGCAAGCCAAATAACGGTTGAAGTACCAAGAATGCACTGGACACATCATGGAGATGAACAAATTCCATCCCTCCAATCTTAAGCACCCCACAGAAACAATGGTTTAGTAAGGGATGTAGAAAAAATAAATAGACATATTTCGGACCAGTCATGGTCACCCTTCATGCTGTGCGCTGACATGATGACCCCTGCTACCAAATTTCTTTGCAGGTGATGTCACCCTCTTCTGACCTTGGATCGCTCCAATCCCTGAGATTCTGATTTGAAAGACTGACCGTTTGCGGGGTGGTGTGAGGCCCAGGATAGAACGCCGTTTGAGGCGGTTATCTAGCTTACACCCCGTCCCACACTTCACAAAGCATGTCTTCAATGGAAACTTCGGCGATCCGCGTGTTTCACGTTTCCAATCGTTTCCACAATCTTACTGTACCCTTCATGTCTGCATGTCAAACATGCAGGGCAGTAACCCAGTTGACAACGGGATGATGGTGCAATTTCCTATGTGATCTTGTTTTGTAGTTGCAAATGTGACAATATACAGTTAGCTCACTTCACTGCAAACTGAAAACAGTCAGAGAATGGCTCGCTACAAAAATGTTTCGTTTCTTACCTGTTGATTTTGGGTGTCGCGTAAGTTCCCAAATTCGCAGGATAAAGCGGCCCTGGAAAATACCTGTAGGATACCTGTATGTATTGCGCGATTGGGTTCGTTCCCCCTCGGGGATCTGACCACAGCTTTGGCAGTATTATGCGATACCACAAAAGTAGATTGCGCATACTGTACATATATATGGGAAACAACGTACCTACAATTCAAAGTGTCCTTTCCAGAATTGTAGCTCTCGCATACACCTGCGTTTCAGCAGGCTGATGAGATGACCCTGCAATCGGGATCTTTTTGTCAAACCCGCCAAGATGACACCACAGAATGATCACTACAAGATAAAGGGCACATCCCCATTTCCTTGCACAAAGTGGCCCTACAGAATTTCTTGTAGGGGACACATGTCACATGTTCCATATTGTTCCATTATATTCCAAGGTTTTGTACCGGAACTATGAACCCCGATCCAATTGGCCTTATTTTCAAATGTGTTTGATAAATGGTATATGATGGTATATGTAATTTATTGCATTGTTTTTCCTGACGTAGATATTAGGACGGAATCGGGAACCCGCTAGGGTAAAGCCAGGAGACATCTAAAGACTGTGCCAAGCAAACGCCAGGGACAAGTCAGGAAACTGCATATGCATGCATATCATCTTAACTAAGCCAGGGCCCCGGAAACACGAAGCAAAAGCCAGGAAACCATATATGGCAAGAACATGCAAGAAAGTCAGGAAACCTAGGACCTAACCGCCAATCGCCACTGGAGACCAATCGGAAACCGTAGAGACGAGATGAAATGCTCAATCTAGAGGGCCGGTGCTACACAAGGCGAGAAACCGGGCCGGGAGCTAAGGAACCCTTACCTGGTAACTGGGTTCACGATATGGCGCAATGATTCAATGTCTTTTAACCTCGGTGAGCCCACTTTCTAGGAACTTCTGCGTGGTTTTTGCCATCGTTTCGTTATAGTTTCAGACCACACAAAACTGTCCGATGGCGCCGCTGTGCCAGCACAAAATGACATTGTTTTCGGGGAGCATGCAAGGATTCTTGTTTCTTTATGTTTTTTCTTTCATCCTGTTTTCTCTGCAAGATAGCCTTCTTGACGAAGCGGGGCTATCCATCACTATCACTATCCAACACCATGTTGTACCGTTGCTGAAGTTGCATGCCTAGATATGGAATTGGGACGCACCCTTGTCATTGGCACGCCACGCTGCCGCAGCGAAAGCAAGCAAAAGGCACAGTAAACATCGCACAATGACATGAAAGCTGGCTACAGCTCAAAAACCAATCTGGTGTCAATGCTGCACTTTCCATGTTTAGTCATGTCTCTGCACTGCACGCCGTTCATGCGATCTGTTTTCTGCAGCCTTGAACCTTTTAACAACATGTTATGTAAAGCGTTCAAGGGAGGCAGCAGCATCTTTTGCAAGCAATTACGTGACACTCCAGGAAGGCTCGGTATCCTTTTCCTATATATGTTCTCTAAAAATATAGACACTCCGTCCAATCCGTTTATCCAGCAGCTTGGCATGTCAAAGAAACGCAAGCACAGAAAGTCTTCGGCACCCCAAATGCATCGAGGGTCAAATGGGCCAGGAATGCGACACTGGCCTGCACCTATCATGACTGTACCTACATCTTACAAGTGTCAAACAAAAAAATATAGAAAATATATAGCAATCTTGTGCGCCAATCTCTGGTACTGATCTTGTGACCAGCCACGCGATGTGCCACAAGGGGCTCACTGCCAGGCCATCGTTCAGGTCATGAGCAGGAGATGCCAGCCGGTTACTGGAACCTTGAAACAGTTGGGCCCGTCGGGGGTCACAGCTGTTGAGTTTCCACAACCGCCTGAAAACTCAGTCAGTTGCATCATGTGACATCAACTTGTAACAAACCCCTGATAAATACTCTTCTGGCACGATCTTGGTGCCGGCTGCAGTGCCACAGCCAACCGTGCAGTGAAAATCGCCGAGAAACGATGGAAATTTGTTGAAACCTATTGAAACCCATTGCAACCTGTTGAAGCCTGTAGCAAATAAATAAATATAAATAAGACATAAGGAGGTCTGCCGGGTGAAGGCGTGCGGTCAGTGAATGGGTGATGGTGAATGGAGTTGAACATGGTCTAATGATGTCTAATGTGTCACGGATAGATGTTTTAGCAGGGTGCAAAACCCTTGTGTGCGCGAAGAGCAATCACCATTTGTTTTGTTTGTTCCTGCTATACCGCATTGAAGCCCAACCAAGTGGAGGATTTGGTGTACTATGACAAGTATGAACCTGCCATGGGGCAGGGCAACCATGCAATGCTTCCAGTTGTGGGGGCCCATGTGTGGATCGGCAGCTCCCCGGAGCGTAAGGTGGTGTATCGGCTCAGTGGCCCGGGCAGGTGGCCGCTGGTAGCGCGCGAGGGCGGTGGCTTTGAGGATATCTACGTGCGCACGCATGCCCTTTGCAGCACCCGTTGCCGGCTGAATATGTGCATTAACAGTGTGGGGTAGCCTTTTGCATGCCAAACAAATCTTATGACCCACGTCTGATCTGTTGATTGCAGCCCTGCCGGGTTGCTGCACTCTCCTTCACCGCTACCTATCACAAGCTGCGAGCTTCCTTCTCTTCAGCCCAAGAAACTTGAGAGGGGACTCGAAAATGCACAGCGCCTGAACAGGAGGGGCATCGACCGGTCAAGTTGACAAATTGGCAACTACTGTAATTTCTCTGCGCTTTGGCGCCTGTGGTAATACAGTATCTCTCAGCCATGCCAGTATCCCTCATACAAGTATTTACGTGGAATGAGTCAAAAGGGAATACAAAATATCAGTCAACACAAAATAGTAATGTATTCAACAAATGTGAACAAACGAAGCTGCCGCAATCGTCCGCTCAAGCCTTTGCCGCCGCCTGCATAGCGTAAGCCAAAATGGGTCCAGGCCTTTCGAAAATTTGGGCCATATGCCCAGGACAGGTGCACGGTAACATGCTCCCTCACTGTCCCTGGCAAGTCATGCAATTCTCAGTTGATATCTTTTCTTTGTTGCCAGAGGACAGGGGGTGGAAGAATGTCACCAGGACTTCAGGACTATCGCCTATCTAGGCCTGTTTGTTGGCCAGCTGCAAATAGGCTACTCTATCTTCCGACCGACGCCATTCAGCTTGGCCTCCTGGTCTCACAAATCGGCAAAAACTGCCCCTGGATGGGCTTGCCCTGGAGCTCTGCTAAGGCGCCACGGCAGTATATGCCGACGTCAAAGGCCTCCTCAGTGGAGTAGAGCTCTGCTGCAAATGTGGACCTGCACACGCGGCTTGACCTGTGCGACCGCGCGTCCAATACCGCGAAACTGCCTTCTTCGCCACGCATCAGCTTGGCATCACCCAAGAGCACATAGCATGAAGATTGGCTGCACACTCGCGCAAAAGGATCTTCGCCAACTGCTCCTTGGCGAGTCACATTGCCCAAACTTGCATCTGCAACTACCAAAAGTCCACATCCTTCCAAGTCAAATGGCCTGAGAGTCAAGGAGAAATCTTCGTGCTCCTTGAAAAGTTTCATGAGTAAGTTGGCCTTCAGCAAGGTCCCAATGACATGAGGCTCCGATTGCAGCGTAGACAATTAAAATTGCAAATCAAAACGCAACTGTGCTACCAACCATTGCATCGATCCAAGCAACGCTCTGAGTTGTTTGGTTTCAGCTGGGTTCAGCGGTGAAGATGGATCACGTCGTCGAAGATGGATCACGTCATCGATGCACTGGGATCACGGCCGGCTTCAAATTCTTGTGGTACTCTTGCATCTGAATGCGAATCACTGGGAGATATGTTTACCACAGTGTGTGAATTCCCCTCGGTCCAAGGAACCGAATTCCAACTCACGGCCAAGGTCGGCCAGGGAAGCTTGAGCCGTTTCATCACCCCCAATAGATCATCAACATGGCTGCAGATGATGCCCTGTAACTCTCCATCTTTTCCCCTGCTGCGTCAATGTATGACTTCTTCCAGCCACGGTCTTGAAGAGCGCGGCAAAGATGAAGGTACCATTGCCTCGGTGCATCACTGAGCCCGAAAACTCCTTTTCGCACACGGCACAGCCTGTCACCAAACGGCAATTCTGGTTCATCAGGTGATGTCTTCCTAATCTTGGTGATGTAGATCTCGCGCGCACCAGCCATGTACGGGTCACCCTTCAGAAAAGCTGACTTGGTGTCAGCGCTGACACGCCGCCATCCCTTCTTATACCGACAGCTGGTAAAGATCAGGACCAAGTGCTGCGTGGTTCTGCTGCAGGTGGGAGCACCTTTCCTGATGGTGTAAGCCGTCACATCAGGAAAACCAGGCACCACCAATCGAGCTGAGGCTTTGATCTCAAGGTCGTGGTCAGCTGTCCGCAAACCATCATTCTTGTCCGTATAGACAAACCTTGGAGTGAGGACCTTGCACGTCTCATTCTTGTTTTTGAGCTCGCGCCAAACAATGTTGCTCTCTTCTGCTAAAAGCTCCTCCACTGCTTCGTTGGCTATCCAAACATCCCAACCTTTCTTTGCAGCTTGCTCAAACGCTCTCCTCTGTGCGCGGTTCATGTTGCGCCAGAAGTATTCTTTGCGCGCTGCTTGAACTGCATCAACCTCAAACTCATGTCTGCCACTCGGCCAGGGAATGCCCAAACTGCTTCGTGTCTTCGAATCTCCTATCAGAGACCATAGGACATGCCCAACGACCATCCCAAGTTCCGTGGTTGACAAGCTTGACGCGGTCAGGGTCTTTGCGGTCAAGCTCGGCCAAGGCTTGCAGTTGAAGTAGAGGATGCGCGTTTGGATTCAACATGGACGAGGCCTCAAGCACTTCGGAAGGCGTAAGTCCAAGCCGTTCCGAGGAAGGCATAAGTCCAGGCCGTTCCTGTGAAGTCAAAAGTGCTTGCCTCTCTGCACTAGGTGCCGGAGGTGGTTCACTCCCATGTTGATTCTCCAAATCTCGAACTGCAGCATCAGCAGGACGCTTCTCAGCAAGGGATCTTGAGTCAGCAGCTTTTGCCCGGTCAATCACAGGGTCAAGTCTTGCCTACGTGATTGCTCTAAAAGATGCCATCGGCGAAGGCAAGGTGGTATAGGCATAGCATAGTTGAAAGTTCCCACCACTGGGCGTAGGCACGGAGGAAAGTCCAGCCTCCGAAGATTGAGCGCCAACACCCATCATAGCTGACCTGCCAGTTGATCCTCATACTGCTGTCGTGAAAGTCCATCAGAAGTTTCACTTTGGGGATCGTCAGGAAGTCCAGATTGAGTCATCTCCCCAATGGTCGCCGTCACGCAGTCTTCAATTGCATCCCGCCATGTTGAGCGAGCAATCTGCTCCATACTTGATGCCCTTCTCACATGTTCAATGGGACACTTGGTGACTTGTCCTTTGAAGCTCAAATAGAGATTGGGTCCTTCTCGGGCAATCACAAGCGCAGGGCCATGCCATTTCCGCAAGGTCAAAAGCTTTCTTGAAGGTTGGTGCTTGCTGCTGTACTTCTGAAAACGCCAGAAGTATGCAATGGATCCAGGCTCAGGCACATCATCTTCTGTAGTCGCTCTTGAACGGGCAAGCTCACTGCGGCGAATACTTTTGAAAAAATGAAGCCTGGTCATAGCAACTTTTGCGGTCTCTCTCAGTGCAACTTGGCGGGCAACAGATGGATTGGTAACTTATGAGGCCATGCTCGCCAAGATGTCGAGAGAAGCTACCAAGAACATCGCCTGACATTCTGGGTTGGCGACCAAGAGCTGCAGCCTGTGAAGGCGAAACTCCAAGCTCATCGATGTCGCTATTGTATGCACCAACAGCTTCACCCAACGCTTCTTCAAGCTCATCAAAACCTTGGACCTGATGAGTGTTCACCAGGCAATTCAAAATGATTCGCAAAGTGCCACCAGCTCGTTCGCAAACACCATTCTGCCAGGGAGCTCCAACACCGCAATGCCACAAGAGAATGCTGTGGCTGTGACTGGTGCAAAACTCGGCCAGTTCATGGCTGATGAACTCTCTACCCTGGTCTGCAACCAAAAACGGGTAGCCAGGGCTTCTTGATGAATGCGATCACATTGCCAGCTGCTTCTTCGGAAGAAGTTCTGCGAGCTGGAAGCTCGTTGCATAGTCAATGATGTGCACCACAATGAACTTGGTACCCGTGGAGTCAACAACGTCCAAGAGGTCGATGTTGGCTTGGTCTCCAGCATCCTTAGGCGTTGGCCAAGATGCTGGGCGACGGGCTTTCGGCTGTCGCTTCTCATGACAAATCTCGCATTTGTGGTGCTTTGCAGCATGGATTGCTTCTGCTGGTGCACCGCTGGTTGCTACAGTATATGCCCTTGCCAGTCGCAAATTCGACCGGTGACCAGTGTTGTCATGCAGCCTTTTGATAGCTGCCTTCAAACCAGCAGAAGCTTTGATCCTCGCCTTTTCCTCCTCCTCAGACAGTTCAGACTCATCCTCGCCAGCCGGTCGCTCAATGCAGTCCACCAAGAGCTTTGCAAGTCGATGAGGGTAATGACCTGCAGGCTCAGTCACAGCTTTGCCACCCAACACAGGTTGATGTTGATGAAGACGGTTGCAAAACTTCCCATCCAACAACCTAGAAGTGATCCAGCTTGACGTTGCTACCTTTGTGGCTCTACGGTGAAGTCCAAATTTCCCACGCAGGCCAAAACGACACTGATGAAAACATGCCAGATGGTGGTCGTGCTCGTCAAGGAACTTCGTCATCTCAGGTTGCTTCCATGCTTGACTTGGCTGAGGGTTCTCAAGCACGTAGTGACGACCAGCTTGCTCTTGGATATCTGCAAGCACCAAGGCAAATTGCAAAAGCACTGCGCCGTCAGCTTGCAACTTGGCAATGTCAGTGTTCTTGTTCAGGTGGAGCAAAGGACTCCATGGCCCACATGGAAAGGCTATCACCAAGCAAAAGGGCTTCTCCTCACAAACAATTGTTTTGGCACATTCGCGATCTTCAGGAAGTAGGAAATTGAATCCCGTTTCCAGTGAAATTAAACACGCTGGGTATCAGTGTAAACTTCAGACACAAAAGGCTTTGCAGTTGAGAGTTGAATTGTTGAAACAAATGCCTCATTCAAACCCTTGTTCATTGCATCATGCCATTGTTCACTGAAAACTTCCAAAGCATCTTTAGGAGACTTGGAAACCAACACGCGATCTCGTTCATGTTGTTGCCAGGCCTGAGCAATCATCTGACCAAGGCCCTCTTCACGTGCCGATTGATCTCCCAGGGATTGGCAGATTGGCAGCATCATCTTCTAGTCGAAGCTCTCTGTAAATGCTGCGCCTCCCATTGCTGTCCTTGCTTGTCTCATCTCTGCATAGTACTCTGCATTCAAGCGTTGAACCTCCTCGTCGCTGATCTGCTGATCTGCCGCTCCAGTCATCTCCATCGGACGACGAAGATCCTCCGCTTGATTCACCTCCTCCAAGCTTCCCATGGAGTCGTCTGGGATCCCGACGACTGGCAGCACTGGGTTGATGTTGCTCTGCAGGTTCATCACATGTTGCATCACCTGAGAAAGCATCGTTTGAAATCTGCTTTCCTGAGATCTTCGGTCAAGGTGGCTTAGGGCGGAGGAGATTTTGCCTTTGGCTCGGGAGAGGAAGCGCTGGAAGATTTGCTTGGCTTTCCTTTGGCTTCCGGCTCCTTGACATGCTTTGTCTCGGTCATCATGCAGCAAAACCACACCTGGGCGACATTTTTCTTTCAGCTTTGCAATGGTGTCCCCCTCGGCGATCTCCACATGCAGCAGTGTTGCCAAGCGCAGAAGGTCTTGTCGAAGGACTGGCAATCCTCCTCTGGGACCAATCAGCTCGCGAGCTGCGGCTGTCAGCTTCCCTTCTTCTTTGAGACGCTTGGCTTCCTTTTGAGCTTCCTGAATTGGATCCGCTCGGATTTTGCTTGCTAAGCCCTTGGTTGCTCGAGCCGCCAGCATTCCAGTCAGTATAGCGGATCTTCCATGCATGAAAGCCAAATTGAAGCCCATCCGGTTTCGAAGAAACACTGCATCCTTGAGGTTCTGCGCCGTGAAGGCTCCAACTTGCTGCGCCCTGGTCAAATGGCGCTTTGCCATTGGCCACTATGCTCTCGGCCTGCTGACGCAATTGCATGGTGTCGCTGATCGCTGGGTATGGCACAGGCACCCAATGTCGCTGCAAAAGCCAAAGCAGCAGCCCTTGGACTCGCCTTGGACGTGCCACGCGCGTCGCAGAAACAGGCGCCGCACCATCCGAAGCCATTTCACCAGCAGTCGAGGCGGTTCGGACTTCACGTCCATTGCGAATTGGAGAAATTGCGGAAATCGATGTCGACATCACATCTCGAGCCAGTGCCGGCAAGGTCGGCCGTGCAGTAGTTGATTGACAAAGTCCAGAATTTGCAAGATCTGCTGCACAAACGCTAGACTCGGTCACAAGATGCTCATGTTCTTTGGGAAAACCTTGCGATGCATGTCCAAACTTCTGCTTCAACCAATCACCAAATGAAAGCTGCAATTCAACCACACCATCTTGACCAAACTTTCGCCATCTTTGGGAACCAGGCCTGATCCACGCTCGTGGAATGATTTCCAGCAGGAAGTGGCCCGCTGCAAGTTGCCTCAGAGGAATGTGGCCAGTTCCAAGGCGATCACAACGCAGAAGGCGTCGATTGAAGTTCAACACAGCTCCAATGCCGTCTAAAAAATCACGCCCAAACAGCAAACCCAATGATGGTACATCCACGACTGAAGTCCAAAATGCAAATAGTTGATCTCCTAAAACCATGGGCAATCTCCAACGTTCCAAACTTCTCTCAACCCCACCATTTCCAAAACGAAGCAATTAATGCTCTTGCTGTCGTTTGACCAATGCCCTCACATCTGCTGGGGCTTTCTTCAACTCGTTCAAAAATCCGCTGAGCCATGTGGAACCAGTTACTGTCCTATCGCATGCAGAGTCCAACGCACCTACCAGCCTTTTATCGCTTGCAAGCTCAAGGTGTTGGGGCTTCTCAGGCACAGCGGCGGAAGTCTGCATAGACAGGGCTTCAGAAAGAGTTGAGGTCGGCAGGCCCTTCACAGCAGAAACAGCATTGATCTCATGAGGCTCAGGTGGATCTTTCCCAAAGGTCTCAGCAGGCATCACGTACTCAGTATTCATCGCTTCAGCTATCATGACATGTTTTCTAGGCTTCTTGTCCTTCCTTCCCAAACCAGCTCCAGGTTTCATGCACTCCTTGTCTCCGGCCCAGCGGCCAGGCAAATTGCAATCAAAACACTTTGTGGTGGCTTTGGCATGGTTCACTTGGTTGCCATGAGGTTTGGATTGAGACATCGCATTTCCACTGCGACCATAACCGGTCACGCTTCACTTCATTGATCTTTGTGCGCGCCTCACGCATTGAGACTAAAGCCTCAGCAGCGCTTTCCACTCCAGCAGTTTCCAATTCTTCCAACAGCTCTGGCTCAACTCCCTCGGCTTCAAGGGCTTCCAGATCGGCAGCCAAGATTGCTGCCTCAAATTGCAAGACTCGGCTCTTCTTCCCCCGCATCATCAGGGATCAACTCAGCTTCGCCATCATCAGGCTCCTCTGTCACGTCGGCCTCACCCACATAGCTCTGACGAGCGTGTCCAGGATTTGAAGACCTTGAAGACCTAAATGAAGACTTAAAACAGAAGCTGAAGAGCGAAAAGGTCGATGCATGGAAGAACTTGCTGGGAAGGCGCCAAGGTTGAAGGCCTCCCAGATGAAGAGCTCGAGGAAGAAAGAAACCTTTGCATCAATGATGGTTTGCCATCGCCGCCACCAAAAGGTCTCCGTTGCAGTGGATCAGAAACATGGAGATCTTTGAACAACCTGAGCACCTCGCGCTCCACAGCCTCGTACGAGTCTTGGCCTGCAAGCGCCGTCTCCAACAGTTGCTTTCGGATTCCATCTAATTTAAGCTTCTCCCTCAAAAACCATCCAAGCTCAGCTGCTGGAAGTTGAATGCCCTCTGAGGGAGGTCAGCTGCAAGAGTTCGGAAACGAGTGCAAAACTCGCTGATGCGTTCGCCAGGCTTGCAACGCAACTCATTGTAGAAAAGGTGAAGCAGCTCCCCTTTCTTATCCAAATCTGTCTTGCCGTTGATGGATTCAAGGGCATCCAACAATTTGTTGAATCCATGCAAGGGATCGGCCTCCACAAGCATTCCAGCTCTTGCGGAGTGAACTCTTTTCCACGTTGCCTCACCACGCCGCTCTGGCGAAGTGGCCAACGAGCTGCAAGTGGAAGAGGACAAAGGGACTATAGCTCATGGTACAAAGTGCCAGTATGGGATGGATCGTCTGCAACCTGACCGTCATTCAAACGCGAAATGTCATGGTGGGTGCGAAGCAAAGGTCTCAAGGGCGTCCTTGTTGAACACCACGTAGAGCAAAAGATGCAAAAAGAAAACGCGCTGTCCAGCCAGGACGGGAGGGGGAGAGGATACCAGCACCGTGACCTCTCTGTGGTCAGGTAGGACTAGGAGGTATCAAGGAGAGGGATAGGTCAGCGGGATGAGATGGGATGGTGAAAAGTGGGAGTTGAAACAGAACCGTGACCCTGTCTGTGGTCAGGGTAATGCTCACAAGAAATCCGAGATGAAACAAAAGGGTGTCCAAACTGACGCTAGTGCCAGAGACTTAGTCTGTAGAATGCAACTTGTTGAACACCAGGTGAAAAAGGTCTCAGCCAGCGGTCACCAATCGAATCCAGTCAAAAGAAGCTCCTGCCAGAGCCCAAAATTCCAGAAAGAAATGCTTACCACCAGCCAAAGCAGCTAGAGGTTTCCCACCAAAAATCCAGTCCAAAGCCCCTGGCAGAGCGATGCCAAGGATAATAAAATGAGATGCCAACTGGCTGATGCGGAGTTGCAAGAAAGGTCAAATGCGCAAAGAGCTCGAAGCAAAGGTCCTTAGATGCGTCTCAAGCTTTTGCCGCCGCCTGCATAGCGTAAGCCAAAATGGGTCAGCCTTTCGGGGATTTGGGCCATATGCCACAGGTGCACGGTATTCCTTTCTCAACAAATAAATATATACACGGAATTTACTGTGGGATATGTTGTGCTGGGATTCATGCTTGCCAACATGATGCAATGCCATTTTTTGTGGTAGCAGCACCATGCGTTGAGTTGATCCAGAAAATGATCAGCCAACCAGTCGCTTTCAGCGAGAACTTGCCAGGGATGAAAGCAAACATACCACATCCATATCAATCCGGAATCTGGCTTATGAGATCTTATCGGTGCTTTGCATGCCCAGGACTGCGAGTGCCCAACCCTGGCAGAGCTGAGTGAGAAGTAGACAGCAAAAGCGACGTTGCCAAACTGAAACAATGCTGAAACGGCGGGAGCCAATGGACATTTGCTAAATTGCCCGTCAGTAGACAACTATGAGACGGATGACATGGCTGGCAAGTCGCGATGGAAGGCGCAAAGGCTTGCTTGAAAAGGTTTTGCGGGGAACCGTTTTGTCTTAGATTGGGCATATACGTTCTCGACATTTCTCGACAAAGTCCTTGTTCAGAGAATCTTTTGTCTGGAGCCTTGCTTTTCATCTTTTAAAACGGTTGTGGGGAACTTTGCATCGGCATGCCCAGCCATGACGACAAAATTTGGGAATCTTTGCGCTATGTCCTCGACAAGGGATGCAAACACAAAAACACATTATACTATACTATACAATGAACCTAATTAACATTTATTATATGAACACAGAGAAATGGACATTTCAGATTCCAGAAGCCCTTCCAGCGTTCCAAGCAAGCCCACCATTCCCCGAAAAAGAGAAGTCAGGTGGAGTCCGGTTCGGACAACCATGACAAACCAAACCGCATGTCTGTTCTTTCTGATCTATGCCATGCTTTCAAATCTTGTTCTCCTACAAGCAGATTCCAAAAGGTTCCCAGATCAGAAAGAACAATTTTCCTCCTCCAGCGCATCCGCGGCTTTGTAGCGGCGCATTCTTTGGCACCACTTGAGTTGTCAAGTGGCAGTGCGCCGATATGCTGGAAAGTTCCTTCACATATACAAAGATTAAGTTGTTTGAAATGTAGCAAAACGCATCAAACAGCTTTCTCCACCGCATGGTGCTGGTGGCTTGATAAAAGGCCTGTGTCCCTTAAGGCAGGTGCGTCAATCATGATGAGGCAAGCTTGCAAAGTGCTTGTTTCTCACATGGTTGGGTGGGTAAAAACTTGACGAACGTTGAGTATCAAACCCAAAATTAACTTAGATTGATGCAAGATATTCCAAGCAGCTTCCACAACTATTTCTGAATATCCTCAGACCATGTTACACAATGTTACACACAGGATAGGACTCATGGCGCGGCAAGGATTCTCGCCCGCGGTCCTGCGTAGTAGAGTGAACAAGCATGAATGAGCTGCTCTGCCCATGTATACACTTTTTGACTGATTGTGCATGTATACATCATATTATACATATATACAATTATATTTATATACATATAATTATATATATAATTTTGTAGATATACGCTTATGGGAACATGTTACAGTATACGCCTGTAAATATGCATCCAAAAAGAACGCGTGCACAAACAAACATGCATAAATGTATGCATGCTCCAATCATGCTTCTGTATTAGTATCATGTATTCTTGTAAAAATGCAATCTGCAATAATCTGCATGATTGCATTTGTATCATTTTCTATTCGTTTATATTTACAATTGCGGCAGGTATTCAGACACCATTGCATCCGATCTGATTTACTCTGCAGACTTGCAAGTCAGCATCGGTCAGAAACTCACAAATCCAGTACAGCATCAGCATCTTCACAACATTTTGGCTGCAAGTCTTTGAGCTTCTCGTCTTCTCCTAAGGCAATGCCCGTGCATACACCCGGGTAAAGCCACAGGTATCGACAAATTGTTTCTGGTTCATTTTCCTTCGCAACCCCAGAGTCGTGTCACGACAAGCCCTTCATTTCATAAAGATACTTCCTCATACATCCTCCGTGCCATTCAACTCGCAAACATGGGATTTGGCTATGAAAACAAACACTCATCGGTGCGGCAACCAGCCAAGTTGCTTCCACTACCATTTTGGGATGCGTCGTCTAGGAACAGCCACCACCATCCGGCGTGAAGTTTCAGGCGGTCGCTCCACTGGCATTTGCGGCTGCTTGGGCTGCTGTTCGATTTGCACGATCCTGACAGGCAAGAACAAATCAAAGATGAAAAACGCAAAAATATGCAACGATTCTTGCCGTGGAAAGAAATGCATGTCCAGATCCAAGAGATCCAAGTATGCAGCATGCATCAATTTGCAACTGGATGTTCGCATGTGACCTATGCTGTGCCTATAGGTGTATATATATATATGTGTAATAGTATGTGTGTAAAACAGCATCAGCGCATGTATATGCGTCTATGCAGCATTGTGCCTGCACTGCGCTGTCGTTTTCTTTCATGGAATGCAGTGTCAAGTCACCCAAGGCGTTTATATACGTTTGATTTGATTTGTGTAATGTCTTTCACACCCGGCATGAATGCTAGCTTGAATGTGTGTTTGTGTGTGTTTTGATCTCAAATCTGGAAGTTTACTATCATACATTGTATACACATGAAATGTATTCACGCTGTGAACTGTAGGCGAATGCGATCGATCCAGGCATTGTACAGTATGGCCTGTCATGCAAACTTCTCGTTTTATGCATGGATCCGCACGCGTCCAAGGGAGAGTCCGTCCCCCGCTCCTTCCCACCTCATCTTTCTCTCTCTCTGCATGCCTGCCTCTCTCTCTCTCTCTCTCCCTGTCTCTGTCTCTCTCTCTCTCTCTCTCTCTACTACACTCAAGCGATCCTCACAAGGCCTATCTGCCTGGTAGGCTGAATAGGGTAAACCTCATCACGAAAAAAAACGAAAAAAAAGGAACCCACGGCCCCTTTCCTTTCCGCACAAAAAAATCAAATAGCTATATTCTGCGGGCCAAATGCGGTTTTGCCCTAGCTTGAAGAAACAGCGAGCGTATGCGAATGTACTACTTCCCCCAGCCCCTGCAAACACAAAAGGGTGATCACCAGCCAGTTCAGGAAGACAGCCCAGCGTCCGTGCGATCATCTGTGACTGAAGGTTGTGAACATCATGAAGCTCTTTCCTGGTCAAGGAGAAACACGAGCAGGTACCAGTCCAAACAAAAATCAATACATGAATATACATAATGGTGTTGAGTGAATAGAGCTATTCACTCAGCAATAAGGTAAACATGTTTAGGTGAATGTCAATAGTGCAGCGATGCCCGTCACGACGGGAAATTTTGGAATGTCTTGAAATGTTTTTTGTTTCTCCCTAAATCTTGCGCATCCTGTTTGGCTGCTCGCTTGGAATGAGAACATCACGAGGAACTGGGCTAGCCCGTCTGCTATGGAGTCTGGAAAGCTAAACAAACTGTCTGCTGTCAGGTCTCGTCATGTTCTCCATGTACTTTTTCGTCGTCAGAACGTCCACCTGTGGAAATGCAAACCCTGACGCTACAATCCAGGTGCCATTACCAAAAATAAAGACTCGAGACCTCCCGGGCAGTCTAATCACAATCATATCTATTAAATTTTCTTGCCTCCAGCCACAGGTACTTGTCAACTAACTAACTAACTACCTGACTAACTAACTAAATAAATAAATCAAACTAGACGACGGATGGCCCGAGAGCGTAGAGGAGCAGGGTCTTCTCTTGTTAGTATGGAGACACAATTTTAGAAACAATATATGAAAGATGTGTTATAGGCAGTCGAGAAGAGGAGTATCA
>Ga0126342_10006542_pt1 | contig 20696 bp, 17 predicted proteins | sample Cyp1metagenome_FD_92528 | JGI IMG/M metagenome (GOLD analysis project Ga0126342, IMG submission 92528) | Coral microbial communities from Lord Howe Island, Old Settlement Bay, Australia - Cyphastrea 1 metagenome | ecosystem: Host-associated > Invertebrates > Cnidaria > Coral ...
CTGTTTGGCTTTCTTCGGGCACTGTTCTCCGGCGCAAGTTTGTCAACCCTTGCCTCCTCTTTAACTGCTTGTCCCTTTCCATCTGCCTGGGCACGGGGCAGCCGGAAAACAATCAAAAAGAGAGGGCGCCAACAAGATTGCGTCATTACCCAAAAATCAAAGTGATCATTCATACAATCAATCGAAAGTTGGCTCCTTGAATTTAGTGTATTTATGGGTCTTCCATGGGTCTCCACAGGCAATCGATTATATACTCATTGGTGGAGCCACTTGTTCGTCAACGCATTTGGAAACTTTCAACTACACCTCGGTCTTCTGATCCACCAGTGTCGCCGCCGCATCGTCCACCTATAGTTTTTGTCAAGAGCTTGGATCGAAAGTTATAAAAAAAGTGAACTGGGATTGCGATTCTTGGGCTCAAGGTTTTCAGCATCATATACCTAAGCAAGGTGTTTTTATGTTCAGATGTTTTGACCTAGGTTTTCACCTTTAGGTCAGGGTCAAGCCTGAAAAGTTGCGACTATGTTAGGCCAAGGTTTTCACCCCAGCCTTAAAAACCTTAGGCTGCATCCACCTACGGGTAGCTGAATACCTTGGCACTAGGCTAAGGTGTTCAACAGCCGGGGCCACAAAAGGATGGAAATTGGAAACAGAAAGGACAGCACGGGCCTGGAAAGAGTTGAGCCATCATTGAATGAGCTTCAATTCGAAGTTGACTTCAAAGAACATGCCACATCCATTGAGTAACAGGTTCCTGGTTCCAAATTATGGGAAACCGTTCCTACGTGTATTTGAAATATTTGTCTATGACACGTTAAGCCTGGCACCAAGGCTTTGGCCAGACCTGCAGTGCATGAATGCAATCATTGCGGCCAGTGGTTCCTGGCCTTTGGCATTGCATCTCTTAAGGCCCCGTGATTCCACTTCGCCAGCAAGCAGAACACATCCAAAATAAATAGGGACGCTGCGTTAAAAAAATATTTCCAAAATTTTAAAAGATGGGCATGCAACTGGCACGCAGGCTTCAAGCATTGAACCATGGACCATGCCCAGCAGTTGAGTCTATGCATTGGGGTGGTCGTGATTGGGAGCCCAGCAGGTCCATGCACGAACGTCAGCTTCAATGCGACACTGTAAGTTTCAATGCTGCCATGAAGGTCCTGGGAGACTGGGCCAAGCAGTTGCTGATATGACTATGGGACTGAAGCGGCTGCCTCCAAAGGATAATTTAGGGCTGAAGGATTCATCAAAACCGGCAGTTAATCTGCTGACCTTTTTGCCATGCTCTCAGGATCATCAGAGCAGTGGCCAACGATGCTTCAGCTGATGCAACAGATGTTCGAGGCTGCCATGTCCCACATTAAAGTTCCATCATTGAAGCTGATCAGCAGTGGGCATCATCTCTGCCACATGAGGTAGCCATCCATCCCAGCATCATCACCTTCAACACGGCCTTGACGTTTGTGCCTGGCTGGGAGGCGGGGGCCATGGTGTTCAACTGGAGGTATTTTTAGATTCGATGGTCTTTCGAGCTTCCTTGATGCCAGGCCGCAATGTGGCTTCTGCAGGATTTGAACACAGCCAGACTCAGATCAAACCAAATTAGTTGCTTGGCAATAGACGGCATTGGGGAACTTTGAGATATGGTAACAGATGATAGGCTAGTGCCTTTGGATGTTTGGGTTGAGCCATGTGGAGCTAGCTCGAAGCCTTTCATTCGGTCAGTATGCCACATGTGGGTGTCCGAGTTCGAGCCAAGATTCTGAATTGCCAAGTTTAGATTTGGAATATCTTGGAATCAGGTGATTCAGTGTGGAGATGACCCAAGTTGAGCTGAGGCATGAATTCAGCGATGAGTTCATGGGGTGCTTCACAGTGGGAGAGATGTCTTGATGCTTTGCAGGCGCATCCCATAGAGTTGTGCAGGGTTCGGTACAAGGGCTCTGTGCGAGGGTTCGGTGCATGGATGGTTCTATGGTGATCGCGGTTGGCGGACTGGGAAAGTTGGAAGTTAATGGAAGATGCTGGAAAACATGGAGACGAAGCAGCGCACGCAACTAGCAGCTAGGCATCAGAGTCTTGTCACCTCCAATATCCAACCTGCAGGCGTTTCCAACACCGACAAGCTACAACACTGTCATCAGCGTGTGTGCACAGGTGCCATGAGGGTTGGAATGGCGCAACTTGATATTTCCCTCTTCATCCATGTCATAAGCATTGGCAAGACTTATCCCCTTTGATTTGATGGACACCGGACACCATTTTACACCAGAGTTGCGAGAATCACAGGATGTATCTGGCATATGGATCTTGCCTACAGACACGTAGTGTCCTCCAACTTTTTGGGAGCCTCTTCAAGCGGAGCAATTCTGTATCACTTGTGACAGTTGGAGAGGGGCTGGAGATTCCAGGTGAAGATTTGGAGAATGGCACTGCGACTATTTGATCAAATGTTTGAACGCAGACTGAAACAGGACTGGTTTGGAGATGGGGATGACACGATTGTCGCAGTATAAGTTCATACATTCATTGTACGCACATATTGACACAATTTGAGACACCCGACCTTTGCAGGACACAATGGGTTTGAACTTGGCGATCAATGCCTGCCGCGATCAACCACACGTTGTCGCTCAGCTACTGCGACTTGGCTGACGGTTGGAAGATATCTGGCAAAAGATCAAGGAACACCAAGCCTGTTAGACTTGCGGAATCTTGCAGATATTCTGGAAGATTCTAACAGATTCTGGAAGATTCTGGACGATTACTGGTATTCTGGTGGGCCCAGGAGATGGTCAGAGCAGTTGGTGAAGCCGGATGCAGTGACCTACAGCGCTGCTATCATGGCCACTCGGCAATGGTTGAACCTTGTGTCACCTGTGCCAGGAATTTGCATGGTGTTTCTAGGGTGTTAGAAGCAGGTTGAGTTAGGTCTTGGAAGTTTGTTAGCAGAGCTGCAATTGCAATTGGAATTCACGACACGCTGAATGTCAGAAATACAATTTTCTTCGAAGGCATCAGAGAAGGCATCACGGTGAGGTCCAGAACGCTGAGCTCATGGTCTTATCATGGATTACCAGATTATCATTCATATAATATATACCTCCTGATATATATGTATATGTAGTTTTCACAACTTATCTACTTTGCATTAGTTTGCAATTGCATGGCCACGTTTCAACAGTGAGCGAAGCTTAGTGGGGACTGGTCTCCTAAGGCCACCGTGGATTGGACACAAGCACTGAACTTGTTGGCAAAAATGCAGCTGGGACAAGATGGCTGTGGATCTTTCACTCTGTGAAATCGGGTTGGTAGAAAACCCTGCCTGGATTAAGTATCATGTTGAGCTGGTTGCTGGAGATTCTTCGAAATTACGTGAGGGGCCATCTTGGTGGAATCCATTTACCCCCCACAAGTTGGATCTTTCGTTGCTGTTTTCAACAAAAACCATACACCCAATGCCTAAGTTAGATATATTGACAAGATGACGATACTTTCTCCCAAATTTATGTGCTTTTTGATGCGATAGCCTGACAGCAACGCCGCTTCCGGTTCCGAGGTCACTGCAAGGTCTGGAGAACACAGCACCTAGCCCCTTGGGCAGAAGATTAAGGGTCCCTGGCTATCAAGCTGTTTCATTACTAAAAAGACCGACAAACACCTTGGTGGATGAATGCCATGTATGAAAACACATGTATTGCCATGTCTTGTTATCAGCAGTCGCTGCTTGCCCTTGGAAGTTGTCAGGGTGCATTCCCAGCTGATGACTTTGGAAAGATGGTGGGTTTAGATGGGCTTTGTTGTTGTCGTGCCACCATGCATAAACATGACTTTAGAGACTGTATATAGACGCACCCGAAGATACTGGTCAATTTGAGTGGGCTGTTTTGTTTGCATCATTTGTTCGCGCGCGGCTTTTCTCAAAGAAGTAGGTAGCAAAACCCCAGAGTCAGGGTTAGATTTCCATGTGGGTCTAGTACCATCTTGTGAGGTCACAATGCAGCCCTGAAGGCCTGTGAGAAAGCAGGCTGGTGGTGGATGTGGATTGTGGGGCCCGGTGAGTCCCTCGTTACTTATCAATTCTGCCAGGCGAATGGACAGTGGCACTCGTACTTCTACAAGAGATGGCATGGGGAGGCTTTTACGACATCATCAGTTTCAACAGTTTCTTGAAAACAAATTTACTGTAAGTTGAAGTCTTCTCATCAGTTGCCTGACAATGTCCTTCAAATTCAAATGATTTGTTGCACTTCTTTTTGCCTTTCTGCACGTGGCCCAAGGTGCTATCAGCGTCACTGGGACTTACAGAAGGGAGTGGGTCGACGCCTCCTTGCGTGATGTTTCAGATTTCCAAACCTGTGTCATATTGGTTCCGGTCTTTCCGCCTATCCTCAGAGAAAAATGAAATCGTATATACTTTGGCCAAAATGAAATCCGCAGTATACTGTACCATTAGTGATCATTAGTGGGCAAGAATCATCAAGAATCTCTGGTCTGCTTTTGGAGATATCAAGGTCCCCGGGTAAGCACGATTCTGATGTTGCTGTGTGCCAGTTCATGTCGTCATTCACCTACAGGACTTTCACAGGAGCTAAAAGCATGTAGATGACATACATGATTGAATCTGGTTGAATAATATTGAATCATTCCCAACTTTCCTATTCCGGATCCAACTTTGGATTCCTCCAAAGTTGGATGATTTCATCACCAAAAAGTCAGGCTTGCGAGAAGGCGAGTGAATGGACTGTGGCCCTGAAGCTCTTGGATGAGGCCATGCCTGCAGCCCGTGGGTCACGGCTGTTTACAAAATGGGATGTGAAAGATGGTGTTTTCTGGGGGGAAAATTGGCAGATTCTTCTAGCTGTTTGTTGTTAGTAATCTTAACGGAGTTAGAAACACAAGTCAACAGATGGGGTTTAGTTTAATGATCTCACTGCTGCAGTATCTGCAGTCTTTGTCCCTGGGCAAATATCTAGTCGTCAGTCACACTTGACACAAGTGTCGGCTGCTTCAGATTTGCGAGCTGCAAGGAACGGCAGAATCAACTTTGAACTCGATCGTACTATGCATACCTCCTGATGCCTTCAACATTTGAACTATCAATGGGCCACACCCTGGCCGATAGCCAGGCCAAGGAGTCGCGATGTTTGATCGATGTGGTGACAATCAGTGCTGCCATTGCGGCCTGTGAAAAGGTGGGCCTGTAGGGTCGGGATATGGGTGCAATGGATCACGGCTGATACAGTAGTGTTTTGGTTGAGTGTGAGTCCGGTAGCTTCGTGATCATTTTTGATGCACGACAGGTTTTTTGTTATTCCCGACAGCAAATCTCTGGGTCTGGGAGTGGTGCGCGGTTTTTTGGTCGGCACTGAAAATCGGACCGGCACCCTGGAACCCTGGAACACTGGAACCTGCTGTTGGGGTTGCAAAGCCAGGTTAATTTGCAGGATAAACAAACATGGCGAGAGCCCAAATAGCCACGGTTTATCCCGCCTCATGAGATGTGAGCATCGGCCAGGCAGGAAGGTGGCAGTGGGCTCTGGCACTACTGGAGAGCGCCGAAGAACCGGATGCTTGGATTCATCAACGAACAGGAGAAGAATGATTGATTAACAGAAAAGCACTCTAATATTATATGATCCAATCTGATCTAACATTATATATAAATATATATAGATATATTATATGTATATAATATCGTGCCACATGTGCCACAGAAACAATAAATACTGGCTATGCAACATTACGCAAGGGCGAATAGAAACTGCCACTGGCGAAGGAAAGAATGCCAAGCACTATGTTGCTTTGCTTTTCTGGGCAAGTTGTTTTGACACGAAGAGTCAGGGTGGAGCTAATCTCCAGATCTTGTTACATTCTTGAAGATCCAGAACAACTTCACTCGTGTTACAAATCATTTTCTCATTGATTTATTGTATCCGTGTAGCCCTATTATGGGTTGAACAACATTTAGCATCAACTAGCCTTCTCCAAGGATGTCATTGCCTACAGCTCCGTCATTTCGGCCTTTGACGGTTGCTCCATGTGGCTGGAAGCTCTTCAGCTGCTGCAAACCATGGAGGAAGATCTGGTGGCGCCGAATGATGTAAGTTACTCGGGCCTTGGGCCATGAAGGAGCTATGTACACCGGACAACTGGATGTACTCTGTGAGATTTCACGATGGTATGTGGAATCCAAGGGACGAGTGCAGCAATGTCACGGAAAGTCGTGCAAACACACATTTCCTCCCAAGGGTCCCTCAAGAGAAATGCGATGAAGCCAGAGTCATGTGGCCAAAAGCCCATGTGAGAGAATGTAGATAATGTTAGGAAATTGAGTTGGCTAGTTACTTAGCTGCAACATCTTGAATCTAACCGGCTGATTCCGGCTGATTGCAAAGTCAGGGAGCAGGGTAGGTGGCTATGCTTTGGTCCGAGGCTATAATAGCGGAATCAGTGCCTGCGCAAGCGGAGGGGAATGGCAAAAGGCCTGGTGCATGTCGGAATGCATGGAGATAAGCCGCTTACCGCAAAAACTGAGTAAAATATTGCATGTTTGCAATCCAGCTTGTGTTTAAAATGGTGAAAGCTCTAGTGATGTCCTGCAGTTGTGTTTTTTTCGACTCATCACTGATCACCTTACATTTAGCAGTGAGAATGAAGTATGGCAGCTTTCTCGGTTGTATCCAAGGACGACTGCGGCGCAGCGTCATTTCTTTTAGCCACTTGGTGGAGCAGAAATCTCCTTCACCCGAGATTCTGACTGGATATTCTGCTTGCAAAACTCATTTCTATGATGCATCTGGAATAGGAAGGGCATGCGGGCCTCATTTAAAAGCACAACTGCGATCCCTCTCAAAGGTGGTCTCACTCCACCACAATCCAGTCATGTGAGCGGATATGAACACATATGCACGCCACAGATAAGGTGCTGCAATCAGTGCTTGCGAACGCAACCTGCAATGGCAGCGCGGGATTTTTTGTCTGCAAATGATGCAAGATGTGGCCTGCAAGCCAGATGCCACGGTCTAAGTTGGCAACATCCACCCAAACTGTTCGGCATGACCCATGAATATTTCCAGCCTTGAGTAGCCCATGACCCAGCTTTCAGTTGGTCAGTTGGTAGAGTTGAGCAAGATCAATGGATGATGCATTGATGTGCCAGCGGGAGCTCGTGCACAATGTCCTAGAGTCTGTTACCTTCCAACTTAATCATATGTCGAAGATTGTCGCCCAATGTGCTGGATCCTGTAGGTCATTGCTCTCAACGCCAATCTGCAAAATTGCGAGATGGCCAGGTGGCGATGAAATGCGGGGCCTTTGAACCTACTGATGCCACAGTCATGGATGTCATGGATGTCTGCTGTAGACCCCCAGGCAATGGCGCATAGCCTTGAAACTTTTGTGCGACGCTTTCGAATGGCAACTGCAGCCAGATGTGATGTCCTGGACCATGGTGCCAAGGCTGCAGAGATTTGGACCAGTTGAACTTGGAAATTGAGTCAAGTATGGTTCCACATGTGTCTATTGAGCCTAACAGCCTCATGGTAGCAAACTCATTTGGCGGGATGCCAAGTGCTTGGAATCCTTTGCGCAATGTTCCGCAGCGCACAGGAGTGCATTTCACATCCGACGTTGGTACGCATAATTGAAACCTTTGAAGCTCGCAGAACACGTTTGTCTTTTTGGGGGAAACTTCAATGAAACAGCGTTCCCAGCGTTCCCGGATTGGCACCGTCTTTGCGGTAGTTTGTGCTCTTTGGATAGCCTTGAGGTTCTGGGCGCTTGTGCAAAGAATGGGCGGTGGCAACTCACCCTGTCATTGCTGCTGTCCATGTTGCATCAGAGGTCAGGAACCCAATGTTGCGGGGGCAGAAACGGACATTGAAAATATCGCCTGCCCAACAGTTTGTTGGCTTCCATAATATCAGTTTCAAGGTTGGCGGCTGTGACAATGTGAATGTGCCAACAAGGTGAACAAACACACCATTTTCTAGCACCATACTGGAAATTCATCCATGTCCATATGCATACCAACAGATCTTACAATAAAATTGCTCCAGCCGCGCAGGTTGCAGCCTTCAATTATCAGCTACAACACAGTGCCTGGGCCGCCGGCCTTTCGATCGAGGTACAGTAGTTTGTTGCCTGTTCTGCCGTCATCTATTCGTTTTATCCTCTGAGTGGTAAGAAACAGCTTTGAACGGAGCTCCTTGACTTGTGTTCTACAGATGCTTTTCAAGTAAAACGCACGAACCGCTGCCCCCTATGCATTTGCACCTGATGCACGGCACAGGCAAACCCAATGATACCGGGTTCCGGTAGATACGATAGGTTGATGGGTCGTGCAGTTTAGGTTTTGAGCGCCATGGATCAATGCTACGTGCGGTGGGAGTTGTCTCTCAGCACAGTGCGACTTGGTGGCAAGCAGCCTGTCCCACGGGGAAACGCCAAGCATCAGTCGGCATTTACTGGCGGAACAAGGCTGAACCCAAGAATCAGATGTTGTCCAGATGCTTCTTTTTTGGCCTCCTCATTTTGGGACACGCCTAAATGCAGGCAATTGATGGTGGCGAACGGCGTTGACCCCGATTCAGCTGCATATAGCATGCTGATGAAATCTTGCAACTTGCCTGAATTGGAGGATTTGGAGAAGCCTTGATTCATCCTGCTTCCATCCAAGCTGGACCATTTCTTGCAATACCAGCCTGCAATGGACTTCTACCGCTTCGAAGCCCAGTTCTTCTGTGTGGCCAAAAAGCAACTAAAGGAATCAAGGAAGGAGGGGAACCAAACTGCAGTCTCTCCGCCTTTCACACACACCTGATGCATCCTGATGTCTAGTGTTGAGAAGTGAATGACTTTCAAACCTGCAAGAGTCGTACTTAAAAGCTGTCACCATACCCCGCAGTGAAATTGTTCCCGCAAAATTGGTGTTGTTTGATTCACATTCAAGAGGGATCAGACGATCAACCTTGACTTCCACATTAAAGGAGCTTTCCCAACGGGCACATGGCTTCTACGTACTTCTATCATGTTTCATCATTCTTTTTAATCTCAGGTGAGCTTTCTGATTGTCCCTCTGGCGTCTCTCACAGATCTGCCCTTTCTTCGGTGACAGGCGGGCGTGCTGGACCTCGGAACATTTCTCGCCACGGAAAGGGTCAGCCCTTGAACACCAAAGATGCCAACGATTAAAAATAATTATATAAGCAGATAATGATGATGATATTGATAAAATTGATAATATTGATGGTCTGGTTCATAATTTAATGATAATCAATAATAATAGTAGAGTGTCATTGGTTGGGAATGTGCTTGTCATCGTTGTCGTTGTGGCGGTGGCGATGATTTGTTGACACCTAGTGATGCCATGCACATGTCTCGAGGTGATAGCTTCACCCAGCAGCTGGGCAGCAAGAAGCGCTTGTGTTGCAGATCCAATTTTTCTAATTTTCTTAGTTTTCCATTTTTTCCAATTTTCTCTTTTTGTCTTCAACTGGGTGTGTTATCGAAGTTTTTGCCTTCGTATAGCTTGTAGTGGAAATCACAATGCGGCCACAAAAGCAAACTCGATGCTGTTTGGTGAATTTCGAAGAAGTCCCCTGCACTCGGAAGTAGGTTTCAACACCTACCTGGACTTGCGACGCTGCTGGAGAGTGATGCGACACGAAAGTTGGCCCAGAGAAAAGCGGCGCTTCACTTGGGCATGTCAATCCACTTCAAACATTGACACGGTATGATACGGCCACTGAATCTTGGGGAGACTGCAGAGTCCTATGATGCCGCAGCTCACTAGATACTGAAACTAATTCACTTTGCGAAGACAGACCAAAGCTGAGTTGTGCAGGCTGGCGTCACGGCACTTCAGCTGGGAGCATGCTCAGGTGCCGAGAAGCACCGCATCTGACTGTTCCGTGAATTTTTTGGGTCTGTTTGTGTTTGGATCGTTTGCTCTCGAGTACTCCTGAGTGCTTGAGCTATTCTGCATTTGCTGTGCCATGTGCCACCAATCTGCAGATTAACGATCCTTTCGTCCACCTCACCAACCGAACAGTGCAAAGACGTGCGATGCCCCAGATGCGGGGCGCATGGTGTAGACGACCCAGGGATTTTCTGTGCTTTGAGAACATGTCCCCAAAGTGCGCTCTGTAGCGGCTCACAACTGCTCCTGTCAGTGTAACATTTTGAGAAAGGCAATCCAAGTCTAGGTAACACTATATACATGAGGTTAGACTTCACCTGCCGTCTTGATGATGTTTGAACCAAACTTGGCGCAATGCATCCCAATCCACGGGTAAACTTCCGCTTTCTGCAGATGATGGCGTGGACGCGAAGGCCTTCAGCAGATTGAAAGTTTTGGGAGGTTGAAGAATAACGTGAAATGCCAAGAACTACTTTCTGGATGCCCTGAAACTAAGAGCCTGTAAGGTGTTTCGCCACACTGCCAAAAGCAACATGGAAAGTCGTTGCTAACTCTGTACCCAACTTGGGACTGCCTGATTTACTGCTATCTTGCACGCCTTCAAGCTCTTGGTTGTGAGTCCAGCAAGGTACTTGGTTTGGCACGATACTATTAAGTAAAACGTGGCAGAGTTTCAGCTTATGCTGTCTCCTTTCCAGGAGCCCGACCAAGACGAGGACAGGGACGGAGTGGATTTATGCTGATTGTTTCTACTGTGCATGTTTCTACTTTTTTTCCAAAGTTTCACGACACCTTGGTCTGATACGTTTGCTTGGATTTGTAACCCTCGCAGGCAACAAGCCTTACCATTTTTTGCTCAGCAGCACACGTGGAAGTATCCCATGGCAGTTCAACCCCCTTTGCCTCCCATGGCGAAGGCTCACATCATGATGCTACCGGCCTTTTTGAAGTGGGCAGAGGAGCTCCCGATCGTGGAGGGACTGGAAGTCCCACAAGAAACGCAGGTACCGCGGTCAAGAAATAGTCACCATTTCTTCCTCCATTTGTTTGTTCTATTTATCCTTGACATTGGCAAACCTTCTAGTCTTTCTCACCACTGGCGGATGTCCATCGTTTTACTCATGTTGCTATTGACTCATAGAGGGGCAAGTCATCCGATGCTATCCACCCTAGCGGGTGACCCGGTGGAGCAGGAGCTGGAGCATCTCAATGCGACTTGGCACGCAGGAATTCGGGAGTCTGTATACATTCATTGGCGTCTCTACATCCGGCAAGAATATCATGGTGGTGGACGTGGTGATGATGACTCATTGACTGATTGATTTGATTGATTTGATTTGATTTATCTGATTTCATTTATATAATTGATTTGATTTCATTGATTTGATTTGTTTTTTTGGTTTCATTTAATTGATTTGATTTGATTGATTCGATTTATTTGATTGCATTGATTGATTTGACTTGACGTGATTTGATTTGTTTTGATGCGACTAGATTAGATTTTGATTTGACTTGGGCTGTGACTTGGGCTGATTCGATTTGATTGATTTGTTTGATTTGTTTGATTCGATTGTTTCGATCGATTTGATGGATTTGATTGATTTGATTGATTTGGTTGATTTCTTTGATTTGTTTGATTTGTTTGATTTGATTGTTTTGATTGTTTTGATTGTTTTGATTGTTTTGATTGATTTGATTGATCTGATTGGTTTGATTTGTTTGTTTGGTTCATTGATTGATTGTTTGATGGGTTGTTTGTTTGGATGATTGATTGATTGATTGGTTGGTTGGTTGGTTGGTTGGTTGGTTGACTGGTTGATTGGTTTGTTGGTTGGTTGACTGACCGATTTGATTGTTTTGATTGATTGGATTGATTGGATTTGGTTTGATTGATTGGATTGACTGGATTGATTGGATTTATTTGATTGGTTTGAAAGGTTTTGATTGATTTGTTTGTTTGATTGATTGGTTGGTTGGTTCGTTGATTTGATTGATATTATTTGCTGTCTGGTGACCACGAGCCCTCAGCAGCCTGAAACGAGTCCCAAAGGCTATTTCCTGCTGGAAGGAACGGACTTGGCCAAAGATCCTGGAGGTCGGACCTGGCTGATTTTGATGGTTTTTCGCAGTCAAACTGTGTTGGTTTCCTGTGTACAAGTCTCAACATGTCAATGTGTCACAATGTGTCCAAACTAGGCAGACTAAATGGATCTAAATGGGGTATCAGACGGATTCCGTGAACGTTGTATGTGTCATTGTTTGAAACACGAACATTGTATTTTGTTTTTCCCGAATGCGTAGCAAGGGTTCCCGTTTCACTCTGGGGGTCTGGGGGTTGAGGGTGTGTTCGCTCGACGTTGCGTTTATGTTCGCAGCCGGAAACCTCCGCAACCGTTCGCAACCATTCGTAACCGTGTATCGCCGTGCCTATGGTAAGTTCTGCAAAAGGGGACGCTTTTGGAGGTTTCACATGTGGCGTTGCTTCGTTTCGCGTGGCAGGCGTGGCACTTCGTGACATCCAGACGTGTTTTGTAACATGTCGAAAGTTGTTTTGTGTGGCAGGCGCAATACTTTTGCATACTTTTGCGACATTTTCAGAAGATGCGTTGCAGTTTTCGCGGCAGGCGCAACACTTTGGACGTGTCCATCTTCATTTTGCGTGGCAGGCGCAGCACTTTAGACGTGTCATGTTGCGTGTTTTTTGCGAATCGCATTGTCAGGGCTGTGTCAAGTGGCGACAAGGTGCAAATTCCGTGGCAGGCGTTGCATTTTGTGAGATGTGATGACAATTGACGGAAGCCCCCCACGAAACATTGATTTTGAGGTTGCAAATTTTCAGGTTCGAAGGAAAACTCGTAGGAAAACATCGATTTTGAAGCTACAAAGTGTCAAAATTGAAGGATGTCTCGCACGAAATGCTCTTTGATGCTCCCACGTGTCTCGAGTCTCTGGTTTCCTTGTGGCATCGCCGTGTCTATGGGGGAAGCTGCAAAACCTCTCCTTTTCGAAGGTTTCCAAGCAGGTTGTCATGTCGTTTTGCGTGGCAGGCACGACACTTTGTGACATCAACGTGTTGAAAGTCGTTTTGTGTGGCAAGCGCAATACTTTTGCGACGTTTTCGCAAGATGATTTGCAGTTTTCGTGGCGCAGCATTTTGGAGATCTCTGTCGTCATTTTGCGTGGCAGGCGCAGCACTCCACACTCCACACTCTACACTCCACACTCCACACTCCACCCTCCACCCTTTACACTCCACACTCCACACTCTACACTTTACACTCTACACTTTACACTGTACACTCCACACTCCCCACTTTACACTGTATATACATTCTACACTTTACACTCTACACTTTACACCACACTCTACGCTCCACATTCCACACTTTACACTTTACACTCCACACTCTACACTCCATACTTTACACTCCAGACTCTACACTCCACACTCCACACTTAGCAAGCCACCTTCTTCCATATTCCACTTAGCACGCCGCCTTCTTCCATATTCCATATTCCACGCCACCACCTTCCACTGTTCAAATAAACTGTTTCACGAAAGTGTTCTACGTGACTGCATATCCATGTGTTTCGACATCTGTGCCATTAACATACGTGTGAGCATTCGGGTTTGTGGGCTGCATCTTGTTTTTTGCAAACGGTTCCGCGCACTTCATTGCTCAGTGGTAATACCTGCTTAAGATCGATATTTTCTAGCCTTCATTGGTGCCAGGGGTTTTCATTTCCAATCTATATATCTGAGACTATCCGAGCATCAGACAACATTACCATTTTGATTAATTATCATTGTATTCAGGCATGTTAATCCTCCCATAGCATGCGCGGCTCTTTGTCCCAATTCTTTGGCCATTGACATCACTGCGGGTTGCGTGCGAGTCGCATGTGAGTCGCATAACAGGTGGTTCGCACTTGCGTTTTGAGTTGCAAAGAGGACGTGGGAGGTGCAGTCAGCTGCGCCGGTTTGCTGGATTTGATTTTCGCATTGCAACAAGTCAGACATGGAAATTGCAAGGCGTGCCAAGCAAATTCTAAAGCCTTGAAAAAACTGAGTACGCACTGCAAGAAGCAAAGAGCAGACTGAAAGGCAGTCGGGAGTTGCAGTTTTGTAGTAGTTTGAAAGTATTCGCACCTTGAAAGTGCTTCTTCAAGAACCCAATCCATAGAGTCTCCTTAGACCCGTGGACCTGGTGAACCTGGTGCCTCGGCCAGCTCATCCATCTGGTTGCTTCGAGCTCTTTGGCTTCGACTTCCTGTTGGATAGCGACTTCACGTCCGGGCAGCAGTTGCAGCAGTTGGTTCCATCATTTAAAACCTCCAAGGTTTTCACCCAAAGCGTGCCTTGAATCCAAATTGAGGGCCACCATTGAACCAAATTGAACCAAATTGAACCACTGAAGCGCCTGGCCGCAGATGAGGCCATGGCTCTTGGAGGTGTGCTGTTGGGGAGGTTTTGGTGCTTCAATCGGATAGTCCTTGAATCAGGTTCATTGAAAATGGGACAGCCAAGGTGGTGGTTTGGTGCTAGTGAAATGTGCCGGATTTTTTTTTAAAATTAGCCACAGCAGTCATCAGATATCTTCCGTAGCAGACTGAGTTTGGCTATGACTCGGTATGAGCCTTTCTCCTCCAGAAGCTTCCATTCTCTGTTTCTTCAACCACCGATTTTTGTGAGGCAAACTGCAGCCCCGACCTCTGTGAGGATGCTGGACCAAGTCTGAGGAGGCAGATAATACAGATATGAAGGTTTCCTGAAATAGGGGTACCCCCAAATCATCCATTTATAGATGCATTTTCCATTTTAAACCATCCATTTTGGGGATCCCCCATTTATGGAAACCCCATGTGGATTTAGTTGATTTTAGTCCAACTGAACCCGCAGTCTTGATCTCTTCCTATCGTTTCCCCTGGAAAAACGACACTGGATGCACCTAGATGACTTGATCAGTATGCAGTAACATGCGGACCTTGTTAGATCACCTAATCTGCAGCAAAACATTTGGATGAAGTGACATGAAGTGGGTGTGGTATGGCAAGCCGCTCAGCCGCTAAGCCCCGAAGCCTTCACCTGCCCAACCTGAGCCCCAAGTGTCTTGCGTGTCTTGGTGCAGGATGACTGAGACAGCTTTGAAGCAGATTTTCGAGCTGATGCAGGGCATTTCTGATGAGAACGTCGCACTTCCAGGTCCCAAAGTGCCGCTGTGCATCAAAACATAACCATTTTCAAGGCCGCGCTTGGTACATGTTTTTGATGTTTTCGCCGTCCTGAACTGTCAGCAGGAGCTGGCAAATTTGATTGCTCGGTGTGGGAAGCTTAGTTTGTGTTGGCTGGTGTTGGCTGATTTTCAGTAGATTTGCATTGGGCCTACAGAGTTTTTCTGAGATGTTTCACCACAAGTTTGAAAGGTGCGTGAGGACAGCTATCAGACATGGCCTGCTGAGTCCTGGAAGTGGCGATTGGCATCTCATTCTTCGGGAAGAGGTCAGATATTTTGGAGGACTTGGAGCCAGAACCCATTCTGCTACACATTGGCTGGGTCTTTTGTCAAAGCAATCTGCTGTACGCTGCAACTGGAAGCGGCGCGGTGTCATGCTGTCAAGCCCTTTTCCTGGTTGGTTATAGAGCTCACATATAATTCATAAGCCGGCTTGAAGTATTTCAGATAAATCCTACCTATGATTTCTGGCTCTAATTCCCTTTCCGTTTTGGGTCTATCTCTGGTCAGATTTCATTGTGAAATCAGCCTCCACCAGGGACTCGACCTGACATCCGCCCATCCCACCTTCCATGCCCCTTACACGAGTATTTTGGGATTGAATATGGTAGTTATATGTAATTTTTGGGTGTGTAAATAATGGGAATAGCGGAGATAACTATAACTCTATGATATTTGGGTTTAACCAACCAATTTTGTATGGAAACTGATGATGCACCATGGGATTTTGGGATTTTGGGTACTCTGTTTTCAGACAAACCCACATTAAGCCATAAAGCCTGGATAAATGATCCATGAAGCCCTGCTTAATTCTGCTGAGCAACGCTCCGCCAGACCCTTCGTGGAACCAAAGAGCTGGAATTGCGGCGAGCTGTTCGTTCGGCATCCTTGTTCAAGATTGGCTTGCGTGCAGAATCCACATTGGGACAGAGCGGGCATCCATGTTTACAAGTTTACATATCTTTTATTCCTACAATTTACTTTAAAGCTGATTGTATGCCACCATCCTGGCGTTCAATTCGGTTTGCTGAACGTGAGGCGGTATCAATTTTCTTCGGGGTAAGCGAAGGCCGCAAACCATTCTCAGTAAGCCCCAGGCTGAAAGTATTCAGTTCACCTTGCGTTTCAAGGAAACTATTTTGCAGTTTTTTGGCTCGAGATGAGTGTCGCCGAATTCTCTCTCTCTATATACATTTAATTTCATTCTTACAAGTCTTTTTAGAAGCTTCTTGATGTCTCGTTTCTCCTGCTTTCGACGCGGACCAGTTCCAACTTTTTCCCGAATGCACGTGGTTGATACAGGCTACGGTTCAAAACGAGGCAGTGATCGGCTAGGAAAAGACACGGTGTCGTTAGAATGTCCCCGTTTTGTTGACGCAGTTAAGAAATGGGCACTCTGTGGCCACTGATTGGTCACCACCCTTCAACTGCTTGCTGGCATTGATGATAATCGGATGATATAAGAAAGAAATAAGGGCGCAGATGTGCATCATTGTGCGTCTCATACTCAGGTGCTTCCCGCCGACCACCCTCTGTGAGCACTTCCGAAAGTCGGTGCGCAATGCTTGCCAATTATATAAGTCACTCCTTCTAGCTGAAACAAGGTGAAACAACAACGGTGGACAAAACCCTTCAACATAGAGAGGAAAATGCCGCGAGACAGGGGATGAAACTGCTGGCCACATCGTAATGCCAGGTCACAGCACAGAGACGTATTGCGTGCAACATTGGGATGCTCGCAGGGGCCCACAGGAGTCAGAGTGGTGTGAGTGCTCAGATACTCAGGTGGAGACAACTTCCAAACCAAGTCATGCCACAACATCCCAAAAGGTCGATATTCAGGGGTTCATAGCCCAACTGTTCAGTTCCAATCTCATTTTTGAAAGTTTGAAATTTTTACAATCCCAAAGTCTTTGACGTGGCGTCCCAATCCCTTCGTGCCGCAGCCGCCATTGCCCCGGGCCGCTCACCCCCCTGCACTTTCCGCCAGGAGATGAGTGGCCAGGGGGCCACTCAGTCGCTAAGTAGTGACCCAGGTCTTTTTGAAATGGTATGGTTTGTATTGGTTTGTTATGTTGTGGGGTCAAATCTGAGTCGGATTGGTTGATAGCAGAAACTGAACATGTTGCTTGAACGGCCTGGCAAAAACCTGGATGTCGCAGTTAGGTGAACAGAAGATAAACATTGCAAGCTGGGACTGGGATTCTGTGAAGACTCTCCCAGCAACATGCAAGAACACATCTGAGCTTTAAAGCTATCTATCTTTTCACAATGACCACTGACCAAAGATAAACCATGAGAGTTTGACACACAAGACGAAACACAAGTTTTGAAGAACACTCCTTGTTGCCCGATGACATGTTTGCATAGATCCGGCGCAGGAAAGAAGACCGCACTAGTGTAGAGCACAGTGCATAAGCGGCTATGATGTCAATCCGGAACGATCACCGGGTGCGACCTGTGGACCCTTGCTTCCTTGCGTGGTTGGTATAGAAAATCCAATCAAGCTGACTGCCTAGAATATACCATTATAGCCCATCATATACCCCGGAATCAACGATTTCCATTATGTGCAGCCTTCTTGGTGCCCAATTTTGCCCCATGGTCAGGGAATTATGACGCCTTTGCCACCTTCCTGGGTCATAGCCTCAAAAAGCCCGGAGTCCACCTCAGTCTCGTCAGCCCCCAAAGCAGGATGCTTCGCAGCTTCAATCAGGACCAGTTCTTGTTCATCTTATTGTTTTTTGCCTATCTTTGCCAACAGCCTCATGTTACAGATCTGAAATGCTCAACCCAACCATGCCCAAGGTCCTCCCTACGGCATTGCAAACTACCTTGATCCCAGATGGGGAGCAGACCCCTGAAGGTGTCACAGGTGCGATGCTGTCGCCTTCCCTGGACACCCCAATCCCCCGGGCTGTGGCCATGGCAGGCCTTTTGAATACGGCGGATTTACTTGACAAGATTGCCCAGCTGCAGGCAAGATGCTGAGAATTTGGAAAGAACATAAAGAACTCTGTACTTGAACCTTTCTGGATGTAAATATATAGATGTGAAATCAATGTGAAACCAATAGGACCAGTAGGTTTGGAGTTTGGAGCGGCCTTGCACAGCTTGTCCAAAGTTCCTTGAGTTCTTTGGCAACCAGAGAATCTGCGGTTTCACGGAGACGCCAGGCCCAGGTCCGACAGCCTCCTGGTTTGTCGTTGCAGGACGGGTGGTCACCATGGGGTCAACATGGGGTCAACATGGGGTCAACATGGGTCTCACTGCAATGCCGCTTGAGTTTCTTGAGTCAGAAAAGTTGAATGATCAGGTTGCTGGATCAAAAGGAGAGAGGCTTCAAAGTCCTCAGCCCTGATTCGACGGTATGGGTCAAAGATCAAAAGTGTTGACCCGTAGCCAAAGCATTGGGCATTTTGATGCATTTTGCAGAAGCTAGCTGAAGCCAATAAGAGCGAATGTTGAAAGCCATCCATCACACGAAGGTACGAAGGCATTCGCAAAAGGAATCCTCAGTTTTCGATTTCTGATCTCTTGCTGCAAAGATGAAATGCTCACAGCGGTGAGCGCTTGTGACGTCGTAAATCGCTTCGCTTGTGACGTAGCGACGTAGTGTATCTTCTGCGTAAAGCCATTGTGGCAGTGTGGAGGTTGGAGATCGGTCTAACATGTTACGATTGTTACGTATATATCATGGACAATTGAGACGCACAAACACTGAAGTGTTGAAGTTGTCAGGTGCTTCAACGAATGTGCAAATGGTGGTTGAGAGGCCAATGAAATGAAATCAGAGAAACCATGCACAACAGACTGGATGAATCAATCGCACTGTCAAGTTTGCCAGATGATAAGGAACTTTATTAAACCCTAAACCCACCCCGCCCACCCCAGATTAGAACCCCAACTAAAACCATCTAAAACCTAAACCCTCTTCCACCCACCTCATCCGCCCCAAAACCTTCAAAGGTAGAACCATCGGAATTGTCGGGTTCGGCAGATGATTAGAAACCTTACTACACCCTCAACCCACGCCACCCGCCCCACCCACCCCAACCCATCCCATGATTAGAGACCTTACTATACCCTAAACCCACCCCACCCCACCCACCCCAAAACCCTAAAAGCTAGAACCATTGGCATTATCAGGTCGCCACATGATTCGAAACCTTGCTAAACCCGAAACCCACCCCACCCACCCTAACCCCCCTAAAGGTAACTGCGGCATTGTAAGATTGGCATTTCTCTCGTCGATGTACCTCCATGCACGTCATTAACACGTAATTTGGAGAGCTTCACAAGACCTTTCGTCGCAAGTGATCTGCAAAAAGGTGTGAGCGTCATGTCGTCACAAGTGATCTGAAAAATGTCGTAGTAAGGGACTGGCCGACCTCACAGCCCGCACCACTATGGGAGCCATCGCATTTTCCAGTGATAGTCTCAGGAGGTGGACGAGAGTGGAAGCGAGACAGGGGCCGAGGTCCCCAGCTGCACTCATTGAAGTCCATTCCAAGCCAATGATGCCTTGATCTACAACTGATTCTAATGATGATGTAATGAGATCGGAATAGAGTGGAAGCGATAGTATGAACAACAGAATAGCCCTAATAACATCAAAAACAGTAAAAATAACAATGATAAGAACAACAGCAACAGCAACACAACAGCAACAGCAACAGCAAGAAGAAAGAAGAAGAAGAAGAAGAAGAAAAGAAGAAGAAGAAAAATAAGAAGAAGAAGCAGAAGAAGAAGAACAACATGAACATCAACAATAATAACAACAACAACAATAGTAATAGTGATAATAAATAATGGTATTATAGTTAAAGTAAGAAATGATAGCACAAATTAATACTATGTAGGAACAATACCAGTAGTACCGCACAAGGCGGTGGCGGAAGTTTCAAAAATAGGAAACCTATAGGAGAGGTTGGTGGTTGTGAATCACGGATGGCAAAGCAAATCCACTGATGGACCGAAAGGTGGTTAAGGTCTCCTCTCTTTCTCTCTCTTTCTCTCTCTCTGTCTCTCTCTCTCTCTCTTTTTCTCTGACTACCTACCTACCTACCTAATCTATCTATCTATCTATCTTTCTTTCTTTCTTTCTTATCCTATCTATCTTATCCTACCTATCTTATCCTATCTATCTTATCCTATCTATCTTATCCTATCTATCTTATCCAATCTATCTTATCCTATCTATCTTATCCTATCTATCTTGTCCTATCTATCTTGTCCTATCTATCTTATCCTATCTATCTTATCCTATCTATCTTATCCTATCTATCTTATCCTATCTATCTTATCCTATGTATCTTATCCTATCTATCTTATCCTATCTATCTTATCCTATCTATCTTATCCAATCTATCGTATCCTATCTGCCTTATCCTATCTATCTTGTCCTATCTATCTTGTCCTATCTATCTTATCCTATCTATCTTATCCTATCTATCTTATCCTATCTATCTTATCCTATCTATCTTATCCTATCTATCTTATCCTATCTATCTTATCCTATCTATCTTATCCTATCTATC
>Ga0126342_10006543_pt1 | contig 20694 bp, 21 predicted proteins | sample Cyp1metagenome_FD_92528 | JGI IMG/M metagenome (GOLD analysis project Ga0126342, IMG submission 92528) | Coral microbial communities from Lord Howe Island, Old Settlement Bay, Australia - Cyphastrea 1 metagenome | ecosystem: Host-associated > Invertebrates > Cnidaria > Coral ...
TCAAAACATCATAGATCACAACCATAAAATACTGTAAATTACAGTGTAAAAAGGTGATTTTTGATTCAATCACCAAGTACACAATTGTAGAAAACCCACACCCGCCTCAAGGCGGTGTTCCCTAGTTTTTCCATCTAGTTTCTTATGTCAAAAAGACTTCTCTTCTCACATATTCAATCTGATCTTGCCAATGAATTTCATGGCATGAGCTGTGCACCTGTTAAATCGTTGACCATGGCTGCAATCTCATCCTGCAGTTTCGAATGCAGGGTTAGCATGTCCCTGAAGATATAATGGAAGGACGGGTTTGCTCTTGGCAAAGGTTCGATTGCTTGCAAACATCCCATCTCCATATATCTCCATGCAAATCCATGCAAATCCATGCAAATCCATGCAATTATACGGATGGAATGAGTGTCTTCACATGTCTTCACTAATCCAGCCTCAGAAAGGTGTCTTGGAGGTCTGCCTGCACAGCCGTCAGCACTTTGGGCTCTTGGAGGTGCACCGCATGTCTTCAAGAGTCTTCCCAATACATGATTGATAAATATTGATAATCTCAATCTCAGACAATTGATGGATCATAGAGGATCATAAAGGATTATCTATTCAAATGAGTATTCAACTGTAAAGGAATTAGCTGCTTAAGTTTTGCCCACCATTTGCCTTCAGTCTGCAGCAAGGATATTTTCTTCACCTTTTCCTTGCCAGCGCCTAGCGGGTCTGGAAAAGTACGGGCCGGTTGCTACTGGTACCATAGAACCTCGAAAATGGGGTTTCAAAGATGGTTTCCCTACTGACAATGGCAATCTTTGAATTCCATGTTCACACAATCTGTTACTATCGGCCACCACCGAAAGTTCTTGCAACCACCATGGAGCTCAACATGTAACGCCAAGGGAGCTCTGCAGAGGTTATAAAGAGCCCACGCCTTTGCATTTGCATTTGGCCCCTTGTTGGACTAAGGTTTCCAACTCAGTTCGACTTCTTTCAGCCACCTGGGAAAGCGTCTTGACACTGCGAGCGGGTCAAGTGGTTGCTCGAGGTCAAACAACATGAACTACTTGACTCTGCTGCCCTCCGTCAACTTCAGATAAGGCGTAATATAAAACACCGTCTCTCGCAAGCTTACTGGGTTCCTGACATCGCCATGTGCGAGGATCTGTTGATGCGTTTCGGCTATCTGATCCTGAGTCACCAACACACTCAAACACTAAAGGCACTGTGCAAAGTTCTCCAAGATTCTCCAAGTCCAATCGGAAACTAACCAACTCCACTTGGCCTCGCCTCGATTTTTCTGATCTTTGCTTTCAGTTTCTGTTCTGCCAAGCATAGCAGCACCAGAAGGTCAACAGGAAACTTTGAGGTGATGTGATGGACCACAAATTGCTGCGATGCGGCAAACTCAAACGAGGCATTGACCCACAATCTGCCGGCCTTCAGTGCGCCAAGGAAGTTTGTCGGGAAACTTCGCCGTGGTTGCATTCAGCCTTGATTCCAAGGGACATCTTGCCATTTGCGGAAATCTTCAAGAGACAGAAGCTTTCTATAACCATCTATAACCTACCTTTCTAAATCTGTCTGTATGATCCAGAGGGATTTGCATTACGGTTCTCAACACACGAGGAGGGATCAACCGAAAGCAAAGCTTGTTTGACAAACCGAAGAGATTTTGACCACAGTTCGCAGCATTCCTTGCGCAGCTCTTGGCGCGGGACTCTTTCTGCAGCTCCGAAATGCTCGCTGCATTCCTTGGTCGTTCCTAGCTACGTTCGCTGCATTGGTGGGATATGGAGGAGCATGGGGCCCTGACTTCTTGCTGCTCTTTTCCATTGCCACTTCAAGTTGACCTACCTCACAGAAACGTCTCTTGCTGTCTCACAGCTTCCAGCTGGGGAAAGCCTGTCCTTTTCATGTCCGTTGCAGCATTGGGAAAAAATGGCTTGCCAGTCTGCAACAGACTCGACCTCCTCTTCGAGTGCAGTTATTCTGGCTTGCAAGCCATCTTTACCCATTTCTCTCAGCCTTAGAAGCCAAACATAGTGACCCCACTTGACATTGCACAAAGGACTTGGCTCCACACTCTCGCCGGGAGGACCTTAGGCGTTGGCTGATTTTCCAAACCTCTAAGCCGGTCCAAGCCTTTCTGTATCCTGGGAGATGCACAGCCCAACACCATGCAGCGACCTCATGTCCAGAAGCAGTGGAGTGAGTCCATGTCTGAGTCTGCGAAAAGTATCGACAGCAATCCCAAACGGATTTGTATATATATTGTATATATATATATATATGTTATAATTATATTATATATATAATCATATATATATACTCTATTCTGGTCGTGTTGGTGAATTGATGCGTCGTGCTGGCTAGGCGCATCTTTACTTTTGCAAAATGTATGCATTACTGTATGCAAGGGTACCGCGAGTTGTTTCTGGTAAAATTCCAAAAGGTCTGCATCTGGGGCCATGGCTGCTCATGGCGCAAAGACCGGACCTGGCTCTGTTTGATCGGTCGGCTCAGGGGTCGAGATCTTGCAAGGTTGTCTTGACGTCTTGACACCAACCTCAAAGTTTGCACCACTTCGTGACAGGGCATGATGCAAAGAATGCATGATGTTTGAATCCCAATGTGACCTTTCGTCGCTTTGGGAAGAGCACATTAGGAGGATCATTCATTTATTTTCAGACAGTATATATAAGTATAATATAAGGATAAGTATAGGACACTCTCATCATTAGAAATGAACTTGATGTGATGCACAATTTGAATATATAATGTAAATCTGGAGTTGGCAAGCTGACTCGCAAATGCTCGGAGTGCCTTGGCTGATGTCACGATTGCTGGGCCGAGAACCTCAGAATCAAGAAGCACTGTGTGTCTGTATTCTAGATGTCTGCAGTCAAATATGTCAAATTTCCTGCATGCCACAACAGTCCCTGGACTTTGTAGTGTCACTTCAACCACTGCATCCAACGCCGTACAGCAAACGTCAAGACTCAGGGCCCCAACAAGAAATAGCACGCCAAGGCGCACCATGGTCTGGAGAGCTCACCTGGGTCAAGGCTTTGTCTCGGTTGGCTTAAATGGATCTGCTGAACTCCAAGGTGCTGCAAGGGATTCACTTTGGTACACTGGGAAAAGGACTGGCGTCTACCCATTGCACCAGCCCCTCCCTTGACCCTCCGTTTAAGCGGGCTGCTGCACCGGCGAGGCAGGGCAAGATGTGCTGCACTTCAAAATTTCATGAATTTTGTCTGGGATGCTCTTCCTCTTTGAGGTGTCACAAGTGTCACACGATTCCGAGAACAAGCATCTTGCACGTGGAACAAAGCAGTGCGCTGGAAGCAGTATTGGTGTGACAGCGCTTTCAGCAAGCGATGCTGCACTACGTCAGCTATTTATCTTGACTCATAAGAGTTGCCCGTAGTCCACGATTGACTCGAAATCTGGGTGAACTCCATCAGACAATTCTTCTAAAATCAAAGTCCATGCGAAGCGCTTTCACGAGCTCAAACACATGCCGGCAGGTGCCTGTCTTGGGTCTGAAGCGTCCATCGTGGTGCCTGGCCAGCAATTTTTCCAGCCAATCAATGTGCTCCAACAGCAGCTGGAGTTTGACACCATCGGTCACGGATGTTCCACAGAGCAAATCTTCGAGATTCTCCAATTATTCTCCAGATTCTCCGACCTGTTGAAGAGCTGTCCTGGTGCGTACCGAACCATATTGAGTCTTTCCAAATATTTCACCTCCAGCCCTGCCAGGCGGGCCAGCCTGAGCAGTCCAAAGCAGTGAGATCCAATGCCCACAACAGAATCACAACAGGGGACGACAGGCTGTACTAGTGCTGTACTGCAGCTGTCTACAAGAAAGGTCAAGAATGGTCGAGATAGGTTTGCACATTGTAACATAATGGTGGTGACGCGTTCAAAGTAGTCAACACCATTCAACACCTGTCACCAAGATCAACGATCACCGTCACTTGGTCCACCACTTTTGCTCGATCATTTGGACCGTCTCGGTCTGGCCAGACCTGGAAAGGCATCGGCAAGATCGGGCAAGATATGAAAGCTTTGAACAGTTTGCAGACAGTTTGCAAACACTTTGCAAGCTTTCGTCAAATGCACATCAAATTTCAACACTACAGTGAAGAGTGCGGAGACCGTCCCATACATTTTCTTTAATCTGTCAACGACGCAAATTACATCCAAACGAAAAGTGGCAATAGGATGTTATGGGTTGCAAAATCTCAGCAAAGAAAGAATGAACTTGTCCGAGTCCAACATGTTCTTGCAGGTATGCTGCAACAATACCCAAATTCAAGCAATGCCCATTCTTGATATTCTTGTCCAGTTGGTGTGACCAGTCGCATATTCAGACTTCATCTTCTTTGATGATCTTTCCCTGCCTTAACATGCAAGAGTAGGAGGTGCGCGTCTTGGACTGTTTGTTCTGCAAGTCCTTCGATTCATCATTAGTCCTGACACACGTCAAGCCCGTCAAGCAGCCAGTGCCCCTGGAGGCCAGAGGTCCTTCGGCTCAGCCTAAACAAAACCACAGAAATTGCACTCTTGACTCTTGGGGCAAAAGTCAGCATCATGAGCCTAGAAGGACTAGAAGGACTAGAAGGACTAGAAGGACTAGACGAAAGCTCCTCTTTCGCTGAAGGATACCATAAGATAACCAGGTGCCACCTGTTCTTCTCCACCCGGGCGCACTTGTAGACACCAGAACCAACAGTGGAAGGTACCCAGTACGCCTTGGTAATGCAGATCTTGATTTGAGCAACAACAATGCCTTGTTGCAGGGGCAAAAGTCAAAACTGCCGGAAGCCATTTGCAAAGCATCGGCTCCTTGTTTTAACTGTTTTAACACGACTTGTTTGAAGTATCTTGGTGTGCCGAAATCCCAAGTGTTCCTGAGCTTTGTCAACAAAAACATAGGCCCATACATTAAGGCAAAGACCGCTGCCAAGTCCAGCAGGTGTTGCATCTCGCTGTCACTCAAGAAGTTGGGAATAACCTCATATCAAGCAATGTCTGATGAATTCGGTTGCTGACAAAAATTGGACAGCTTGGCAAACGAGAAAATTTGGAGCACCCGGCAGTGATCCTCGGATCCTCAAAGACTTTGTACGCCTTGAGGACCTGCACTTTTTGCACAGCGTAGTGTAGAAAAAACGATGTCGAGCAACTGAAATCGTCGAACAAAAATCACACGTGAGCGGTGTTCAAAACTTCAATTAAACATGAATGGAAATTATTCATCCTTGCGCGAAATCCTTGCGCCATCCTTGCGCGACCACCGAATACTAAAATCAATTGCCGGCAGTTTTGAACGTGGCTCACGTGCAAATCCTAGGCCCTTGCCTTCCGTACCCACTGAGTCCCACTGTTTGTCTTGGGCCATTGGGGTTTGAAAATGGGTTTGAAACCTCCATTCAAAATGGGTTTGATATGTTTGATCATATCGCTGTATCGCCGTATCGCCAAATTTTGGCGCTGTCGCCAAAAAGGTCGTGCTCGCCTGGCCTTTCGGTCATGCGATGACTCCAAGCTACTGGGGTCCACGGCAATCGCCTCAGCGACGCAAAGTGCTGGAAGTCGGCACATCCACAATCTCCAGGGCATCTACAGTACATTCAACGATCGATCGAATCGATACATTGAAATAAGCGAATTGTATCGAATTGTAACATCATGCTGCAATGCAAGAAAGTGTTAGGAGATGTTACGAGGTTGCGCTCAGGCACATCTAACCCAACATCATTTCACAACCTCAAGGTTGCAAAGCGTACGAAACTACCACAACTTACACGCAAAGAAGTTATGAAGATGTGTGTTTCCATCAACTTCCATCCTACAGTAGCAGTTCTTAACTAGTCCCCGTGTCTTGCCCATTCCAAGCTTCCAGTGAACAACTTTGCTCCAGGGAAAGTCTTCTGCTCTCGGGATTTCGTCGCTTTGGAAACACAAGCGCCGTATTTACATTCACAGTCAGATCCGGTGACCGAAAACAGGAGAGCAGGCTGCCATCACCAGCTGCACATGACATGATCCAAACATTTCCAAACATGTCCAAACATGTCCAAACTCAAAATATACAAACCACATCCTTGCTAAACGTCTTGGTTTGCGGCCTCCAATGACTGTGGCTGGGTTCATGAAGCTTTGAACTTTGAACCCCTCTGTTTTGCCCATATGCCAGAGCCATGACGGAGACTTCTCACTTGACTGCTGCACTACGGGAAACAGGCATAAAAGTTGCCTTCGGCTTGGCATCTGCTGTAACAGCACCTCCCAGGAAATTTGCAGAAAGGCTGTCCTTCATTTCCCATGGACTTTTTGAGGACGTGAGATTGGTTCTCAACACTTGCTATGATCTGCGACGACTCAGGGTACGCAAAGTGTAACTTATTCTGTCAATGTCAAGGTCTAGTTTTCCAGACATGCTAAACCTTGACATCACCATGGCCATTCGGAACCGCTTTTGCAAGAGACATTGTGGGGTTGGAAGGAAAGTCTACAGCGAAACCACGCGAGATTCAACAAAGGCCTGCCAGGATTGAGGTTCGGCTTGCACTTTGTATCATGGTTGGTGCCTTGATTAGAAACACAACAAGGGCTAGCGTTGAAGTGAGTCCTTTGCACTAGAACTTCCAAGAAGGACCAAATACTCCATGCTGCAAGTTTGGAAAAGGTCAGAAATATCTGGGAATGTTGTGCACAAACCAATTGCTCACCCTAAGCTCCCGCACCCAACTGGCCCCTGGTCGTGTCAGAGGGGACCTCAGCTGCCCTGTGGACCAAACGTCTTAGTCTACCAAACTTAGCTACTCCAAAACAAAACGACAACTGTGTCCACGAACGAGCTTCCAAGGACATCAACGACCAATGTTCACAAGCGTGCTGGTGCTGGATTGGTGTGAATTGGTATGAAGATTTAAGATTTGCTGGGTGTCCAAACTTTGGCCTTGTAGCAGGCAAAGCCGCACTGGCTCCCAGTGTGGTTGGGACCTTGCAGGTTGAAGTTGCTAAAGGAGCAGCTTCCATTCTGTCACTGCATCGAATCTTGCGATGCAAAGACTTCATGAAGGTGAGCATTTTATCAAGTTCCTTCGTTTCTAGCAGGATGTTTGGCCACTGGTCATGCATATGATCTGCAAAAATATTGGAAGGAACGCACTAAAGCAATCCTTGGACGAGCGTTCACACCCACAACCTAGTGGCCTAGTGGAGCTCAAATACTTTAGCCACGATGTCATGATGTCTTCTGAGTATTTCTGAATTCAGCTGGTTCGTAGCTAAGCAGCTCTCGGTGGATAATTCCGAACACCTGAACGCGCAGCGAACTTGGCGAACCCGAAATCCATGAGGGCTGCAGAAAAGCTGAGTTGAAGACTTTGAGGAGATTGCTTGCCCTCAGCCAAACCGAAGAGTAGCACAGCGAGGGCAAGAAATCATTGTTGCAGATTGGATTTGATCAAATACAAGGTCCTGATCGTCCTGATCTCACAAGTCACAAACCAATATCTACCAAAGCATTCGGGGTGATCCAAGCAATCTTTCTTCAGGTGCTGAGTCTCAAAGCGCTGAGGTGGTGGCAACTTTCAGCTCGTATCTTGGGGAAAGAGACGATGATTTGCAGTTCTTTGGCAAGGTTCCCGACAACCTCAGCACTGATAGGCACAAGCTCAACGACCGTATGCAAATTGCATCCAAGCGCGAGAAACCAATCTGGACATGTTTTTATGTCCAGCAAATACAAAGACCACCTGCAGGTAGGACTGCTTCCGCAGTTACTCGCTGAAATGGCAGATGTCTGCTAAGCCTAAGACCCCCTCTGCGTGATCTTCACCGCAGGAGGGCACTCCTGGCACATGCACTGGGCAGCATCATGTTTTTATTGATTTTTATTGTATCTAAGATAAAATGCTAAAGGTATCTGAAGGTCACATTGTAAGAATTGTCTTTGCTATGAATGTGAAAGGGCATGAAAGGGCCAAGCAATATGTGACCTCAATCCTCGATCAAACTCCTAAGCCAACCTATGCTTCACTTCAGGCTGTGCAGATGTCTAATGAGCCAGGGCAACAACTCCAGCTCGGGATTTGGACAACAGCCTCAGGCCAGGGAGATAAGCACAAAGATAAAGAGTGAATAATAATAATAATAGTAATAATAATAATAATAGTAAAGTTTAGTAAAGTTTAGTAAAGTTTAGTAAAGGTCGTAAAGAGTCATAATCAAAGTCTTGATCAAAGTCTCCAAGATGCAGCCTGACTCATTTCAGAATGCACCCAATCGGCCATCCAGCCCCAACACCCTCTGTGGGTCTTTCCAAGGAGTCCACTCTACTGGCACTGGCACTCCAGCAGGTGCCTCGTTCCACATGAAAAAGCTGTTCCACATGGGCACAGCTTTCAGCTCTCTTGTGATGTTTGATTTGTTAGAGCAACATGGATCATCTCATGGAATCGTTGATGGTTTAACACTTTTCCACAGAGGTATCCAAGAGCCAGACATGAAGGCTCTGCGCAGAAGCCACATGCCACCTGTTAGGAAGGCATATCGGCATATCACATTATTTCATAGTATTCACACTCATCACATTCACACTATATACATTCGCCAATTCACCATATCCGAAATCAAAATCTTCTGACATCTGACAAAATCCTACACAATGGGTGTGTTGGCACCGACACTGACGCCATATTCCAAGGCGCAGGCGTCGGCTGCTTCTTCAGCAGTTGTGGCTTCGGCTGCGGCCGATGCGGAGGCCGAGCCGGAGGACGTGGCGGCTGCGGGAGTTTCTTCTTCTGCTTCTGCTGCTCCTGATAGATCCTCAGCAGATCTCAGCAGATCTCAGCAGATCTCAGCAGATCTCAGCAGATCTCAGCAGATCTCAGCAGATCTCAGCAGATCTCAGCAGATCTCAGCAGATCTCAGCATTCAGGACTTGAGTTACTTGAGCTACTTAAGCTGCTTAAGCTACTTACTCGAGCATCATCATATAAGTCTCTGAAGCATCAAGTCACTCAAGGGACACAAATTCCAAACTCTTGCAAACTCACGGAGAATGCAATCTTAACGTTTGTAGCTGCGTTGCCAACACGGACTGATTGCGGGCTTTACTGACATTCGTCCCTGGTGCCAAGCAGCAGCTTCTGATGATGATGCAGCAACAGAAGTTCTTCTTCCTGTCAAACTGGCAGGTCAGCTGATTCGTTCAACGCCAAAGATCTATTGGTTTCGTTCACTACTGCCTTAGAAACAAATGTTCCAACACTTCTCTTCACGAAGGGCATCCGAGTTACACCAATGCTGCCCAGGAGGTGAAAGCTCAGAGCCCATCAAAGGATATCAGAGGAATGTCTCAAGAGGATTGATCTGAAGCCTGCGTTCTTTGTGATATAAATCGAATGCAGACCAGTGATATCTGTCTCCAGACTTTCAAGGACAATGACCAAGCTACTTACCTCCAAAAGAACAATTTTCCAAGGAACTTCGATATCTTGATATCTTCGATTCTGATTTTCCAAGGAACTCTGCAACAAGGTCCTTTGCACTGTTCTCGTTGGTGTGACCATACCACATTTTGTCCAGGTGCTCCCGCCTTGGCGGAGTTAGCAAAGCAAACAACAAACCCAGGGATCAAACCGTACAACCGGGGCACAACTCAGCACCGGACAACTTCAAGGCTCCCCAGGGGTCAACCTCTGACTGCAAAAGCCTTCACATGCCTTCACCAACCTTCACCTATGTGTTGCATGTTGCTAGGTTCCATTTGTTGATGCTAAAACTAAGGTCCACATGACTCCAAATGATTTAAACTAAGGTATTCTGAAATGATTGAAGCAATATGAAGCTCATCGCCTCACGGTCCAAAGGAGCAGCAGCGCGCTGCTCCGACCACCACCTGCTCTTTCCATGCTGAAAGAACTAAAAGATGATGAAAGGACAAAATGTTCAGAGTTCAAATGCACATCTGCTGAAATTGAAGAGCTGATCACGAGGCAGATTCCAGGAGACTGCAAAGTTGAAAACTTTTAGCGGATTTTGAACCATGTCAAATCATATTCATCATATCCCACATCCCAAACAAGTATGTACAAATATGTACAGCAAATGTATTGAAAAGTTGCAAATGGTTTGGAGATGTTTAGAGTACGAAGTGTCCTGCCTGACGTCCTCTTTGTCGGCCAACTCAGTGCCATACAGCAAGTTTTGCTCCTGACAAAACTAGGGGCATTTGGCACACAGGGCTCGGTGTATCTCGGCTGTGCATATGGCCAGTGCTGTCCTGCAGCCAAGCCAGCGAGCCCAACCATCCGATCTGACGGACAGAAATGTCAACGAACCTGCGAAGTCGATCCAAGTTGATCTATACTGCTTTCATCTGCTCTCATCTTAATTCATACCATACATTTGATTTCGCTGGAGCAAGTTACTCGAAAGCACAGGCTTTGCAGGACACACCTTCTCCTCCATCTGTACAGGCGGAACCATCTTTGAATTCTGGCCTTGTGCAGATACAGACAGGAACCGCTTCATTGGCTTCTCTTTTATGCTCCAGCTACATCCAACTACATCCAGCTACGAGAACGAATCCGGCTTAGCCCAAAATGTCCAGCAAAGGCTGCGGCTGCCGCAAAGTGACGGGGACGTAGCCTGCTCATTTGGGAGTTTGAAAAGACTTTGCCTGGACGTCCGGATTATCTTGAACAGGACTTTCCCACTAATAATCTAATGCAGTTTTGAGCGGAAAGTAATGTAAATCTTGAGCAAGGTTCAAGTAGATCAACTATTGCATGGCATTGCGTCACTGGTTGCAGTTCTCCATCTTGTTTACCGCTTGGGCATAACGGCATAACGTCGGCAGCCGATCTTCCTGACCCCAAAACCTTGATATGCTAGCGTCATTGTGCAGTTCACAACATGCAGTTTGAAGCTCCCTGCCTGGTTCGTTGGGAAGGTCCTGACACACGATAGGACAAGTTGACTTCACAACATGTTGCCGAAAACCACGTCAGATTGGTGAACATACCTACTTTTTCTCTAAAAGAAAACCAACATCTTTCAGAAGTCCTCCGTCTGTGTGCGCACGGACATCTGTACTGCTGGTTCGTGCATATACTCTGAGCTTCGAGGCCAATGTGTGGGAACATGCGATCCGCTCGCCTTCTTTCTTTGCTCTTCTTCGTGATCTCCACCAGTGCTGCAACCTGCAGATGAACATGATCGAATCGTCTACCATTCTGTGACCATACATTAATCGAATGTTTCCAGCTGCACACCGCGTAAACGGTAGTTGTTTCTGCGTTTGGGCCACCTGCATGCAGCTTCCTCTTGTGTCATCTCTGGCGGCACCTGGCACCAAAGGGTTGCAGTTTCTTTGTTTCAACAATTCGATGTGCAACCACCAAAATCACATTCATTTCCAGCCATTTCCAATATACATTGAGTACTAAGATTTCTCTGTTGTCTGGGTTGGGCTCACAAGCAGAAGGTGCCTTGGATGCGGATGGCCTTGGTGCGAGAGCGATTGGCAAATGCTTTCTGTATCTTGCCGTTGCATGAACCATAATGAGATTTGTAGGGAAAATCTATACTGTAATATATATATATATATATACAAACGGCGGTATATAATTTATAACAGAGTATATACACTATTATGTTATGTGTATGATTACATATCAGGATTCTGTATACTTATAGCTTATATTACTAGTAGCTTATAACTTGCATCCATCATCCCACTTTGCTGAACCCTTGCCAAGCTGCATCTTTTGCCGTTCATCCTGCAGACGTGCTATCTCTTGCTGGACACTGTGTATGTGCCTTAGACAAATTGGACGGATTGGACAAATGTGCCTTTGTCTATTGAATCAACAGTGGTGTCTGAAAAGTTGAGACATCTGAAAGGTTTGGGAAGGTTTCGGACGTTTCCACTGGAGCCATGGTGATCATGGTCTGAGTCTTGATGTCAGATAAGGAGGGCACTTGAGCAAAGATTCACGGACATGAGCCACCTGTGCCTCTCGACCTTGAGAACTGGTTGCTTTGCGAAGTCTGGATCAGCTGATTTCCCTCTGCCAGAGGGCCATCGCAACTACATAGACCCCGAAAGTACCATCGCCCAACACGTACTCCTACTCTGGAGTTCTTCAATGCTAAATTCACTCATCTCTTGCCAACTGGTTTGACTAAGCAACTGTCTTGACGTCACTAGTTCATGCGGCTTTTGTTTCGGATGTGCCAATTACATCCAATTACATTCTGGATTTGGCAAGCCGCAAGACGACATCAACTTAAGTCGTTGCCAAGATATGTGGCTCAAGAATTCTTGCGTCAGCACTGTATTGACTCTGCCAACGAGTTTGCATTTGACATCACTGCCACCGATTGATCTTACTATGAAGTCTGCTGAAACCGCGGATATGTATCATACCACTCTCAAGGAGAAAAGACGCGCAACGGTCAGATAGTTCATGCAGCTTTTGTTTCGGATATGCCGCATATTCCAATTACATTCCGGATTTGGCAAGCCGCAAGACGACGTCAACTTAAGTCGTTGCCAAGATATGTGGCTCAAGAATTCTTGCGTCAGCACAGTATTGACTCTGCCAACGAGTTTGCATTTGACATCACTGCCACTGATTCATCTTACCATGTAGTCAGGAAGTCTGCTGAAACCGCGGATATGTAGGAGTGATGTGCGTGCTTCGGACCAATCATCTGCCCTTCCAACAGGACAAGAAAGGTATTGACTCGTGGTTGAAAGGTTCAGATGCCAGCATTCCATGTAGTAACACCAAGTTTGGGAGCCAAAGAAAATCAGTGTTCAACCATCAGCAATGCTTTGAGTACGCCAAAAAGTTGCAGAGCAATTTCGTTTCCACTTCTCTTTTGCAATACCTACGAAAGAATCCAAAACAATCCGAAGATCTTGTCGGCAAAATCGGCAAAATCGGCAAATGGGAGAACAGGTTCAAGCGCAGGCCGTAACACCAAGTGTTCTGGGCATCCCTTGCCATCACCCGGCAATGTCATGGATAGTGCAGAAGCTGGAACCGGAAGCGGTGCTTGTCGTAGGGCCTGAGATATGAAGACAACGAAAACAAAGAACAGGCAGAGCTGGGCGGACTATGCTCTTTTCTTGATGTGGCTTGTGGCTTGATGTCCTGTTACTGTAAGTTCAATCCAAATGCGCTTTGGATCAGCACAAAAGTCAGAAGAGTTCACTGAGGGTTGCATTTCAGCCTTGTGCAGCCTATTTATCCTTTCCAAATCCTCACCCCACCCCTGCACCCCTGCACCTCCTGCGACATCGTGACGCTCTTTGGCGACATTTTGCGAGCCTTGGCATGTTCTCAATGCAAATATGACAAAGTGAGAATTGAGCTGATGTGGCTTCCATTCACTGAAGTGTCGAGTATCACGGGTGGCTCAAAGAGGGTTGGTCTCCGCCCGAGTATAGGCTGCGGTTGTCTGACGGCAGGCAGCTACAGCGCAGCCTTGGGTACCGGCCGTTCGGATAGGCGACCTTCCGGAGTGACCAGGGTTAAACTCATCTTTGGACGCACAAAACGCACAGAAGACATCAAAAGACAGCGGATTTTTGTTTGCGTACCTAGTCGACAATGGAGACAGAGCTGTTCTCGGCTCCTGCCTAGAGGAATTTGCGAAGCATGAGATCGCTGAGTTGTCGTTTCAAAAATGCAAACATGCTGTTCGTAGTGCACTGAACACTCGGAAGTGCCGCCAGTCTCAATAGGCGAACTGAGGCACTCACACTACACTGACCTCGGTTTTTGCCTCAGTGAAATGCCAACTTTGTTCATCCAAAACGGCAAGGTTCCAAGGCAATGATAATCACCAGGTCGAAATCCAAGACACCACTGGCACGGCTCTGCTCGTTAGACTTCCTTTCCAAGCCCCAGCACCTTGGGGATTCTCGATGCCGAGTGCAACTCAGTGCAACCGAAGGCAACCTCTGCTTCCTGCGCTTCGGCATCGCACCGGAACTGGGCTTCCGTGCTGGGGGCATCTCTCAATGCCCAGGGTGGAGGGGCTGCGAGTGAGGATGGAGCTCCTGTGCAAACAACGAGCAATCTTACAATATCTTACATCTCTTCCAGATGCTTCCAAGGTCATAAAACTCGGAATCCTGGGTACGGACAACATGGATACAGTAGTGAGAGAGAGAGAGATGTCAGAGATGTTTCCAATCATATGTTCCAATCGTACACCACTTGCACAAGGTTGGATCTGCAAAGCAAAAGCTTGTTAAAAAAAACCTCTGAAACGACTGCTTAAACTTAAACTGAAGGACTTCACCTGGTCGTCCTGCTTGACAACGATCAGCGGAAACTCCAGGCTGCGCCTCTCAATATATGCCATGTAAAATTGCACTCTTTGTGCTGTCTCAACACAATAAGCGAAAGATCGCCAGACTCTGTATTTATTGACCGTGGTAGCTGACTCTGCCGAGTTTCAACAAAATTTATGTGAACTAACCGGTTGGCGATTCCATTGGCACTGGGCTTCTGGCCGCGGCTGCTTGTCTCAGAGGCGATCGTGCCTGGCCACGCAATGCCCATGCTCTACAGTGTGGAAGTTCAAATGTTTGGTCAAAACTGCAAAAACTGCGAGGTTAGCATGGCAACAAAATGGAACAAGAAGCAGAGGTGAACAGCAAGACATTGAGAGACAGCAAGAGCGCATGATTCCACTTTTCCTAGTGACCGAATGGGTCATCAGAATGATCAATCTCTCAAAATGTTTCAAAGCAGATATGTTGATACTAAAAGTACAAATTGGTCCAGCGATGCCCGTTTTTTGAACTGTACCGACAGTACCCATATTGACATTCACCGTGTGGTCCCTTGACATCCCTTGACCCTATCCTGTCTGCCAAGACATCCAGCTGGAGCTGCCGCAGAAGCCGTCTGGGCATGCTTTGGGAGCATAGGGTTGTTCCGAGTTGCTCCGAGTTGTTTGAGAGTTCATATGGATCTATGATTTTAGAGTAATTTGACTGGATTGTTTTAGATTGTCAGCTCAATAATTATTTAAAGTAAATCCCTGAAAGATGTCATGGCACTCAATAATAGCAGAGTGTGGACGTCTACAATCTTAGCATCTGCCTCTTGGAGTACAATTGTACGATCAATTTCTGTGAACCACTTTTGATGACTTGGCTTGGACAGAATACCCTCAAGAATAAAACATGATCAAAAACCAACGCCGTTATTTGGGTCTGCTGGCCAATCCGCCATTCCTCAGCAGCTTACACGCCAAGTTGCATTTAATCATATACCAGGAAGTGCAAATCAATCAGACGATGTGAAGTTCTGAATGGCTTTAAAGTTGTTGCTTCTATAGACGTGCCGCACACCCTCAACCCAGCAGGCGAAACAGAAAGGTGTGGATCTCTTCACCCGCCTGTCTCCAGATCACCATGGGAGAAGTCCGACCTGGTGGACGAACGTGGACGATGCGTTCAATCTCCGCACATCCAGTGATTTGTAGCAAAATGGACTGCAAATGCAGTCGAAGGAGGACTATTTTTGCCTCAACATAAAGGAGCATGGCGTCTCTGTTCACTTGTGTCTGGCTTTCATCACGATCTATAATTCGTCGAAGCAATAGATCTTGTATTTGGGTATTCGTTGTGTCCAAATCATGGGTAAAATGATAATGATAAGGGTTGATACCAACCAACATAGTAACTAAAGAGTTGAATTATGACTCTTATGTCTTATGTATGTGCCTTTGGTCATTTGACCTAGAAAGCGTAATGTGGGGAATAAACTGACTGAAGTAAGAAAGCCAGCACACTGTTGCACAGTGTCCACTCTCGGTGAACTCGAGTTGTGACGGTCAGGCAACGGACTACTCTGTTAATGTTTTTCCGGTCTGTCAACTAATCTACCAAGTCAAGCAGCAGCTCTAATCACTACGGTCAAATGTCGGACTATCTCTGACTATTTTCGGTTATCTCTGATCTCTGATCTCTGATTGTGTTTTCATTGATTGATTTTCCTTTCATCATGTTTCATTGCATCTATCGCATCCTGAAGCTGTCAGGCTGTTGCGGAGGTGCCTTCCTGAGAGGCGGCGAAGATCGTGTGGGTGTCGGAGGCGTGGTCGGTCGGGATGAAGAAGCGGTATTCGCAGCCCCATTTCTCCAAGATGGATAACTCTGTCGATACTGAGCATACAGTGGATGGGAAGTAGGAAAGGAATCGAAAGGATCCCTGTCCCACGGTGGAAGATAGCCATTGTTTTTCTGGTCCAGCCATTTCTTCGCATCTGAATATGCCACGTCCACAAAGTCATATGCAGCCTTGAGGCGCTCCTCACCACCAGCGTCCTTCGCATACTTGGCACTCTTGTCCGGGTGCAGGATGCGAAACAGGTCGCGTTTCTTACGCTCCAGGTCTTTCTCTCCAAAACCTGATTCCAAATTGAAAATCTGAATCCAGTCAAATTTGAATTTGAGTTGTTTGATGTTAAAAATTCTCGATACCTCTCCCACGAGGATATTCTTCCTGGCGGTCTCATCATCCGTCTTGGTGCCATTTTGAGGCGGAGATGAAGACGGCCTCTGGTCACCATGTCCGGGCCGAGGGTCACTTGCCCACCGCTGGTTTGGGCGCGGGTCAGGCCAAGGCGGGCTTGAAGACTGTCGATTGTCTTCCCTGTTGCCGTCCCTGTTGCCGTCCCTGTTGCCCTCTCTGCTACTCTCACCTCGTGAGTCCCATGAGCTGGGTTTCTGCCAAGCATCTGGACCGGATCTACTTGAATCTCTTGCATCCTTTGTCTGCGAGGATTTGGATGCCGTAGCTCTTTCTGCATTCTCTTGCCTGTCTGATGCGTTTTCTTTGCCACTTGCTTTCTGTCTGCCTGGCCCGTCCTGGGTCTCGGTTTCCATCCAAATTCGCGGTCGAGGAATGTATTTTGACCTTGACAATTCTGCCTTGGCTATGACCATTGTGGCACCCTGAAAACGTGCAGGAAGCTGAGCCGGCTTGGGGGTCTTCGGACCTGAAGTCACCTGCAGATAGGTCTGAGAGGTTCTCCAACAACCATGCATTTTGAACAGTGAACTAGACAACGAGTGACTTGAAAGAAGAAAGGAATAGAAAAGATAGGAAACAACTGCATGATAAGACATGCGTAAATGTGCGGCAGTACGTGCAGTACGGCAAACATGTTTAATCGAATGAGCGAAACAATATATCGATGTCGTCCCTAGTATATGTGGTGGTTTGGCATGGTTGGTCTACCTGCAAATCAAATGCATGGAAATGCATGTACAGGAAATGGATGTACATGTATATGTCAAAGTAATTCAAAGTATGTAAATGTCAAAGTACGTACAAGCGTAATGTATGTATAAAACTGTCCAGGTAAACGTAGGTGTGTACTTTTCACCTCGACAACATCCATCATGTCAATAGAGCGCACTTCCTCCTCGTCGCTGCGCTCTCTAGTGCCGGGGGCTCCATCCTCCCCTTCACTGTAGCTGTCTTCAGCCATCGCCGAGGGACTGTGCACAACAGCGTGCAGGTCGCCTCGGCCGGGTTGGGTGGTGTCATACTCTGGGCTACGGTGGTGGGATTCAGCGACAGCCCTGAGGGCAGAGCTGGGCAGCTACGTTTGTGTCAGGTGGACCGGGGCGGATCATTAACTCTGCGCGTGGGGCAGTACGCGCCGTGCATCAAACTAATTGCGAGGGGGCTGGGGCTACTGTAGGCAGGGCGGGCGACCTTCAGCTCCACACCTGATCGGGCCGGATGGCGTCATGCATGAACTCTTCATACATCTGGCGAGCGGTCGACTCCGCTTGCTCAGTGTTCCTGAACCGCATTAATTCGTACCCAGCGGTCCACTGCCCACGTCTGTTGTCTGGGCGTCCTCGCTCTCCTCCCTCTCTGCCTTGAGGGTGCATGCGAGCCAGGATGGTAGCGATCGCCACAGGATCGCGCTCATTGACCAACTGGTCGGCCATGGCAATCGACGAGTGATCACCATACGACTGCCTGAAGGCCTCCGCCACTGATGGGGGCACGCGGTCGATGCTGCGCACGCCAGCGTAGGACCCACTGTGCTGTTGCTGAACGACCTTGTGGCTCAGCGGCACAATCTGCCGGATGGTGTTGCCCTTGTGCTTGAAGGCGAACTGAGTGCATGGGCCGCTTCCGCCAGCTGCCGATCCCAGGACTCCGCCTAGCAGGGATGCTCCGAGCCCCTGGGGAGCGTTGCCAGAGCGTGATCGGGTCCTGTCCCTCAGGGCAAGTTGCAGGATGTACTCAACGACTCCGGCGGGATGCACCGCCGGGTTGATGTCGATCAGGCCACCCAGCTTGAACTTGTCGCTGTTGGCTTCCACCCTGGTCATCCCTTCGCCATTCGAGTCGATGGCTGGGAGCTCCAGGTGGATGGCGTCGGGACTGAGATTCTGCTCGTGCGCATAGCGGAGCAGTGCACCCGTGGTGAGGGCAATCGTGTCGACGGTCCATGCGTATGTCGACGGCTGCAACCTTCCTAGTCTCCGCCTGGGCATGGGGCTGCATGTTGTCAGTCGACCTGTACTCCAGGGGCTCCATCACCTGGTTGTACATGGCGGTGCCGATGCCAGTGAGAGTGACTGGCTGATCCTTCAAGTGTATGGTCCTTCCGACGGTCCGCTGCCCTCTGATGTTGTACGTGTGAGTCACCACGCAGGGGGCATTGTTCCCAGTGACATCACCGGACGGCACATACTTGTAGTAAGCCTCGTCGATCCGAGACCTGAGCTCATTGCTGAGTTGGTCGAGCCAGCTCGCTCGTAGGTGCCAGGACTGCGCAGTTCCTGCAGCTCCAGGTCCGCGGCTCGGGGGTGAGAGCGCACTGCCTGGCGGGCGGGGCACTCCCCTTTGTCCAGGTGGAGCCGATGGCTGGTGGGGCGATCTCGATCTCACTCGAGCTCCCGACTCGTCAGCCCTGGTCGCTGGGGCTCTGGATGGATCGATGGAGAAGTCCATTGCGATGCAGTGTATAAGCCTCCACGACTACAGCGTCGGGGAGGCGAGATGAAGCTCTTCCTTGGGCTACGGTGTTCAAGTGTGCGAGGTTAGAGCTGGATCCTCTGCCTCTAGACTAGATGAGCGGTCATCGGGATAGGGCTCGACTACTCGAGTGGTGGTGCAGCGTGGTAGTTGCCAGTCGGTCTGCATATGACCGAGCTGCTCCCAAGCCACTCGAGACTTCTGGGCCAGTGTCGCCAGTGCAAGGGTAGGAGAGTGAGAAGCAGCCTCTTTCCAGCCCACCTTCCGGCTTGGAGTTGCTTTGTCGTGAGTTGCACTGCCCCGTGCCTGTCAGTCAGCTGCTGGGAGAACTACCGTAGCACAAGAGGGAGTTGTCCACTACGCCCTGTCCGCCTCACCGTGTTGTTGTGAGGTGGACTTTCCAAGTTGATCGTCCTTCATGGAGAGCGGCAGAGATGCCCCTAGAGCTGCGCGCTACCTCAGCCGCACAGGGGTGGAGATGACGATGCGCCCCTGCCATGCTTTGTACATCAAGTGGCGCCCAGAGTGCCCAATGGTGCTGCTCCAGAGGACTGAATGGGAGTGGAGACTACCGCTAGTCTCCACGCTGCCACGCCCTCCACAACAACTGCACAGCGGGCTCGGCAGTCGATCCACCAACGAGGAGGTGAATGCAGTCTTCTGCGATCAGGCAGCCTGCGCCTACGCCTACTTCGCCACCACGGTGGGCCTGATCATGCAGAACCACATGCACATGACGGCAGGAATGTACGCCGCAGTGGTTAGGGCAGCTCGCGTAGGGTCGAGTCGACAAGTCACAATCCCCTAGCTGATCAGAATGCTGAGTGGCAGGGAGAATCCACACCCACGTCAGTTGGGGCTAACATGGGCCTGGCCAACTTCAAGACGCGACTGGGCGGGAGCAGGGAAAGGTCCGATTCGGCCTTCATGTTCAGTGTGCTGCCCGGCACTATCGAGATGCGTAGTTGCGAGCGCAGCTCATCCCAGGAGGACGGGATGGACGCCCAGGTAGTCGTACGCATCCCACCTGGCCCTCATGTGGTGGATCTTGTGTATGGGGTGGCGCCCCACAGAATACAGCATGGTCTCAGCTCGCCCGATACGCCCGAACCGTCACTCAACCCACGGGACTCGGGCACCTTCAGGTGGTTTGCGTGCGGTGACAGGGACACTGGCGCAGCGGTGTGCGACATTGCTCGGCGGCTCGCGGACACTTACAGAGAGCTGTCCTCCATCATCACAAGTTGTCTCCGTTCCACGCGCTCCTGTGACTACGTCCTCTCTCACGGTCTGTGGGGGCACACAGACTTCGCCGATCAGTTCGTGGATCGTAATCCGACTGTCTGCTCGGAGCGTGTATTCGATGCTGGAGGGCTGCCTTCGTTCCATCCGGCTCACTTGAGTAGCCCCACCGGTCTGGAGATCCAAAGAAGCTTTGAGGGGTCGAGCTCGACTGTCTTCTTCTGCCATGAGGACATCTCAGAGGGGGATCCATGCTACAGAGCCGTACTTGGTGGACGGTTTCTTCATAGCAGACATATAACTAACTTGAAGAACATAAACATCATAGGAAATTTATAAGTTAAGTTAAAATACTTAGCATGGCACCTCTTTTTGTATTCGTTTGTAA
>Ga0126342_10006544_pt1 | contig 20692 bp, 21 predicted proteins | sample Cyp1metagenome_FD_92528 | JGI IMG/M metagenome (GOLD analysis project Ga0126342, IMG submission 92528) | Coral microbial communities from Lord Howe Island, Old Settlement Bay, Australia - Cyphastrea 1 metagenome | ecosystem: Host-associated > Invertebrates > Cnidaria > Coral ...
AGATGCTGATGTGTGGGCAGATGGCGTTTTGCAACATTTTTCCATTGGAAATTTCCAGAAATCATGACAAACCCCCAGTTTTAAGCAGTTTCAGCCGACGGCGAGACAGGGGTTTTGCGCGTATATATACACAAATAATATTATATTATATATATATATATATCTTCATTGCTGTTGTTCCATCCTTTTTGTATTGAAAAGAAGGAGACAGACTTTGGACAGGACTGCCATCCCAGTTCGTACTCCAAAATCCTCCAGTTCTCTGGAGCGTCATCAAAACTTCGAGACAATGCCCTCTGGCTGCGCCTTGCCCATTTCGGCCTTGTCTGCGGCAAGGGACATCCGTGGCCACTGGAGTCAATTGGAAGAAAGTCTCTAAAAGAAGAATTGGAAGAAAGTTACACCGTACACCCCTGCCCAAAAAAGCTGAATAAATATTCTGTTTCATGGTCAAAAACAATAAGATTGATATGTAAGAGGATGCGCGTTTGCCTTCTGATTGCAGCTTCGGAAAAACTCATAGGCACTGTATAGCATGGGAGAGACATTCCGAAAATGTTTCAAGGATTTTCAAGGTGTTCCAAGTGTGGAAAGCCACTCAGCTGATGGCAAGACTTGCTTCGCGCACTTTGCTGACAACTTCAGCGAAAGTTCATTTTTTATTGGATATTTTTGGCTTCACCTCAGTGATCAGGACATGATGAGGACTCAACATTACTCAACTGCTGACTGCTGGAGTAAAAGGTGCGACTCAACTGGAGTAAAAGTTCCTGTCAGGATCAGACAGGGCCATGGTTGGTGCTCACCTTTGTACAATGGCAAGATTCAGAAAGAATTCCGAAAGGATACAATGCACGTTGTCAGCCACGGTATCAAGGCGTTGAGCTCACTGAACCCCTTCAGACCATAGATCATTGTACTCGTGCTTTTCAAATGGTTTCGCAGTGTAGCGAGTCACTGCTTTGAAAGTAAATTTTGGTTCTTGGAACTGGGGCCCCAGACTCTTCTTTGCCTTCTTCGTCTTCTCCGCCAAGGTCCATGTCGTCCATTCCACCCATGTCCATGCCGCCCATGCCGCCCATGCCGCCCATGCCACCCATGCCACCCATGCCGCCCATGCCGCCCATCATCGACGCAAGGTCCTCGTCCCACTTGCCAGCCGCAATCAAGTTCACACAAATAAGATCAAATAAGTACAGGTTCTGTTTGTGATACAGTGATACAGAATATATTTCACATATCGCAGAGGTGTTGCCTGGAAACCTGTAAATTCACATGGCTATTGGTCAAAACCCTGGCACCTAGTGAACCCCCAAATAGCTGGTAAATGGAGGTTCATCCCATTAGAATTGATAATAATAGGTTTTGACCCACCCCCACATCTTTGCAGTAGATTTGATTCTCAGATCCTACGTCTTACAGCATCTCACTGATTCTTCTTACGTCAGAGATCTTGGAGAGACACTGAGTACCTGGCCATGCCACCAAGGCCGCCCATACCTGGCATGCCGCCCATACCTGGCATGCCGCCCATACCTGGCATGCCGCCCATGCCGCCCATGCCACCCATGCCGCCCTCTTCTTCATCATCACCACCTGCGCAACGCTGTGGCAAAGCAGTTTAGAATGTCAACACATCCAATGTGTATTACTGTAATTTCCGGTTTTGATTGCAGGCTTCTTTGTAAACACTTGAATACATTTTTGTTTGCCCTGGCAGTCAAGACCTCCGCCACCAGAAGATTCCTGCAGCTTGAACCACGGCTTCTCCTCCTTTCAATCAAGCATCACATTTTTCCGGTCACCTGGTGCATGGTTACCAAAGCCACTCGTACGTCCGACAGGAATGGTCCTTCTTCACCAACTTGAGGACTACCATGCCTTGGAATTGCTTAGCTGCGATAGAAGTTAGAGGGGCTGCGAGTTGGCGGTGAAATAGCCAGTCAAAACAATCAAACAGTCACAACAAATCATAGCCAAGGAACCCTTGCCCTTCTTCTGATTGACCTCCAGGCATTTTGCATTGACAGAGATTCTGGGCAACTTCCTAAAATCTGTGCCATGGCCATTCAGAATGATGTCACTGGGCGAGCCTTGACTCCATCGATTTCATGGGCAAGGTCCTTCAATGCGAATGTTCTTTTCCTGCCAGCGACCTGGATCCAAGGCGCTCCGACCAGTCGTGCGTCGTGACAGTCGTGTGAAGAGTTTGGACGTGGAACTCATTGAATTGACTTGCCATTGATTTGTCAACTTCAGCATACTCAGCATACTCCAGCCGCCTCGGTGATGGTCAGGGAGACATCGGTCTCACCAGATGTTGCCTTGGAAAATGTGACCATGGAGATGGCAGATGCTGAAGGCCAAGCCGTGAATCGGACCAAAACGTGGAATCCGAAACATCCAGTAGGAAAATGTAGGAAAACATGAAGAATAAAGAAGTAACGATAGTAACGGGCCTCTGTTCCCGATACAATCAAAGTCTTGTACGAAGTCTGGCTAGTTTTCCTCTAGTTTTCAGTTTTGCTGTTTGACGCGAGGTTTCTTTAGTTTCTGATGCGCGCAGTTTAGTTTCGGAAGTGCAGGTTTTAGTTTCTGACGCGCTGATTTTAGTTTCTGCCGCGCGGATTGTCAGTTTCTGACGCACGGGTATTTAGTTTCTCACGCGCATTTATTTAGTTTCTGACGCAGGGTTTTTAGTTTCTGATTCATAGTTTCTACGGCGTCATAGTTTCCGACGCGGGGCTTTGTTGAAATGGAATGATGGAAGGAGATCTATGGAGAAGAGGTTGCATACCAAAATCATATGCAGCTGTTAAATGAACAAGCCGTAACCATCCTCAGCCATTCTTCACTAATGTTCTCTTGCCTGAAACATATCTTCGGTGCAGGCATCAAGGCCATCAAGCTCAATGTAAATGCTGACCTGCATCCAAAATGGCCAAAACCCAAAGCAAGGACAAAACGAAGAAGCGACGAAACAACTGATTAACACTTCTATGCGCCTGCTTCTTTCCATCTCCCCAGCTGTACTTTGTGATTGCGTCGCCAGCACTGCTCATGTCCTACGCAAACCCACCCACCTTCCACTTCCACTTGGTCTATGTACTCGGATAAACTAAGTTTTGCTCACGTGCAACCTCTATCATTGTCAATCATGCTTCACAGGTATGTACAGGAATGTGAAAAAGCACAAAACAACATTTACAGTAAGCATTCTACTGGAAAGGGTTCAAGAAAAAAATCGTCCATAAAAACCCTATATCAGGTCCTTGTCTGCGTCAGTGTTGGATTTCTTCTTGTCGTCCCACTGGTATTTCCCAGTCACGGTGCCCTACAAAATGCAGCCGAATTTGTAACGGAGTCTTCCGCTACAGCAGTTGCAGTAGACTAAGCAGATATAAGTAGACTACAAATGAACACAAGTGGCTGAAATGTTTGATTTGCACAGCTTGCAGATCCATTTAATTTTGAGCCTCAGCAACCTGATCTCTGACATGACAAGCCTAGCCTCCCATTTGGGAGGAGCATCTGCCAGAGCTGCCTTGCAAAAGGTTCATCTTTTGCAAAAGACGAACTGCACACATGATGTTGTTTGATGCATAAATTCTTATATATCCTTGCGTGTACTTTATCAGGTTGGAGTAGTGCTCCCCATGAGCTATCAGTACTAAATTACGTCTTTTTTCGGCTGAGTTCCCTACAATGCCAGGCAAAATCTTGCCCTCCATCAACTCAAGAGAAGCACCGCCACCGGTTGAGACGAAGGAGACCTTGTCCTCTCAGCAATGGATATTTGGCGCTGTCAAGGTATAGATGGCTACTGCGGCTACTGGATCTTACAGGTCCCCAAAGAGAGATGCCTTTTGGAAGAAACTGACCCAAGAAATTGAACGACTATAATTTATATTAATTTATAATACGTAGTTTTTGTATATTAAATCTATATTTATATCATAGTACATGATAGCAAATGGTACAAGTAGTTGGCCAAAGACTCACCCTTGATAATGAATTGATATTTACGATTCTGATTTATAATTATTTGATATTTAGGACTGTGTTGATGTGAAATCAGATGTGCTTCCGTGTCTTATTTGTAGATGTTTTGGTCTATCCTCCATGTTCCACTTGGCAGCAGCAGTGGCCGAGTCGCCACCACCAATAATGCCGACACCACCTCCGCGCAGAGTCCATCTGTCTTTTGGAGACTTGGAGATGCATGTCATGAGAGCACTCTGTCTGCGGACCGGTCTGTCTTAGCAGCCCCAGCACCTCTTCCCTTCGAGTGCAGGGCACATAGCAGTCAACAGATGCATTCGCAAAGCCAACAGAACTCAACAAATCTGTTGACATAGAATTCAACAGATTTGCATTCCAAATCACCAAATCCTTGAAGCAAAGGTTTCAAATCTTGCCTGAGGCATGAAGATCTGCAACCGCTTCCAGCAGCGCCTAGCATGGTCTGACCGGTAGGAACTGCTGGAAAACACGAGGTAAACACGTTTGACAAACTGCAAATTTCAGAACATGGAAACAATTTGACTTTCGAAAGGATTGCATCCAGTTTCTGCCAGCGCCTTGGTTCCCTTGGAGAAGTTGTCGAATTCAAAAACGCCAGCTGGCCCATTCCAAACTACCTCGTGGTCGGCAATGATCGGCAAGGTATGGCAAAGTGTCAATACAGTGCCATATAATGATGTACAATACCATACAATACCACTCATATACAATGCCATAATATGCCATATACAATATGATACAATATGACAATATGATGTGGTGTCCCGTGTTTTTGAGATCCTCTTGAGAGCCCTACTGTCTTGGCCGCTTTCACTTTGCTGGCAAAAAGCTCCATGCCTTGGCAAGGGGCGCCAAAGTGTCCAAGCTTCATGGCTTCATATGCGAATTCGATCTGTTCCAGTATGATCAAATATGATCTTAAGGTTTTTTTAGATTCATTGAATATGCTTTCGTGTACTTCAAGTCGATTGAAAGGATCTTAGCTTGGAGGATTGTTCAAGTTATATCTCCTTTGAAGCAATGATGATTTGCCATATTGGCATTCACGAGTAGTGGAACTGAGGGGTTCAGACTCTTGGGTCCACAGTCCATACCTCCAGCAGACTCCAGCAATGATGTGTCACAAGACTAGCATGTGGTATGCCGTTATTGAGCTGATAAGAATACTAGCCATGTCAGACGGATGGCCCAATTTCCCATCTCTCAAACAAAAGCGAATGACATGACACCGTTCAAACCTGTTCGCATCTGTTCAGAATAGCCTCGCGCCTTCCCAGTCATCTGGGATGCCCTCCTCCTTTGTGACAAGTTTGGTCTCCTTGTGCCAGATTCAGCACAGGCAGCTTTCGAACTTTCAAACTGTCATTGACAAGGAGGAAGGCTACTCAAAGGTCTGCAAACCGTTCAAGACGGGCTATGCTAGAAAGCGCTACAACCTGCTACAACACACCTGCACAGGCGTTGACGGCCCCTACGGCCCCTACCTGATCGTTCTTGAACTCTTTTCCACACAGCCAGTCGATGGGCAAGGTGACCTTGGATTGTGCCCTCCACTTTCAGAGAGATGTAGAGAGAGAGGGAGACTCTGTCGTAAAGTGAGGTTTCAAGGTGGCCGCGGTGGCCATGACACTTCGCTTCAAATAGCTCAGCTCTAGCTCTGTCGCCGGGCATTTGAGTTCCTGGCCTCGCAGCCCTTTGCTGCAGCCTTGTCCAGCATACCCTGCACAATATCTGCGCCTCGAAGCATCTCAAATAACTTTGTTTTCTCAAAAATTACAGACTGCAATAACAATGTTATTAACATGCAATAACTCTAGTTACTGCAGGATAAATGCTCCTTTTGTCTACACGACAAAGGCGTGGTTCATTTTCGGCTGCAATTATGTGTGCAAACATCTTGACACAAGCTCCAGACCCTTCTTGTCAAAAAGGCTCTTGCCTGGGCGGAGCTTTCTACTTCGTACAATGAAAGTCAGGGATGTAAAAATGAGTAAGCATGAGAAAGCCAATTTCAGACTCTCAACTGCATTTTCAGATATTGACTTGAATATTCATATCTGCTTGACCACACACCTTTAAAAGCAAATAGCCCTGTGAAAATGGGCCACCGAGGGTACGGCCAATCTTCATTCCGAAGCACTGCCTTTGCACTTGAAGGATACCAACGTGAGAACAGTCTGACGAGCTGGTGGCTAAGTGAATGGTAAGTGACTGCAACCGCAAAGCCGATATTGTATCAAAGTTGATTTATGTTTTCAAATTGTCATGTCTGCTCACGGCTTCTGCTCTTGAGTCAGTCTTGACTCAGAGTTCCAACCCTTTCCTAACTTCTGCCTTGATAGTCTTGAACCCAAGCTTAGGTTGTCCATTTTGTTTGCACGATTACCACTCCCATGTATTGGTTCATAAAACACCATTCCAAAGCAGCCAAGTTGCTTCAAGAAGGTGTATGCCATGCCGCCGCAAATGATGATGCCATCTGCCTTGTCAATCAGATTCTCGATGAGCTTGATCCTGAAATGAAAACATGATGGAGGCACTGTGACAGACAGGCTTCCACTGCTTTTTGTCTAAACAATTGCAGCCTACATTAGGGTTCTAGACCCTACATTTCACAATATTTCACCATTTCAATCCATTTCACAGCTTCAAAAAGGGTTCTCCGTCTGATCCCTGAAAATATGTCTCAGAGGGAGGCTTGTCGTTGATCTTTGCACCACCAACGATTGCCACCAATGGCCGAGCAGGAGTGCTCCTTGGGAAAGGCTTTGGCTCCGGCTGTTGGAGCCGATGAAACTAGAGAAGCTCCGGCTGTTTATTGAAGTCACGCTCTGACGCTCTGCACTTTGCAAGGCAGCTAATGTAAATGCTTTAAAGATCTTTAAAGGCTGGCGAAAGGCGTTGATTATTCACTAAAGATGGTGAATGCATGTGGACACTATCAATGATGCCCTCGAAGAACGAGATTCTACATTTCATTGCATACCAAGAAGATGTCAGCTTGCCACATCCAGATCATGTTGCAAGGATTATGTTCAAAGATGTTGAAAGCGATCATCTCTGGAACTGTGCGGATTGAAACTTGAGCTCTATTCATCCCTCCGCTATTTGGGCACCCTGACAAGACCTGTGAGAATGCGTTCAGCTCCTTCTCGATCAACAAACCTGCAACCTTCACAGAATGCTCACAATGTCTCACAATACAAGGCTTTCTGAAGCGCACAAGCTTGATCAAGCTGGCTGGATGAATCCATTCAGAAAATGTATGAAATTGCAGTCAGCCTACAGGACAGCTTGGGTCACAAATGGGAAGGGAAGTTTGAGAGAATCCTGTGAGGCATAATGTGGCCTCATCAGAATCGAAAGTCAGGAACCACAAACTGAGTTCGCTTCGAATCGGAAGCACAACACATCCGGCTTTGATCTCTAAAATCCCAGAGCCCTCTGGACCTCAAAAATAATCACTTTCAGAATCGTCTGCAACCTTTAACCGAAGGTAGCTCACCTTATGTGAAGGTTACTTGAACTATTGTTGTCTACACCTTGAGGACTGGGAGGAACCTACGTGGAAGTCACCCCATTCACAGCCCTAAAGACCATGATTGGCGAGAAACAACATGATTCATGACATGAAACATTCTCAGAACAACATGATTTTCTGTGGTACCACACTGTAGTGAAACCTTTGTCCTGAGATTTGCCCAATTTGCCGGCCTTCTCAGGCAGATTGCAGCCCACCATCGACCTCGAATCCATCTTTCTGGAATTTCTAGATAAATACCAGCGCATCAAACTGGATTAGGTCACTAAGTATTCACAAAATAATGTTGATTGATGCAGTGAAAATTGTTGAAAATTCAAAAAAGAAAGTCTTCAAAGACCTTTTGCCAATGATCAAGCTTGAAGCAGCTTGAAACATGTTGGACATCATGTTGGACATCATGTTGGACATCATGTTGCAACTGTTCCAAGTTGTGGACGAGTGCGCTCTGTGTGCCGTCCCAAAGGCATCGTTGACGTAGACATCACCTGAAAAATCAACATACCACGGATACTGACATCAACCGCCCAGATCTTCCAAGCATTTGAGCACCCGTAATCTGAAATCTTTGGGGAGTTTGTCCAATTAAAACAATGACACGGTTGGTGCAGAGGTTCGAGATTGAATGATTTAATGTTTTGCAAAAAAAAACAAAACAGTGCACTGGTAATGTCAACCCTGGATTAATAACCCCCTAGGCTGTTCAATTAGGAGGGTACCATCTAAGTATCAGATGATGACTATTGGAGGAGTACCCCCCTAATTAATAAACCATGGTTTATTAATTACAGTATATAATCCGGGTTGACATTAGTGAAAGAGTATTGAAGGACAAGGGAGACTTGCAAAAACATCAAGCTGTGAGGTTCGTGAAGGCGGGCGAAAGGGGAGCACATTCATGTGTACTGTACCCATCTGTACCAATATACCGTACCGGCGTTTGAATGTGATAGCTGCTAGCTTTTGCCTCAAACGAAAGCGTAGTTGTGACTGCAGGTAGATTTCTCGATCAATCAAAATCTTGGTTTTTGAAGCATAGAGCAATGAAGCATGAACTATGAGTACAAGAAAGACCTTATCCTTCAGCACTGATTCCACCAATGTCTGCGTTTACGCACTATAATTTGCTAGACTCAGCTAGACTCAGCTAGACTCAGCTAGACCTTGGAACGTTCTGCGTGCTGCGCCATGCTGCGCCATGCTGCGCCATCTTTTTCACAGGAACATGTTGCACGCCATGGTCTGTCCGAAAGATCTCTCGGTCCAAGCCGATCCGGCGTGAGCAGCGGTCACCACGCAGAGCCAGACGTCAACGACCTATGTTTATGACTTCTGCGATCTGACCATCCACTTGGAAATTAAACACTACAGAGCTGATTGACCAAGCTGCCAAAGAATTCCTGTCTGCTGAATCACAGCACTGCAAATGGACAAACTTCATTCTGGAAGCTTCTAGCTTTGGTGTGCCAGAAAGATTTACAGGAATTGGAACAGCATGTTACGCTAAGGCAGCACAAATTGCATCGCGGCTTCCATGCTAAAGATTGTAAAGAATTACCAAAATATGTAAATACGTTGAAAAGCAAACGGGCATTTTGAAATAGCTCAACTTGCTCAACCTCAAAATTGTTGCATGGCAAGCCTTCAAGCACAAAAAGCACAAAACTCTTGGAAAACTTAGAGACCGACATGGCCTCTTCCGAGGATTTGTATCTTTCCCTCATCACTTAGGCACGCTCTCCCACTGAGCGCCAGTTGGGTCGTTTGAGCCATGCGATTGGCCGCTCACTTGGACTTCAGGTTCTGGATCTCCGACTTCAACAGCTCAATCTCGCGCTGCTGGTTGTCAATCTGGCGCTCATCCTACATAATTTCAAATTTCACAGCTCTCAAGCTAAGAAGAATCATCAACAAGAGGCATACCAGATATTCAAAAAGCTATAAGATCTATAAGATCTATAACATCTATAAGATCTATATATATATAAGTAGATCCATTAGTAAATCTATAAGATCCATAAGCATCCATAAGCTATGCCATCCTGAGAATCCAACAATAAACTCTCCTGACGCTGCTGGTTCTCCAGGAGTCTGTCGGTGTTGCTGGGTCCGCTGTGCCCTGAGAAATTCTGTTGCAAAATATCGGCAAAGAATGCAACTAACATCAACTGACATCAACTGACCACAATTTCAGCCAAAACCAAAGCATCTCTATGTGGATGTATATGGACTCACACTTTTAGTGGAATTCGTTGCATTGTCTTATATTCTTTCTGCACGGGCTTAACTTTGAATGGAACTCGGATGAAAATTCGACAGATCACAGAAGTTCCTGCCTCCTGTGATGGCGTTGTTGATGGCCCCTCCAACGACAGTTCCAACAACCACATCGCCAAGGGTAGGAGCAGGTGCCACGACCACCTCATGTACACGATCCTTCCCATTTGAATGACAACCAAATCGCAACCATCGGCCGGCGGGCATGGGCTTGCATTGACCTAACACTTGTCAAAGCACTTGCCAGCAACCTCACTGTAGCCAAAGGTTCTCTGACGGTTATCTCCGCACTCAGCTCCAAACCGGGGCAGGAGCGAAGCCAACTCCCATGCCCATTCCCATGGGTGGAGCAGCAACCACAGGTGGCGGAGCGATGACGGTGGTCTTGTTGATCACGGTGGTCCTGGAATGAGATGCAAAGTGGACAAAAATGACGGTGTCTATGAAGCACAAACAGAGGAAAGAGAGAGAGAGAGAGAAACAGAGACAGAGCCAAGATGAGTCAAAATGAGCCAAAATGAGCCAAATGTGTTCATTCATTGTCAAAGGTTTCAAGCCACATCTCCTTTTCCTGTGATCTATCAAGAAATTGAGTTGTGAAACTATCATCTAGGACAAACAAAATACCCAAAGGCACCGAAACACTCGTCCCCTGCCGCGGTCTTGCTGCTGCTGCTGGCAACAGGAGCACGAGGAGGTGGCCGGCTACGAGCAGCTGGGGCAGAACCACCAATACGGCCACCGGAGCGTGCAGCCTGTGCCTCCTAGGTTGCCGTCGATTCACTCGCTTCAGCCAGGAGACACAAAATGACACAAAGATTGAACCAGTACAACCAGTAGTGGCCGTACCACGCGAATACATCGCCAAAACCTCCAAGTGTGTCTGAACATCTCAGATTTTGTCAGGCTCGAAATTGATCAATTGCGTTGCTTGTCTTCGACGTGCAACACGAGGCAAAATGAAATGAACCATGAAGCAAACATGAAGCAACAGAAACCGAGCCTGCACGGGCAGCCACACAAGCGCCAACGCAGCCATCATGGACAGAAAGGCGCCACCCACTCGAAGGGGGCTCTGCTCAGGAGCCTTTTCAGGTTTACCCCAAGCCATTTTGCCCATTTTGCAATCGTTTCACAAAACACTTGACTGTGTTGGGATGATTTTGCATTCCTTTCAGTCCCTTCATACTCTAATTCTTTGAGTTGTCTATATCATTTATGTCGTTAAGTCTTGCTGACTCTACAATTTTCCCTGTGCGGGGACCTGCCCAGGGCCCTTGCATTTCCTTGGCCTGCACTCCAACACATACTTCAACACATACTTCATTGCATGCTTCACCATTCAACATCATCAACCAAGCAAGATCCCCACATTCACAGTGGCCGTGAACCATTGTGAGTCTCTAGGATCTCTAGGCGTCTTTCAACTTCCATGACACATCATGGCACCATGGCACCATGGCCTGGTGTTCTGGCTCCTTGAGACTGGCTCGGAGCGACACGCGGGTCTTGGGCTCAGCTGGGACCACTGGGCCGACAAAGGCAATGGCGCCAAGTGCTGCGGCGGCGAGAGCCTAGGCACCGATGCACAAGGCGATGCACGGCACGGGCCCTGATTGGTTGAATGCCTTGTGCAAATTGTGCCTGCCGGACCGCAAACCAGCGACAACGTTGTGACTAAGCTCCCCACCAAAATGCGCATCATGTCAACTGGAGGGGTTGCACGAGCGGAAAATCTTGAAGCCAAGTGCTGCAGGGAGTGGTAAAGACTTCTCTTGCTGGTTCACACTGAGTCGGTGCACATGAACACAGATAAGGATAGATAAGGTGCATCCAGTGCATCTGTGTTGGTTTCCTTGTGGTTTGTTGATATTCGTCCTCCAACGTGTCGTAGTCTAGAAATTGGGGCGCCCGGCCAAGCTTTGACAGCGATGCTCGGAAAGCCTCAAGTTTCATCCAGAGCCAGATCTGAAATCCATGACGATCCAAGTGTGAAAAAAGGCAGCGGGGTGCCTTAAACACACATCCTTTACGGCCCGAACTACGGTGCTTTGCGTCGTGGACTACGCCTAACTTTAATCCTGTAAAAGATTTTCAGTTCAGAGTTACAGACTAAAGTGACTAGAGTATTTACGATCTTTTACGATGTTTTTTTACGTATTTAATCATTTTTGCATGTATTTGTACAATTTTGTAGCGTCGTTAAACCAAACACATCGCCCGTCGAAATCTGCGTGCTCCAGGCCTTCACCTCATCGTCGCCGGCCTTGATCTCCTTCTTCTCGCCTCAGTATCGGTGTCTCATGGTATCTCGATGTATCTCGGTATCTCCTCCGGTCTTTCTGAAATTCGAAAAACGAAAGGGATTTGCTGATTGCTGCGATTGGCCTGTATTGATCTCAGGGCTTAAATGCTTAAGTTGAGTCAGGTTGAGCAATCTGCCACTCTCTGGAAACGGCCAAGGCCACAATTTAATCATGCATATGAAGTAATTATCAAGTAATTATGCTGGGCGAAATTGCAAATGCAAGGCATGAGTTGCATCGAAAATATCAGGCGCTTGGAGCTCGAAAGGATCTTTTGTCTCTCAGCCACTGCTTCAAGCACCCAATAATTCTGTGCTCGGATTTGTGATACCTGCGCATGCATTGCCAGCGTCAATGCATACTCCTAAGAAACAGGGCACTCTAAAAAATATTGTTTGATGCAGTATCTGTCATCCACCTCTTGAGCATCTACTTCTAAGTGAGTTGTGGAATGATTTGTCATGTCAGCCTTTTCAAATGCTGAAGCATGTCCAGCATAGGTTCAAAGAGATGCACCAAAAAGCAGTGCTCTAACGGATTCCTCAGCGTCGAACAAGAATCATGCACTCCCAGTATCTCTCACTGTACTTCCATCAAAAGGCTCCAAGAGACTGTCCAACAGTTGTCCAACATGTCCAAACGTTGTCCAAACGGTGTCCAACCGGCCAAAACTCTCAGTCCAAGCTGCCAGTCTGCATAAAACCAGCCTCGGGAGGCTCTAGCTAGGCCCACGACCGAGGAGCATCGATGGCTTGGAAAAGAAATTACGTGGTTCTATCTTGTTCTAATATGTTCTAATATGTTCTAACTGCGAACGTGCAACCACGCAGAAATTGAAGATCTTCCCAGGCCTTTCGCAAATTCACTCTTTCTCATAGAGTCACAAGGCCAAAACATGACCTTGAATGGAGTAAGATCGAAAAAGTGAATACTCCCTGCCAACGGTGAGGCGACTGTGCGGGAGAGTAGGTCCACACAAGTCCACGGCACACCGACAGCTTCACAACAAATACATGCACCGGCTGCTCAATGGATTCTCATGCGCCAAACTATCCTTGTACACGAGTTCCAGGTTCATGCCAATTTGCGCCAGCATAGCAACTCTAGCATGAAAGGATAGAAGGGAAAGGCGGGCCTGACAAAAGGCTTCAAGCGCAAAGCAGCATCTTGTGTTCGCAAAGGACACAAAGCAACTTCATGGCAACTTTTTTGTGCCAAGTTGCAGCAACAGCATGGAATTGCAGGTGCAGCTTCCTGGAAACTCAATGCGATGCGTCGCAAAAATGACCCTACTAGTACCTGTCTTCGTCAGCATTTTCTCTCATCGGGTGATGTGGGAAACATGTGTCACTACTTGTCCGTTTCTGCCCCCATCTTGCCACCCGTACTGAAGCCGTTAAATTTGGAAGAGTGTAGCTCGACTGGTCCACAGCCTGCAAGTTTCTTGTAGCTGCTGTATTTCATGCTCGGACGGCTCACCCTGCATGGCCAAAGTTGCCCTCGGCAAAACATCAAGGAAAAGCAGCAAGTACAAAGATGCAAGAGCAAACGAAACTTGAACAATTCAAAACAATTCTGACATTGACATGTGTTTCGTCGAAAACATACTTGCCGCAACGTCTACATTTCCCGACCCACGTCTGCATCCCACACGCCCAAACGCCGACATGAAGAAGGTAGTGGTAAAACAGGAAAGAACTGGCTCATTCATGGGGCGACTACTGTACCCCCCCCCCCGCTTGAATCAGTAATGTGTTCTGTTTGATATCCAGCGATTCTATGGTAACTTCTGCCCCAGACTTGATCCGTTGCCAAAGTGCACCGATCTTTCAAGGAGATCCGCGGAATCTATGTCCTAGACCGTTCGTGTCGAGCACATCGCAATTTGTCAAATTCTTCGAACACTCTCTGCACTCTCTGCCTCTTTTCATCTCTTTTCATCTCTTTTCATCTCTTTTCATCTCTTTTCATCTCTTTTCTTTTATCTTCATGTTCTTTCACATTGGAGCATCCAGTGACATGGGGCATGACTCGCCCAACTTAGCTACCCCTATCAGCTCCTGACCACTGCCACAATGACTGCACGTTTCGCTCGGAAGCAGCCGTTGTGTGTCACAGCACGCCTGTCAACCAAATACATTGACTGTGCCCTGACAATGGAGCATCATCGCATGATTATATACATATTGCACATGTTGATGTCATTGAAACAACTGGCAAAAGCACTGCAGTGCTGCGGCAGTCCAAAATGGTTTGAATAAGATTTGTCGTTGTATCTCGTTGCGAAATGTTGTGACACCAAAAAAAAAAATACAGTAAGTATTCTCGCTCTCAGCGCAAGAAATGCAGTGCTGACTTCATCGTGACCCCGTCCGGTATAATGTGGCTGTTGTCTGGGGCCAGCACCCTTCCAGCGAGCACATCTTCAGGTAGGCTGCAAAGATCACAGGCACAGTCAAAAAAATAACGATGCCGCAAGAATTGCTGCCTCGCATCAAGTCACGCAAAGCTTTTGAAAGCTGTTGTTAGCTCTAAAGCAATCCTTGTGCTAAGTAGAAAACGAAAACCGCAGAAAAATCAGGGGGACAACCAACGAATGACTCTTGAGAGTTTGCAGCAACACTTGCAGCGGCAACATGCTGTAAGCACCACGTCCAAACAAATATCAACGGTTGCCTCGGCTCTCGAGACAGTAGTGAATCGCCAAGGTAGGAGAAGCACACCTGGCGTGAGGGCGGACATTGAAGCCAACAGAAGAGAGTCTTCACATTCAAAATCATGCCATAGCAGCCATAGCAAATCTCTAGTGACTCTAGTGTGAAAGAATGCAGATGGCAAGAGCGGGGGTACTTCTGATGGAAAGACTGGGGCAAGCCGGCCTTCTCTCCTTGAGCGACTGGTTTGATCACTCTCACCTTCATATGGCCTTGCTCGTTGACACCGTACTCAGCATTTGGCACGCAGGAGTGGTTGAACCTTCGGCCGCACTTCAAACATCTTGCAGCAAGCTCTGACTGCAAGCATCTGTGCAAAGCTGTCTCATGCCCAGCATTGGTCACGTCAGTCAATCGAAATTCTTGATGATGATGATGATGATGATGACGACGGCGACGACGACGACGACGGTGATGCTGCTGCTGCTGCTGCTGGTGGTGGTGGTGGTGGTGGTGGTGGTGGTGGTGGTGGTGGTGGTGGTGGCGGTGGTAAATAATGATGTTGAGTTTGAGAGTAAACGATTGACATGCTGTGTAATACCAGCCATACCCAGCTCCAAATTCAAATGCCTAGAGCAGTTTTCATAGATGGCCAGGCCGTGCTCTGTGCAAAAGGCATTAAGATGCGCAATGATGGCAGCTTTTGCGACCATAGATGCCTTCAATTTGCGCATGTCTCGTCGTGATCAACGTATATCTGCAGTATATCTGAGTGCCGAATCTGTGTCAATTTTGCACGTCATCCCCAATCACTGAACCAAAAAATTGAACTGAGCATTGAACCAATTTGTTCACCTGGATTGTGGCCAAGGTTCTTTTTCAGTGGCCCTCACGTCTACACCGCAGTGCCCGTGATGAAGTTCTCCCGCCACTTTTGATGCGATCGCATTTGACGATGCAAGGAGATGCTGTGCCTCCAAAGGCTCGAGACCCTTAAAGATATTCAAAAACCACAGAGCAAAATAGAGATTTGTTACATAATGTTACATACTATACTTCACTGTACTGTACTATACTATGTTTTCAGCTACGCTTTCATCCTGGGCTTTGTCTCCAATGCTCAAATTCAAGTGACTAGACTGACTAGGTACGACATGGTACGACGGGACGACTAGAACATCTTGAATCGTCAACTTTGATCACTGCAATCGCCTTTCAAACTTTCGGGCCAGTCAGCCCAGTCTGGCCAGTCCTCGGGCATATTACTATCACCGCTGGTGAGGCGTTGCCAGACATGCTGCTTCCGTGCCGACAGCTGCAGGAACGCTCTGCAAGAAGCCTGTTTCGAACATGAGAGTACTCCATCATGAAGGTGATCCTATGTGACCCTAAAATGTAAAATATATATAACATGATACAAGTGGAAGTATAGTATGACCACGTTTTATACTATATAATCCAATGCCATTGCTGCACTTCGGTCAAAATACATTGCATTTGTTACACTCGTCGACCCAGTGCTCTCAATGCGCTTCAAACAAGTTGTGCTGCACTTCGCAAACGCAAAGCTTTGCAAGCCTTCACAAGCCTTCAGTCTTAAGCCATAAGTCTAACTCAACCCTTCAGTTCTTTCAATGTGGAAACAAGTCAACCTTGTGATGCGGTCGTGCCTCCATCTGCTTGCCCGGGATAAGGGACCAGCAGGCCAGAGGTGCCTATGTCAGAAATCCCAGGAAGTGTGTGGCAAAACGCAAAGGACAGCTCCACAAAGTGAAATGCATGGAAGGGCCTGTGAAAATCAAATCATTGGGGCATTTTGGGGCACTCAAGTGGCACTCAAACATGAGCAACATGCGCTGACATTGGATATGTTCTGACAATTTCTGACATCAATGCAACTCTCAGCATAACTCGTTCCTCACCACTCTCAAGGATTTCACCACGACTGAGCGCATGGGAAGCCACCCAGCAAAGGCCGCCGCCTCGTGAAAAACTAAGTGACTGACTTATAATGCCCAGAATCGGATCTTGTTGGCGTGCCAATACCCCGCACCAAAACTGGCCAAACGTTTTAAGCCAACCAGGGGCTAATCAACTCAGACTCATCATCATCATCATCATCATCATCATCATCATCATCATGGGCAGGACTCGCCACATACAGTACCATCGCTGAGCTAAAGAGACTTCCATCGCACTTTTTTGGGTGGCATACTTGATAGCGTACAGCATCAAGCTGCAGTTTCTCGGGACCCTGTCACAGTCTGGCAAGCGCTCTGCGCGATTCTGTGCGTGATGTCTTCTACACTTTGCGCTATCCATTTTGGAAATTCTCCCGACTTGACAGACACTCCAAGACCTGACTGCGAACCAATCTCAGCCAGGCTACCAAACCACATTTTCACTGTACAAGTTGTGGCGAAAATTCTTTCAGCAAGCGGTTGCTTCAATCGAATCATAATATGTCATATCATGTCGTAAATAATATCTGCTTTGTGGCTTTGCTTGTCACATTTCTCACAGTCTGACTTGGGGATGGCCTCGATGCGAAGCCAAGTTCCATGGCGACCTTTGGCCTTTGCCATCCTTTTTCCATCCTTCTTCTCATTTGCTCTTGAGTTTGGCCTCCATGGCGCTGCGAGATTTTTTCAGCTGCGCCTTGATGGCACGAATGAGGAACAGGACCAGCAGCACATTCAGCACCACAGGCATTGCAGCCTTCAGGGCATGCATCCATGAAGTGAAGTCATCAACTTCCACTTCTTGATTTTGTTTCGTAGGTGCGAAGACTTCTTGCAAACTTTTGCAAGCACTGCCCATGTAAATGTTTTGAGCTGCATAGAAGGGTGAGAAAATGCACGAAGTGGCCATAATTGGGAGGTAGCCAATGTCCAAAACACCTAAGCCATAATTCTTGACGCTCAGAGGAGCATAGGAACCTCTGACCAGGAAGGCCATTTTGTAAGGTTCATCTTTTGCAGCCTCTGCAACCAAGCTCAAAAGCTCTGATCGATCCACAAAGCTTCTTCTGACCCAGTCTCTAAGGACATATTTGGCCAAAGTAATCGCTATGACATTGGCGACAAACTTTGCGGCGCAGGTAAAAAGCAAGGTGCCAAGCAATCCGTACTTGGGTACGAACAAGAATCCACCAGAGAATTCCATTGCGGTTGTTGGAACCAAAGCGATGACACCAACCACCGTGAAAGCTAAGTATGCCATCATTGCATACTCTGAAGATTCAATGTAGAAAATTGCAGACTCCATGACATTCTTCATATATTTGCCGATTCCTGTGTAGCCATAGGCCCTGGAGAATAGCAGAACAAGCAGGGCTGCAGCACCAATCTGAAAAACCCAAGAACGAACTCCGTTAGCCATGAGGCAACTCGGAATCTCGCAGGCTCTGAGGAACTCTGTACTGTCTTCAACTCAAGCTATGGCCGCTAGCCGCTAGATTCGCTAGATCTGATTCCTCTCACTCCACTCACCACACCACAACTGCCAGCTTTCTTTGAGCCTCTGTGCCTCATGTAGACTCAATCTAGACCCTTTTTGACTTTTTATCAATGACCCAATCACAGAAAATGTTGGTTCGATGGCTCAAACAGTAGCAACTTTTGACAAACTCGGTATACCTCTCTTGGACCTGGCATCGTCTCGACTTGTCTTAACAATTCTTAACATGTCTAAATCTGTCTAAATTAATATTATTTCATCTCCACTGGACCCTGAGATCCCGCCTGGCACATGCTGCAATTCCAACGCTCCCCATCGTTGGCCAGGCTGCCCTGGAACAGGTTGCCAGATCTGCCAGTGCCACATGGATCCACATGGTGCGCAAAAGACTGTTGCGGACGTTTGCGATTTGACTTGTGGAGAAGTTGTATCAAGAACGTTTCACAGGATTTGGGCTCAGCTGGATTTAGGAATGCTCAGGATCAATTCAATCACGTCATATTTTTCCGTTTTCAACTTGCCAATCTTATCTGGTCACCCGGCCTGCTTGTGGGAACGAACCGAAGGCATTGCTTGATGCCCGGCCGACAAATCTGGTTCAGTTTCTCCCTACCATACTTGTCTGTAGCAAGTTCCAGATCATTTGGATAGAATTGGCTGTTCAGTTCTGGCAAGAGTCTAACAACATGCATTCACTGTGAACGAGCTGATATTGAGAGCTTTGAAATTAAAAGGCTTGAGAGGAGAGAATCAGACTCTTTAGACACTTACTTATTTTGGCACTTGATTCACTGTTTGCCAAAGACCCGAAGGCACATCTTTCTCGAGGTCGCTACCATCATCGCCCTTTTCGGTGCGCTTGCCCTGGCATAGACTACGAGCAGTCCGAGCAGTCCAAGCAGTCCACTTTTTTCCACCATATTTCCTTGACCCATAAAACTCGGGAAGCAAGAGTTAATAGGAACATTTCATTGTGACAGCGCCTCCTCTTCGATGTGGAAACGCAAGTTCTCTAGGAGAATCACCTTGGCCCGGGCTTGCGTCGAAGCAGTAGTGGGAACAGATCCTTTGCCGTACAGCTGCAATGCACATTATTCTTGCTGTGTGAAGATGTGTGAAGCACCTTAGCAGAGACTGAGCTGCAGGAAGGCAGCCATTTTTCTCGCACACATTGCAAACAAGTGCTGGCCACCTCTCAGTGGAACTCAACCCAACCACGACAGAAAAACTATTGAAGTCAAGAGACTCCTTGCATCAGGGACGAGAAAGGGTCAAAAGGACAATCCATTTTAAGAAAGTCTTGATATATCTTGATTGGTTGTGGTAAGGCTTGAAATCCCTTAGCGCGTCGCCAATGTCTGACTGGCAAACGTGGCGTCCCGCTAGATCCAAAGCACGCTCCGGAGCAACACCTCTTGAGGCATCTGTGACTGCATGTGGCTACCCCTTGCGATGCATTTTCCTGCACAATCCGCACAAACATTGACACCCATCTACTCGACAGACTGTATCCTACTGAGTTGCTGTGTGGTGTGTGTGTGTGAATCTGAAAGTAATATCAAAGATTATAAAAGTAATATGCCTTCAGTATCTGTGAAAGTCCTAGGAGCTATGGGATGGTTTTCTTTGCTAATGGCCACTCATCTTGGAGAAAAAAAATCAGCTCTAAAGCTCTCTGGTGTTTGTTTGGGGGCCAGGCATCGATTCGTAAGGATGACAGGAACTGATACTAAAAAAATACTGCAATGGTGTGGCATGGAAACGCTCAGAATAACATGTCATATGTCACTGTCAATCAAAAATAAACTGTACACCATGATGAACGAAGTCCAGGAGAATTCAGAAACATCATGGGATATCCTGAGAGCTTGCAGGCATGTTCTACCGGGGAGTTGAAGTCGAAGGGTTGAATTGTCCAAACATGTCAACTGGTCTATGAATGTGCTTTATGTGTTTCCATGTACTGGAGCGTGCAATGGAGGCTTAAAGAATATGAGGATGGCCAGCCTTTTGCAAAGGTGCTCTGTATCTGGCACAGACTGCAAGCGCTCTTCACACCCACAGCCAGCACCACTTTGGAGCAGCGGAATGGAATGAATTCGTCTGCAATAACCCAGTTTCCATTGGTTTCCAGGCATTGCAATCCCGTCAGGGGATGCTGCATTTCTACCCTGGCTGAAGTGGCACTTTAGAATTTCTTCCAAATAACTCACTTTAGAGAAGCTGAGGCTGGTGATGCTCATGTTGATCCTCTGCCAATAACATAAATAAATATAAATAAAGTATTACTTATTATACTTGAAAATCTTGAATCCGCCCACACCGCTTTGGCGGTGAAGGCGTGCTTATTGGGGGGCAAAACAGCAACACTAAATGCTCAATGACATTTGTTAATATAGCAGTCGCTATATCAGCTTTAGCTGGGGGGGGGG
>Ga0126342_10006545_pt1 | contig 20692 bp, 15 predicted proteins | sample Cyp1metagenome_FD_92528 | JGI IMG/M metagenome (GOLD analysis project Ga0126342, IMG submission 92528) | Coral microbial communities from Lord Howe Island, Old Settlement Bay, Australia - Cyphastrea 1 metagenome | ecosystem: Host-associated > Invertebrates > Cnidaria > Coral ...
ATCCCAGCACGCAGTATTGTTCAACACACTCGTATGAAATTAAGGGGCTGCGTATTTACAACACCTCAAATCAAGAATTACAACAATCATCGTTAGTCCCCATAAGTAGTATTCTAAGACTGCCTGGTTCGACTCCATCCCAAACTAACTGTCCTGCAGCAGCGGGCTGTTGAAAGGCCTTTTACCAGTCTTTTCCTGCGAGGCCGGGAAGTCCCTGCCGGCAAGCCAGGGGGGAATCGAGGCTACCCAGGGGGGAATCGAGCCCAGGAATTTCTAACGACGTCGTTTTTGGCATTTTCAGCCCCGAAAATGCCAAAAACGACGTTGTTAGAAATTCCTGGGCTCGATTCCCCCCTTTGGTTCTAACGACGTCGTTTTTGGCATTTTCAGGGCTGAAAATGCCAAAAACGACGTCGTTAGAAATTCCTGGGCTTGATCCCCCCCTAAGTAGCCTCGATTCCCCTGACTAGCCGGCAGTTTCCTGCGACTTCCCGGCCTCGCAGGAAGAGACTGGTGAAGAGGCTCCGTTCAACAGCCCGCAGCTGCAGGACAGTTAGAGATGCCACCGATGAGCAAAAAAAGAAGCGCCTGTCAGAGTGCCTGCTTTCATCCTAGTCTCACGACGTCAGCAAATTTTCGCGATTTTCGCGACGTCACCACATTTCAGTTTGAAATAGCGAAATTCGACCTAAAGACCCTGAAATATTATAATTTGACCAGATACATGGCATTTTAGTTGGAACATCATCTATAAATGGTGGATTGTCCATGAACATTATAATGTGGGAAACCCAATTTTTTTCACCTACCATTTGAGGATGGTTGGAATCCAATCCATTTATTGTGATTTCTTTGGGGATGGTTCATCGAGTTTACCACATTAACCATACTCTTCCGCGCTCACAGCATTGTGGATGACCCGGTGGGATTTTAAAGAATTGATGTTTTTTTTTATTGATGTCAACTGAAACTAGCCATGGCTTCTCATGCCACGGCAAGCGAAAAAAGATCCCAGGTTGGTGCGCTTCGTCCGCGAGCGACGAACGCGAGACCTGCAGGCGGCAGCAAATAGCTGGGCGCGGATCAGTACTGATCTTCTGGTGGGAGGTTTGAAAAATTGTTGATAGGGGGTTGGATCAAGACCTACTACTACCAGTTACTACCATATTTGGCTTTGATAACCATGCATAACCATGCATAGCCCATAGTTGGGCGAATAATCATCCATTCACCGGCTATTTTAGGGTCACAGCCATATGTCTTTCTCCCTATTTGAGATGACAATGATAATCCACGACGAATTATTTGTTGGGATAGGTTGGAAACCACCAACCAATCTGGCATTGGTTTGAAGAAATTAGAATCACATCTTCAACGCATTTTGACAACATAAGATGTTCACATCATATATATATATATATAATTATAGTCTCTATTATTCTCTTCTAATGTAAATATCTTATGTTATCAAAATTTAAAATTCTTGAAGATTAGTCCTCGGTCAGCCTCGCCATCACAACCTTCCAGCATTGGATCGGTCGCTGTTCTGGAGTTCATTTCTTGCCCCCATAACTGCCCTGTGACTGTGGATAGTTTTGCCTGCATTCAAAATCAACCTTTCTGGTTTGCCACCATCCATGATCCAGTATTCACAATCAGCATTATGATGATGCAGCGGCATCATCAACAAGATTATCAGCAGCAACAGTAGCTTCATTGTCATAGACATAGCCATCGTCATCGTCATTGTCGTCATCATCACTATCGCTATCACTATCAATATCACTATCACAATCATCATCACTATCACTATCACTATCACAATCATCATCACCATCATCACTTCTGTTTATGTCCATATTTGTCCCATCCATCGCTTTTGCCTAAAATTCGCCAGGCAACCATCAACAAGTATGACAGGTGCAACCTCAAGGGACGAAGTGACAGGATGATGTTAACCCCAAATTTAACCCCCAAAACAATAGAAAAGGTTTCAAATCACCATGATTCTTATACCAAATTATAGGTCTTATACCAATGTTAACCATGATTCTAGGTGAATCTTATCTACTAATCTATATGTGATATGTATATACATATATATATATACATATATATATATATATATGTATATGCATGCTTGGAAACTACGGGGTCTAACCAGCAAATGCGTTTGTTTGCAAATGGACGATGCCCCCAAATGACAGTGTGAACGCGCACATGATGATAGACCATGAGATTTGTTTCGCATCCTATTCTTTGACAAACCCACATGGAAGTTTCATCAACCAACCTACTGGCACTGGGAAGACAAATTATCATAAAATTAAATTTGGGCAGAATTAAAGTGAATCAAGCAGCAACTATATTGGCAATATGAACAAGACTCTGCGAAATATGGTGGTGATTTCGTTTGTTGTCAATCCTGTACAGGAATGAGGAAGATAACCCCCCACGCTGGGATGTTTCAGAACGGGCCAACATCAGGTCGTGACGTCAATGTAGGGCAGCTATGTTTCCGGTGAGTGAAATAGTATACTATTATTCAGACAAGGAATCAAGAACATGCCCCTCAGAAGTGTGGGTTACACATATTTGATGTTTGAACAAAAGAGAAGTTTTGGGAAGTGGATCGATAGTCAATGATCCACATTTCCGAAAGATGCCCTAGCCTTTTTCCCCCCAAATGCCAGACCGAGGAAGTTCCATTTTTCTTGGCAAACCTTTCTAACCATACACGAAGCAATATGTCATGCCCGAAGGAATTACAGTAGTGTAATTACTGTTTTATGAAAAAGGCGTCTTTTTGATCAGCCATGGGCCCCATCCCCAAATATCCCCAAGATGTTTTGGTGATACCTTTGCCAAATCCCAAGAGTAATGTATAAACATTCATCGACGGGCGGAAGAAAGAAACCAATGTTTAAACCATCCCCATGTGGTTCCCGGGTGCACTTCGGAAAACATATATTTTTTTGGAATCCAAACACTACGTATGATTTTTAAAACAAAAAAAATATTCGGACAATGTCTTAATATTGGCCTTTGTTTTTGGACATACCGTCTGGTAATTTAACCTAACTATTGAAAATCACATTTTTTACTGGGTAAATCAATCAACTATTTCTATGGCAATTTTCAATAGTTATGTTGGTCATTACCAGAGGGTAACACCTCACTTCGGACAATTAAAACAAAGCCCTGGTATTTCCAATCCACAGGTCCGACACGGGGGTTCTGAGCGAGCGAGAAGCCTTGAAAGCCCTCAAGGACATGGTGGGCGGAATGGCTACACCTGGGATATGAAGGGTTGATATATACACTGTATATAATTGTATATATATATATGGATAATAGTCCTATATATATATGTATATACACTATATATATATACACTATATATATACACTATGTATATATACACACACTCTCTCTATATATATATATATATTTACTTTATATATATACACTATATATATATATATATACATACACTATATATATATGCACACTCTCTCTATATATATATATACTTTATATATATATATATGCACACTCTCTCTATATATATATATACTTTATATATATATATATATATATGTACACTATATATACACTATATATATATACACTATATATATGTCATAATATACATCCAGATATCGCATTTTTCTGCCGTTTTTGCTAAAATGGGAGAATGATGATTGGCCCAAGATATTTTGGGATGTGATTCCTCTCAGGACCTGGGATGTCTCAGGTGCGGGGGGTGGGACCGTGACCCCAAAGTCATTTGGCCAACAAAAATGGGGAGACAACCTGAGGCCTGAGACGGTTTGATTTTTTTGTGCGACATCTTCCAGATTTCTCAAAGATCATCAGTGGCCAGAGATCCAGGCGGAATAAGCTTTAATAAGGCCACCTTCAAGGGCAAAAAATGACTCGTTGGCCTGAGGGACGAGGTAATAGTGCATCTCCTGCAAAATCAAGGACTCATCACGTTCAAGAGTCATATTGCATATTTAGCGTCTCAGCTTCACAGGGGACATCACAAGTTTCTGAGAGAAACACACGGGCACTTTCAGAGACCCCAATTATAGGGGGGTTAGACTGTACTGGTTACTACCCTATTGATGGATTATCATCATCCATGAACATCTACCAAAAAGATATACATATATATATATAAATTGGTGGATTATCATCATCCATATTTAGAATATATTTAGGAAAGACCATGTTGGGGGTTAGACTAATATCCTTCTTATCCAAATTTAGTTTTGGGAATGTCCCAATTGGGTCTGCCAAAGATGTGGATCCGATTCCAGGGAAGAACTTTCAGTGCTGCCTCCTGAAGTTCTGGAAGATCTGCAGGAGGGTTCTTGGACGTCAAAGGGAGCACTTTGCACCCGAGTTCATCAGAAGTTGGTTTACAGTTTATAGATCCATTAACTATATAGATATACAGATATAGTATACTGATATACTGATATAGTTGATATTAAGTTGGTTTACAGTATACTGATATAATATATATATATATATATATACTGTATATTTACCATAGGTCCGGGTGAACCGGCCTTGGCTACGGGGCACCACCTCGGTAGACCCATGGCCATTGGTCATGGCTTTTCGTAGCAGATTCCACCATATTCCACCTGCTTACCCTCTGGTCAACATAGAAAAAACTATTGAAAATGACCATTTATGGTTGATTGACCCATTAAAATGGCGATTTTCCATAGTTTTTTGTAAACGTTTACCAGAGGGTAACGGTCATAGTTGAGGGAACTAATGTCTATTGTCTAAAAAGGAAGCACCGCAGGAAGCGTTGTTGCTGTGGCATGCGATGGGTGAACAAGAGTAGTTAATTTTCATGAACGTTTTTCCTATTGATATATTTGATATCTCAATTTAGTTCCGGCAAGCCCATTCGGCTTGACTGCCGGTCCCATCCCAAGCTAGGTCATGATCATCCGTGAGGGGCAATTGGTTCCCCAGTTTCCCAGGGCCTTTTGAAAGGCGCTCCCAGTTCTTGACACAGCCACATCAAACCCAAAGTGCCGAACTAAATCCATGTTTTCCTGGTTGGTGGTTTGGAACATGTTTTTTTTCCCCCATATATTGGGAATAATCATCCCAACTTACTAATATTTTTCAGAGGGGTAGGTATACCACGAACCAGTTTCTGTCTTCAATGCCAATTGTTTACCATCTGGAAACAGCCCCGTGATCGTTCCATGTTTTTAGTGGTGATTTCCCGTAGCTGCGGGGCAGCCCCGGGGCATGGTGGATTTGGACACACCAGCTGAGCAAAATTTCTCTGAGGCTTCCTAAGCCACGCAGCCTTCACAAGGCTGGTGAATGATGTTTGGTTGGTGCTGTGGAACATGGCTTTTATTTTTTCCATATATTGGAAATGTCATAATCCCAACTGACTAACTCATATTTTTCAGAGGGGTAGGTATACCACCAATCAGATGTTTTTCATGATGAATGGTCAGTTGATGATTCTTGCCACATGGGGATCCAGACGCGGCGCCAGGTCTGTTCAAGAATACGACGAGCTAAGACGGCGTCAGTTGATCGATTCTGGTGGATATACCATGGAGCAGATGGACACTGGGCTGGAGATGGATGATTCTTGAGATGATGGCTTGATTGATATGCTCGTTGATGGCCTCAAAGTACATTTCAAAAATTAGGCAACACGGGATGGTAAAATGATGTAAAATGCATCATGATTCAGAGGACCTTGGGAAAACCCCAGATGTAAGGCTCAAGGCACCTGCATTGGCTGGTTGGTTCCATGGTTTGAGGAACAGCTACGACGGCAGTTCTCCTACTACGACTGGGATGATAGTGCCTGTGACTGGAGGATGCTGGTTGACTGGTCCCATAGATCAACCCCTCCGGATCAGGCTGCCACTGCTATCTCTTGGAAATGGTGGATTTACCATCTGGTTATGACTAACATAGCCATGGAAAGATCCACCATTTTTAAATATTTTTAATGGGAAAACTCACTATTTCTATGGCCATTTTCCATGGCTATGTTAGTCATAACCAGAGGGTACATCCCATTTGATCACCATTAAAACCACCATAAGATCACCAATTTATCCATATGTTAGATGGTGATGACTGACTCCCAGGTGCGACCCATGTCCCGAAGGGCCCGAAGGGAAGAAAATTTTCATCGCATCAACTCGAGAAGACCTGCGAAACATCACCACGTCGTTGTAGCTGTGAACACGTCGTTGTGTATCTGTTTGGTGAGCAAAACCATGGAAAACCAGAAACCCATGACGGATCCATGGTGCTGGTATATTAATGCTAACATAAAGGGGGTATATTGATGGGATCCATGTTACCATATATAGCAGCACCATGGATCCTATGGGATATACTTCGTATTGTTGGTGTTTTTTTAAGTTGTTGGCTCAAAATGGCTCAAATCAAATGATCTTTCAAACGTTGCTGTTTAAGACATGTTCCGCAGACCAATTGCTCCAAGGCGGAGATGTCAGCAAGAAGGACCTGGTCGACCTGATGTGTTGCCATCAGTTCAGCTGGTTTATTTGGTTTCGCCATCATGGGACAAGTCCATGAACCTTATACGTATGTTTGTGTGTTTTATATATGTTTTGATTGTTGGTGTGTTTTTCTTCGATGGAGTCTTTAGTCTTTCTGTTTAAGTCTTGTTTCTGCTGGTTGGTTGATGATGTTGACGTAAACCATGTTGACACAGTGGTTGGTTGTAACTGGTTGATGGTTGATGATGATGGCACTGGTGGTTGTTGCATGTTGCCAGTGCCAATGCCGGCGCTGGCACAGGAGCTGGTGCAACTCATAGTGGATGTCTTTCCAGACATGGCCTTTGATCCGGACAAACGGCCGTGCCTCGGTAGTGACGTTACTACCCTCTGGTAAACGTTTACATAGCTATGGAAAATGGACATTTATAGTGAATTTTCCCATGAAAAAAGGTGATTTTCCATAGTTATGTAAACGTTTACCAGAGGGTAACTGTGGCCAACAAAATCCTTGGAGAAGCCCATGGAAAATCCCATTCTTTTAGTGCATGAGGGGCCCCCATGACTCCATGATTTCGGAAATCCCAATTTTTTATGCTGCCGGCAGTAGAATAATTTAAATGACTGTAATCCATTTGGGTAAAGTATAACGACCTCACGTCGCGACCGAACCCAGGAATGCTGGTTAGGATTCGGGGAATTATCCCAATATGGCTTTAATTCAGGTTTGTGAATTATTGTATTTTACCCGGATCCATAAATCGACGATTTGAGGCTACCCCCATTTTAGGAAACCTCCAGTTTTTGGGGGAAAACATGGAGGAATCTTCCGAGGAGGAGGATCGATGAAGAAGAAATTGTGATTTGTCCCTTGAACATTGAGCATTTGGATGCGTGTTTGGTGTTTAGGAGTGGCGAATGAGCCTGGTGAGTAATCTGACAGCTGGGTTAAGCCAGTTGAAACAGCGCGGTTGACACCTGATTACGGTATGTTCCCCTTGGTTGCTCGGGACATCCAAGTGAACTGAAGAATTTCTTGGATGCAACCGAGACTAGTCTCATTTTCAATGGGACCATCCCAACCAATCAGCATTGGAAGCTCCTGTGAGGCAATGCCATGAGCAAAACAGTAAGCTCTCCATAGGTGGGTAATGAGGTCTCCGCTTTTTCAGGAAAGCGCCCCAACCAATGGATTGTGGAGGCTAGAAAGAAGATTCCCCCGTGGTTTGATGGTTGTTTTTCTGGTGTTGAAACATGTTGAAATCAGCAACCAGATATAAACACATGCCATATATGGGAATGATATTGAATGTGGGTTTGCCCTGGCTGCTATGGCAGACAAAGAGGTTGAAGTTGTGTTGGATTCGGAGTGTTCCTTTTGCCACTAACGGCATATAAGCCTTCCGTGCTGATAGGCTAAATCATGCTAAATCATCCATCTAAATCCAGAAATTTCTCACGTGTTTCCCCATGACCTGTTTTTGGAGTGTACACCGTGTCGCTGTTACACCATGTTACACTCCAATTTTTCTTCAAACAAAATCCACGATGCACCCAAGGCTTTTGCTGCAGATCATGAGGGAAACCGATTCTGATAGCCCGGAGCCCTGAGCCCCATGGAACTTGGTCATGGCTAAAACGGGGCCCGACCTCACGTCCTGAATCACAAGATATAAACAATGGGTAGTACGGGAACTAGCCTAGAATTATATTTTTAGTTTTTTTGTGGTCAGGTTTGTGAATTACTCTAGTTTAGCAAAGTGTGTTTTCTCGATTCTGCGAATGTTATCTAAGAGAGCTATTGTTAATAGTCGGCATGTGGGATGATTTGGATTTAAATTTGACATCCCCAAAGACCATCAAAGGCCTGAAGTTGGGAAAGCAAAGTTTCAACCGTCCTTGGGCAAGTTTACAGGTTGGTTTAGCCGTTTGGCCATGAGCTTTCTAAGTACAAGAGTAATCATTCAGCGGTGCAGCACCCTCAACGTCTTCGGGTTTTCATCATTCACCGGCTGATTGGGTTTGTCCAAAACGAACCGGGCACCGTTGAATCAGACTGGCAATAAACTGATGCTATCCCAAATGTTGAGACAAACCCACAAGCATCATCAAGCATCTCAGACAGTCAATTTCTATGGCATATTATGGCATACCTTTTGCCACGTATTTGCCAAGCACTTGCCAGTGGCATGCACAGCCCGAGGCAACGGCAAGCTGGATTTTTCGGAGTTTTTGCCTCTCGGGCGAGATTTTGGTTCTCTCTTTTGGCCAAGTACTTTACCTTCCTAGAAATGGTTTCAGGGAAGATTTGCAGTGACCCCCGATAGTTAAAAAGCCATAGCCTATAAAACCTCCTGCAGTTTTTGAGTATTTGCATTAGTCCATTCTTGTCATGTTCATTCACCTTGTTGGTTGAATTATGTTGAATTAGTTCGCATGTTGATTAGCCCCGCTGTTGATGGACAAATTAGGTTTTCCACTTGGTGGAAACACATCCGTTGTTCACAAATTGCTGGAGAGTTCAGGGTGGCGATGCAACAAATGTAGAGGGGATCTAGTGGATGACTGCTCCTGTTCCGTGCTGATCCATTTTCGTCCTTATTGGGTCCTATCATGGATCTGTGGGCATCAGCTACAGTAATGCAGATCGAAATCCCAACAATGACCATGTGCAATTTCAAGAAGGGATAGCTTTGGGGGTTCTCCCCGTAAATTGTCCATGTGTATTTCTAGCATGACCCATGAATTCATAGGAACAACACTTGCCAAAGTCTATTTGTATTTGTTATTTGAGTGAAAACATGTGAAAACAATACTGTAGCTATGGGAAATCACAATTTTTAATAGGCAAATCATGATCAATCATCTATAAATGGGTAATTTTCCATAGAAAACATCCGGACCCCCACTGGTACCAACATGTGAGACCATCCAACTCGTTGGTTCCATAGATTGATCAGTGGTATCAATGGCACTGCTGACAGCATGTAGCAACATACTCTCTTGTAATTTAACCTAGAACTGGAAACTTGCCAGTCAAGTTCGATAATTTACCAATTTTTTTAAGATATATATATATATTGATTTCCCGATAGCAAACCCCTTCTTTAACATAGTGATTTTCCAATAGCAACTGTGAAATGACCAGAGGGGTAGGCTGGGTAATAACCATGACTGAAGCCATAACCACGGGTTACACCCCACCATTTAAAGGGTGACCCGGTCACGGCTCTGCATCAGGCAGCTGATGCGCACAGTGGAAGATCTGGAACAACTGACTCAACTTCAGAAGGCAGTTCTCTCCAGATGTCCAGATGTGTTGGATAATGCGGATAGGTGTGGTTTTTGTTGGATAATGATGTTGGATAATGTTGATGTTCCATGTCTCCAAGTCATTTTTTCCCAAAAATTTTGGTGTTTGTCGATTTTTGGGCTTCCCTAAATTCGAGAATCGATGAAGATGAGTTGGTGTTGACTTGGGCTTTTTGATATCTTTTGAGCTATGGCCATCTATGGCCTATGTTTGATTTTTTGTGGTACTTGAAAAAGAAATCTCAGAGTTGGATCATCGTCCCTAGCTGATCCCAACTCGTAGTCATGATTCTTCGGCTTTGGAAACCCAAACAGTTTATTAAGAACTATGAACGATGCTTCTTATTACTCATATATAGTGTCGTGAAAATTTATCACTGCATATAGTCATTATTAACTAGTAGATAACTTATGATGACTTGCTTTGTTTCAAAATTCCCAGGGACCCTCCGTTTGGGTGTCCCAACTCTTTTTTTTCATCCAGGAGCGTTCGGTCATTGATGAGACACGCTTCACCAGCAACGAAGTGAGTCACTGGGGCGGTTGCGTTGTTGATCCACCAGTAACATGGGGAAGTTCCGAAAAGTGGGGGGCAAAATTTCATCCAAGTTATTGGTATATATATATACACTATAAATTATACACAATATATATATATATATATATATTATGATATGTTGCTAAATATACCTTTATGTTACTATATATATATATGATATGATATATGTGTGTGCGTGTGGGCATATGCAGTATACATCATATAGGTATACGCACAATATGTCTATGCACATGGCTTACCCACTACTTATCCATTATAGGCTTGACAATTGAATGTGTAAATGTTTGATGATGCTTAATCCAAAAAAATGCTGTGGGGTTAACCATCAAAAATAGGGAATTCATTGTCTAACATGTGGATTTACCCTCTGGTAAATTAACAGTTTGCTATGGAATACCACTGTTTGATTAATACCGATAAATCATCTATATCATCTATTGCTATGGTTCGTTTTCCATCAGAATATGAAAGACAATGGGTTTACCCCCCAACTAAACTCACATATAGAGATGAACATACATCGGTTTCCCCAGCAAAATACTCCAGAAATCGCGGATGTTCGAGTCGTGGGACCGATGATCTCAGGTGAGTTCAGAAACATTTTCCTGGCGCCGTCCTCAGAGCCTAGCTCGGGCCCAGCGAGCCCAACGAGCGTTTATCCGCTTGGAAAGTCTCCAAGATTGGACATGGGGTAAGCCTGAAGATGCATGGCATGTATCATGATGTATCTCTGTCTTGCATTTTTTGGGAGAGATTAAAGAACGCACCTTTGTTCTTAGAGCTATGTGATGTATATCTTGCATCCTGGTGAAGGTAAGGTAGCTACCATGTCAAAAAGAATGAGTCCAACATGGACATGGTTTCAGAGCATAGTAATCCCTTCCCTTCCTATCTTGGGGCAATGCTCCGTGGTGGTGTTTTCAGTCTTGAGCTATCCCGCACTATTTCCATGGTTGATTCAAATGTTCTTCCACTTATTCCATTCCTTATCTGGGAAAGTTTCTTCAAATCCTTGTGCCAGATAATAGCAGACGATCTACAGTTTAGTTTCTGGCTCAACAGCCAGGTTTTAGTCAGTCCACCTCATGCTTTTGTCCGCGATTTCTGGGTTGTTTCCTGCATCATTTTTGTTCGCAATACCAACGTTTGTTGATCAAATAAAAATGGATTGAATGGATTAATAAAAACAAAAATGATGGTTGATTTCTCATGTTCAATTCTTCAACACATTTGCATGTCTGATGATTTGATTCCTACATCATCTGGCTGAAAGATTTGTAGCATTGTGATTAATTGGTTTAAATCTTCATTTTGAAACTATTCGTTGGTATACATATAGATACTTGCCTATCGATCTAGTTATCGATGGGTTTCCGACAAAAGTTCCCTCAACCGACTGGATCAACTCGGCTCAACTCATTTGACTCGCCGATGGATTGGATGATCAAATCATGGAACCCCAATGAGGGGATCATGGATGATCAATGATCAAACCACCAAATCATAGCCGAATTAAAAATCATGAAATTTCATCATGAGCCATCATGAAATGTATCATGTTTATTCATTTTTGCCTATTGCCTACTATGAAAACAGTAACTCAAGTTGAACTCATTCGAGCGGCTCCATGGAATTCTCACTTCGCCTCCGAGGCAGTGACGAAAGGTGAGCCCCGGATGAACTTGGCAGATTTCAAGGTCCAGCGGATGGCGCAACTAACGCTTGGTCGATTTATTTGTAGCAACTGAGTTGTATTAACCCCCAAAAAAATCGACGTTGGTAAAATCCCCTAAAACTGCTTGGTGGTTTGGAACATGGCTTTTATGACTTTCCCATCATATTGGGAATGTCATCATCCCAACTGGCAAACTCCATCATTTTTCAGAGGGGTAGGTATACGACCAACCAGATTGCCTGTTCTATCTTCTCGGGGGTATCATACGGAAGTCGTGGCGGGTTCCACTAGAATGTTAACATCTTTCAACCAATCAACAGATGGTTTGGAGTACCCTCTGGTAAACTAACATAGCTATGGAAAATCACCATTTTTTATGGGTAAATCAACATAAATCAACTATAAATAGCAATTTTCAATAGATATGTCAGTCATTACCAGAGGGTAGGACAGGATTGATGTTTGGAATCCTGCGAGGCATCGGATTATGTTTCGGCCTTCAGAGAATGTTTCAACTTGACGGTGACATTTGATGAAAGCGGAGTTGTTTTAACCGAAGATGGTGAAGGAACTCTCATGCAGCATGGAAAAAACGCATTGCTTGACTTCAAGACAAGGATGCCGGAAACCTTTTATGGTCATAAGATCAGAATAAGTCGTTTTTATTCCGCGAAATTGCGGCAGCAAAAGACCTGGTTTCCATATGTTTCCATGCTTGTCGATGGCACAACCCAGGGATTCCAAGTTGATTTTCCTGACCAACAACTCGTGATGTCATCGGATGCCCGAGCTTAGACACAGCCAGGAGATGATGAGCCCCGTGTGCCCCATGGGAGACGCTTGGCGGGGGATGCCGGGGATGCCACCCCTGGAAAGCCAGTGGCCCACTTCGGGGTGATGTCCTGTTCTTTGATTCGGATCTTAAAAAGTCCAAGGGTCCAAGACGTATATTTTGATCATGATTCAATGATGATATGTAATTTTGGATAATTCTGGTATTTATATACAGAATATTCTATATATAATACTAATTATATATATATAGTATATTATTATGTATATTATTTATTTTGTATATATTGTATTTGTTTCATATATATATATAAATTTCAAGGTTCCATGTGAAATTTCGGTGTGAAATTTCTGAATGACCTTCAGGGGCGGCCCTGACGGATTGAGGATAAGAACAGCCATGCCATCTCCGCCATGTGGAAGCTTGGCCCAGGAATCTGGAGGCTTCATACCACCAATATACCAAGACACCCAGGTTTCAAGGAAGATAACGCAAATCAAAGAGCCCAAGATAGCGTTCAGTTGAGATACAAGTGGCTGAATTCTATGGTTTATGGTAGACACAACTATAGATAGCTATAGTACATGGGGTTTATAAACCAACTTATAACTGAGGGGGCACCATCCTGAATTGATTGTTTTTTTAGCATGGTTTCTAGGACCTAGCCATTGCTCAACCATTGAGTGACGGATGTCAGCAGCTTTGCCCATATGATGTTCTTCAATTTGAAAAAATCCTGGTTTCAGTGGATACCTAGTAGATTTCTTGAAACGGAGAAACGTATCTCAGGTCATATCAACTTTGATTGTGTAACGGATGTATTCTTAATTTTATAAGATTATAATATGATATTATAATATGATATTGTAATTTGATATAATAATATAATACAATATAATAATATAATTTAATATAATATTATAATATGATATTATAATATGATATTACCATAATATTTTATAATACAATATTATGATATAATATTATGATATAATATTATGATATAATATAATATTATAATATAATATGTATATATATATATATGCAATTTATAACAATTTACATACTATCACTATCATATATATATATATATATTATATATATCATGTATCCGAATCCCAAGGATGGAAATTTGCGACAGCGGCTCGAAGATGTTTGACTTTCCAGACTTCCTGTTGGTTATGTGCCTTGCTCAGTTCCCCCGGTGTCTAGGGACCTGAACCCCTACAGACAGGGTGAGTTTGGGGATGGGTTTAGGGCCACAATAGCCGAAGTGACCAGTAAGTGGATAATTATCCACTTATGGTTATTTTTGATAATTATTAATATGATAGTTCATATAACCATATAATGTATCATATACATGGACTATAGCCCAGTGGATTTGAAAGTTTTTTGAGGGGCTCCGTGCAGGCGCCGTTTGCTGGACATGAACTTTGCCAACATGTCCCTTGGATCAAACATCCCTTTTTTGGTGGTCCCAAAATGTATGGTTTCATCCCCCACTTTTTACCATGGTTTCTGGGAAGTGCCTTAATCGTGAACGGGGGGGGAGGGGATTCCTGTTAAAACAGACCACAAGTTGAGTGGATAACACTATCAGTCACTATCCCTGAAGCCCAAAGATAGTTACATGGGGATCCAGGTTTACGGCCTAGTTTGAGTCTCAAAATAGTGTCCTTTGCGCAAAAAATAGGCGGGCTGGTTTGATGTGACATCATTTATTTATTTGTTGTTTGTTTGGGGTGATGCATGCTGGCATGCCATTTGTTGTGTTTTTTTCCTATTTGGGTTGTTTCATGAACAAACTACGAATCAATCAATCAAATCCTATATATGTACGTATATATGATAGTATTAAATAATTAATCAGCCAACTATGTGTCTATTTTGATGAGGGTGACTCCTCTATGAAGCAACCAATTAGTGGAAAAATATGGTTTGAGTGGATCAACCTAGATCCTGTAGCATGGTTTGCCCTGAGCTTCAGGGGTTGGCATACTCAATAGATTCAAATCCATCTTGGAGTGTTGATCCTCAAAAAAATGTTATATACACTGGATATAACAGGTAAACGGGATGTAGCTATAAATATCATCAATAATTCCCAACAAGATAATATACCTGGAAGTGCTGGCTGATTGACACATTAGTTCACAGAGAGAGAGAGATAATATACTTGGAAAAAAAAAACCGACGACCTGACGGCGACGTCACTCGAATGATGGGAATTCGATTGGGGTACTATTCTTCACGTGGGCCATTTTTTCAGATTGGTGAATTCTCCAGAATCTTTTGGGTTTTGATCCTCAAAACCCACGCAATGTATTTTTATATTGCACATGTGTTCTTGAACACAAAAATTCAGATGTGAACAGGAACATACAGTCACCACAAGTATCACTTTTATTGGATATAATCTGTCTTATAGCATCGGGTTAAACATTCTTGGGCTCAGTTTGCCCTGCCCTATAGGGAGCCCAAAATGACTTTCCTGAGGAACCAGCATTTGGGCCGCGTCTCACAGCGGAAGACGCACCAATTCTGAATTCTGAGTGCCAGAAATGATGAATCTTTTCTGTAGCACCCGTGGTCTTGGCATCCCTAGAAGTGAGCTTCACTGGAATGGATAGCCCCAAGGCTTCAATTTGTTTCGGCTTTGATTTTAATAATCATCAAGGTCATTGATTTATATTGATTTCAGGCCACACATTGTGTGTCGGGGTGTCGTTATCGTTATCTTCTACGCCAACGTTTTCCCGTTTGGAACTGCTACAGAAACTGTGGCGAAACACAGCTGCCACTCTGAAAGAGGGGCAGTTTACACTGCCTGGGCTGAAGAAATGCTACAGGTACCCTGCGAACATAGGAAAAACGCCCCCCCAGGACTCATCATGGAGGGGATTTACTCCGTTTGGGGATAATGGGGATGTTTGATATTTGGGATGGGATGATGGTCGTTTGCTTTTGCCTTCCGAAATGTCGAAGCGAACGATGGAGTTCACTTTCCTTAAAATGCCGAAGACACTCCTCCGTTTTCGTGAACATTTGATGAAGCCAGAAAAGAAGGAGGATACATCCAATAATGGAGATAGGGTCAGTATTTTGTGGTGGTGTCTCAAAGTAAAGCGCAATTCCACGCTTGAATTGTCGCAAGATTCGACCTTTGTGGGGAAGCATCCCAGTTCCGGACATGTTTTTGATGGACCATATTTGAAGATGATGATCCACAGTGATGATTTTAATGACCTCCAGTGACTGATTTTGGTTTGATCTCTTGTAATGGGTTGAAACCACCAACCATCCAATCCTGTTTTTTCAGCCTCACCAATTGTCCCCGCGAAAGGCTCGGCAGAGTCTTCAGCCTTTTGCAGCGCGTCCTCTCGTTTGGAGGAAGCGGTTGTACATGGAATTTGGCGATGACACAGGGTGGCAAACATCTTTGACCTGCGATGGAGCAAACCAGAGCCAAATGGACTTGCCTCAATCCTTGAAAACCCATGGAATGGAGTTTATGGAGTTTTGATGGGTTTGGGATTTCGATTGATTTTGGATTTCAAGCCATCTTTGATTTGAACATGCAACCAATCCATCCAAATCCAATCCAAAATCCAGCCAGAATTGAAGGGAGAAACCATGGTTGGTGTGACTGACGCTCCAATTTTCAGAGGACTCAAGCTGCAGGAACCAACAATTGTTGGACCTTCATATACAAATCATACATATATAAATATATATATATTTTTTTATTTGTTTACATACTTATATATATATGTGTGTGTGTTGCAGTATATAAAAAGATATGTGTGAGTATTTGACTGGTTTCACTCAAACCGACACATCTCCAAACTAATCCATGTGAGAACTTCTCCCCGGGACCTGTGGCACTTGGGGCCCCGGGTTGTAGATGTGCTGCCACCCTGCCCCATCGCCCTCGGAAAATTTGGCCGCCCTGCGGCCCTTGTTTGGCCAAACATTGGCTCGAAGGAGACTCAAAAGAACCGCGGATGGTGGCTTTCCCGCAGTGGCCCCTAATTGACATAGCATTCCAACGGCCATTGGAAAGGTGACATGGAATGCTATATAATGCTATGGTTGTGTGGGTAATGGTGGTTAATGGTTGGTTAATGGTTGGTTAATGCTATGGCCATACTAAACTGCTGAATGGCAAGGGTTTTCCAATAGCCTGTGGAAAAGATGTGTGGCCCAGGTTAAGAATTTATGAGTACTACGCCTAGTGATGCCGCAGCGCAGGTTCCGGTCCCGGTCAAGCCTACCGGTGGCCCGGGGCCTCGGAAAGTCATCGCTGTAGTTGTGGATGAAGAACATGATCCGAGAGACATGAGATATCGGCTGTAAATATGATATACTATGATTATTTTATATAATATACAGTAATGTACATCTACATTTGTATAACAAATACTCCACATGCTGATGCTTCACAGCCTTTGACCGCCAGGTGAGCTTGCGGCTGTTGGCTCGCAGACCCTGTCTCTTGATGGGAGATGCGGCAGTCGTAGCAGATGGATCATCTCGATGTTTGTGTGATGTGTATGATATAATGGGATATTAATGGATTTACTGGATATATAGTGGGTATAAGTTTGTTCCCAGATTCCTGCAAACTTGGATTCGTGTTTTCGTGTGATTTAGGTCTGTTTTCCACTTCCATGATTCTCGGGTTGTAGCTTTCGAACACAATTCTTCATCTCCTCATTTGGTGGTGTCGTTTAGTCATCAAACCTGGCAATGGCAACCACACAACACCAAACGAAGGTCATCTATCTATCTATCCATCCATCCATCCATCCATCCATATATCTATCTATCTACCAAGGATTATTCATGTGGATTTCAGATTGCCAGGTCAGATTGCCCCAACTACAAGGATTCATGACTGTTCATTGGCGTTCTCCAGATGAAAATTGCATTAGGGTTTGTCTTAAATAGAGTCTCCAAATATATTATGATTATTATTGTTATTATTATTAATTATATATATATATATATATACGTAATCATGCTTGCCCCATTCACATGCCAAAAAAACACCTTAAAAATCATCAATTGCTGGCGCCAAAACCCAAGCCAAGGAGACTGCCCGATGAAGCCGCCAGGAGCGGTGCGTTCTTTGGCAGCAGATAGCAAGAGAAACCCTTCAGAAAGGTCGCGAAGCTGTATGCTAAGTTGGTTTATAAGTGGCTTAACAATGGTTTATGGTAGATATAACTATAGTTAATGGGGATTATAATGGTTTATAAACCAATTTATAACTGGGGGGCCCCATCCTGTATGAAATGGCTCGTTTATCGATGATTTACCTATTAAACATATTTAAACATCAGGATGATCGATAGCTATGGCACAGAGTACCAAAGGGTACAACAAAAGATGCAGGAGGGGTGATAATCTGATCCATGCCTCTAACATGCCGATTTATAGAATGATATGGGACGGTAATTTGTGACGAGTCAACATAGGTGAATATTCAACGCTAGCTCTGTGATCATGCAAGTGGGTCTTGGCTACTTGTAGGCCTACAGGTAGCCATAGTCGTCGTCCTCATTGTCATCGTCATCATCGTCATCATCATCATCACCATTATCATGACATCCATTATCATCATCAGAACCATCATCACCACCACCACCATCATCATCATCACCATCACCATCAGCATGATCATCATCTACAACAACACCATCATCGTCATCATCACTACCACCACCATCATCATCAACAACAACAACGTCAACAAAGCAACATCGACATCAACATCAATCATGGTCATCGCCAGTGCAGCTAGATTTCCATATTGAGCACAAGAGATGGGATTATGTATATATGTAGGTATGATAAATATATATATATATGATATGTGTGTGTGTGTCTTTGCCCTTTGTTGCGGATAGCAGCAGGTTATGGTCGAAAAAATCAGTAGCGTTACCAACCGGGCCCAGGCTGTCTGCTCGTTCCACTCAAAGCTCCCAAAGGAGAAGGCGCGGGCAAGAATTTCAGAATAGGTCGAGTTTGGTATAAAGAAATGCGTCCTTACCTGCAAGGTGGTGTTTTTCAGATGTAAGTGATTTTTTATAATCCATTTGCACTAAGTAACTACTAATTCGTCCGATATGTTTACCACAATGAAACCCGAGTTAACGATGAGTTAAGCCACTTATAAACCAATTAAGCTACTGTAACTATGGGGCACCACCTTGTGCCTAAAAGGCCTAAAGATCCAACGTTCAGTGATGTGTCACGATCTTGCAACCGTCCTGGCCATACTCTTATATTCGCGTTTTCATTGATCACATCTCTACCTTCTTCGTGGTCATATTTGGGCAAATTAGTGCAACTTCAACGTAAGCTTTGAGTATCTTTGAGTAGTAGCCGGAATCATCCCCAGTCTGTGTCTTCTTGATGGTTTGAGTTCTCCAATCAGAATTGCCAGTTGCGTTCTAGTCTTACTGCTTGAAAGTCAACTTATATAACACGTTTCTCTATTGACCGCTTTCTATTGAATCGCATACATGCATGTCTGCATATTGATACTAACATTTAATCCAAACATGGCCCAAATGCAGATATTTTACCATTTATGAAGCATGATATGGAATATGTTAAGTCTGGAAATTCGCCCATTTCTTGGGTTGGTTGCCCCAAGTATTGGATAGGTCATATTCGGCTATTATTGGCTTTACCACGTCGATCATGTTGGTTGTTAACTAGTAACGATATATACCCATTTGACAAGTGCGACTGAACAGTTGTTAATTGTTCCATTAAAAGACTATATAATCATTTTATACTCAAAAATATTGTATCCCTAATTATTATATATAGTAATGTAATGACAATATTCCCCGCTACCGCTCCACAAAAAGAAGAACTAGAAATTTCCTGCGTCAGTGATTTGAATAGATTTCCCATTGGTAAATTTACCATTTGGGCAATCTACAGTGCATATGTTATTTTTGGTGCTCCCTTCAGCAAACCACAGAAATGGTGGGGTTTTCTGAAATGCTTGAGCCCAAGTTATCATCCAAGTTAAACTGCTCATTTTGAATATGTTGTGTAATACTTAGTAGGTGTGGCCAACAGCTTGAAATGGTTTCGGGGTCCCCAGGTGAAACTTACAAAACAGCCATGTTTAGATTGTTAACCTTGGAACATTGGAAACACATGTTTGAGGAACATAGAACTGGTTGGTTTCATGAAATGGTTTCCTTTTTTGACACGATCGGGATTCTGGAAGATATGGGCGGTGCAAGTGCGATCCTGACTTGGAACACGGCAATGGCGCGAGACTGGCAACAACCTTTAGCAAACAGATGTAAAGATATTGCTTGCAGAAATTTGCGTTCTTCTCTGGAGGGTGGCAAATACAATTTTTTGCTTTCAATGATCCCGACTTTTGATTCCCCTCGTCCTCTGGCTGTTTCTGTAGGGTCTACCGGTGGCAAATCTCTATATAGGTGGATGTTATCTTCTCACTCACTGGAAGTGGAAACCGGTAGATATGAACGAATCCCCAGACAGGAACGCTTCTACAAGTGCTGTTGGAAACTTGTTTTCTGGAATGTTTTAGGCGATGAATTCCATTCGCTGACCGACTGCGCACGTGGCGAGGTTACTAGGAGAAAGTGTTTGGACAGACTTTGTGAAATTTTTGGGTCTGAAAATGCCATGATGATATTTGATGCAATTCCTTCCCTTCCATCCAAGTCCGGCGTGCAGCAAAAAATGTTTTGGAAACATCTTGGCACTGTGACGTCAAGCGTAGACAGAGCAATCTTACATGAGAGACTGGTCAG
>Ga0126342_10006546_pt1 | contig 20689 bp, 15 predicted proteins | sample Cyp1metagenome_FD_92528 | JGI IMG/M metagenome (GOLD analysis project Ga0126342, IMG submission 92528) | Coral microbial communities from Lord Howe Island, Old Settlement Bay, Australia - Cyphastrea 1 metagenome | ecosystem: Host-associated > Invertebrates > Cnidaria > Coral ...
AAAAAAAGTGCGAGTTATAGAGTATCCTCAAATTGTTTGGGGGGGGGGCCCTCACACTAATCAGAGGCACACATTATCTATCTGCAAGCCTGAAATCGAAGCAATTCAGCAAGACTTCCTCCGTTTTTGAACTTGACAACATCAAAAACGCAGCAATTCTGCGAGACGTCCTCCACTTTCGAACTTGATAACGTCAAAAACGAAGCATTCTGCGAGACTTCCTCAATTCTTGAAGTTGGCAACATCAAAAACGAAGCAATTCTGCGAGACTTCCTTCAAAAATGGAAAGTTGAGTGCAGAGCCGACGGCCTCGTACCAATGCGTTTTGCGATTTTTCCATTCCATGCGTCTAAAGTACTGCGTGTGCCACGAAAAAGTGATGCCAGGTCATACGAAGTGCTGCACCTGTCACGCAAAATCATCTTAGCAAACCTGAAGATCTGATGCTCCAAAATGCAACCACTCTCAGGAAATCAGCGCCGTCACCTCCTAACATCTCTGATGAACATGTCTCTTGTACTGCGCCTCCCACGCGAAATGCATCTTTGCAGATCCTCTTCAAATGTCCCACGCCTGCCAACGGTTTTGAAACTGCTACAAAACCCTCACGTTTTGCTCACTTTTGACTAGGTGCACAATCCCTAGCGCCTGTCACGCGAAACGACATCTGAACCTCCAAAAGTGGTTCGAACATGTGTTTTTAAACATTTTGACTTGCAAACGCACTTCGCGCCGCAACGGCGTGCACTTTTTCATCATCTCAACTTCCAAAAGTGGTCCAAACATTGTGTGTTTTGTGCATTTTGACTTGGAAATGTCCTTGGCACCACAACGGCGTGCAACTTTCTATCTCTCATCGCTCCGCACCCGAGGCTTTAGCGAGCCCACTTTTTGACCCTCCGGAGCCACAAATCATTGGAAAAACACAGTGTTTCGCGACTTTGCTACCTTTTCGCGCACCTGTATCTTCTTCCCTCTGACTCTTTCTCTTCTCTGATCTTCTCTCTTCTGCTCTTCTCTTCTCTGACTCTTCCAACCTCTGCTTTTCCATCTGTCCATATTGTCGGAAGTTTGACTTCTGAACTTCCTTCTGTGTCCCATTATGTCCCAGCTTGGCATCTCCAGCGTTGGCTGGTATTGGCTCGTTGGCTCTGAATGCTTGTTGCTTAAGAGATCAAAGCCCAAGTTGCTGTTGCCTAAACCAACATTTTGGTTGATCAAATCCCTTTGTTGGCTAGTTTGGTTTTGTTGGATAATCAATCCCAACTTTTTGACGGTGAAATCCACTTTGTTGGCATCAACTTCTACTGTTTGGCGGAAAAAAACCGACTTGTCGGGAGTCAAATCCATGCTTTTTTTGAATCGATTCCAACTTTGTGCTGGTGATCTGAAACTTCTTGCCAATAGAGTTATTTTAGGACGATGAAATCTTCACAAAATAGATCAACATAGTGTAAATTCATCTGTGTCTTCTTCAAATTCATTGTTTATTAGCACTACACTGCGACCACCTGCCTCAGACGCATCAGGGCTCCCTAAGAGCTGTTGGAGACGATCCACACGCGCCTAGTGTCGGTTTATGGGATATGCTGCTGGGAAATTAATGGGATTTCATGGGATATGTTATTAGACATTAGTGAAACTTATTGGATTTAACCGGATATTTAATGAAATTGATGAACATTAATGGGATTTAATGGGGTATTTACAAATATTGGACATTGATAAAATTTAGGGGTATTTAATGGTGTATTCATTTGAATTTGATGAAATTTAATGTGATTTAATAGGATATTTATCGGAAAATGATAGAATCTTATTATAATTTTTATTATTTATAGATCGGAAAATGATGAAATTTAATGGGTTACAGTATTTGATGGAATATACAATAAAATAACAATAGAAACATAATGGGAATGTAATGGGACCATATGGGACCATAATGGGAATATCATGGGAACATAATGGGAGTAGAAAGCGGTGAGATATGACATCTATACATATATATATACATATACAGTACAAGGTGGCCCCCCGTTTTCGATAGCTGAGTTGACGCGAATACCTTGGCTAACTGGGGCTTATGGGGGACATACCTATACCCTAGTCTTAAATGTTGAAATTTAACTTTGCATTTGTCAAATATTATGTTTGACCTGGTTAAACATCGTATTTCTTAAATACCCTGTTTGACCATGTTATAGGCTTCATCATGCTGAAGACAGCAGTTTATGGAATTTGACGTGTAGCGTGCCCCATGTTTCACAAAAACCAAACTGAAATAAGTTGGCGTGAAATATCTGTGAAGTTTGCGTGAAATATCATGTGTACCCGTGAAATACCATGTTTACCTGTATAATCCTGTATATGTATGTTTCTGTGCTGTAAACATATCACGAACTCACTCTTGACAACAACTGCAAAGAACGAAGTTTGCATCGAAGTTTCGATCGCAAACGCGAATTTGCTTGCCAGAGGCAAAAACTTCTGAGCACGAAGAAACAAGCCAAGTGCAGAATTTGTACCTGCATTGCCAGGCTCAATCTTCTTGGGCATCGGATCCCGCAGCCATGCCCATCAGCACTTGAAATGTTTTCCCGTTAAACACCTGTCAAGTTTGGAGCTTGAAACTTCGAACTCCACAACACAATCTTCAATGCCAATGCGCTTCCAGGCCCATTCTCACCACAGAATTCGGGACTCTAACCGAATTGGTCAAGAAGTGTTTTGCTGGTCAAACATCGCATTTAATTTAGAAGAGTAGGGTAATAGTTAATGGGATTTATAAATCAACTTGTGACTGCGCCCCACCTTACAACTACAGTCGGAGAAGTATATTACTATGTTTAATCTCGCTACGAGGACAAGGTCGCCACAAGAAAAAACTCAAAAACAATAAGAGAAACCTGGAACGATATGACAATAACTTGCTTAGTGTGGTTGACCCGTGGTTTAATAACTGACATTTAACTTGGACAGAAACGTGGATTCAGTATGTGAGCTTGTTCGAAAGTGAATCATAAACAAAATGTGTTTTCCATAAAACATGTGGATTGAACCACTAAAATAGAATTCTAGTGTGTCCAAACATTGCTGGCTTTACCTCAGGTATGGCCATTCTAAAAGTAATTTGATGATACACTGTGTTTTTTTGGGGTATACCATATATAGTATTTTGGGACAAAACCAATCAACCGGAAAAATATGTTTCCATGAAGAGTGGGATTGAGATTGAATCAAAACATGAACAAAGAATTATTCAACAACACAAATGCTGAACAATCATTCAACTCAACTGTCAGCTCGACTTAGGATTTCTTCCATTTTCTCAGTCCGATGGCTGCTTGATCGACACTAGAGAAATACTTGAGGGTGCAGTTCCAGCTATTGTATATAATGTATGTATCTTTGTAACAGGGGATATATCCTAACTTCTGGGGTGTTAGAAACCCGTGATTATATTCATTTTTTACCGGTCAGTTGCCTGGGATGATTAAAGATGTTCCGGCCACGTTTGATGGAGGGTATTTGAAACCACTTGCCACATGATTGCAGGTAAAATGCCAACATTACAGTTCATAAGCTCGGAGGGTTCTGTCCCAAAAAACTGATCATGACTGGCCTGTGGGTTGGACTCACCTAAAAAATAGCATCGCTTGGATGATTTATCCTACATTACAAAGGGATATGTCGTTCATATTACTGGACCAGGATGCAACAGTCTATATGTCTATACTGCGGTTTTTGGGTTCCGCGGCTATCGGGGTCTAAATTGACCCAGTGAACCTCACTGGATGAAAAAGCGGAGAAGGCCCCAGTTAAACAATCGAGAAGTTCCATAGAAAGTACCACGTCTACGATTCTTTCAAATACAGATTCAACCCACAAGGTCTTTTGGTTCATATATGCCACTCCTATCCATTCCCGTTTGTACCCTCCATGTTCTCTTCTTGGACCGATCAACTGTTGACAAAAACTCCATTATTCACTGGATTTTACTGCGGCTAAAGTGTGTCACTCCAGTTAATCCTGGATCGTGAACGGGATTCCTAGTTCCTGTGTAACATGATCATGAAACACATATATACTCTCTTTGGTAATCAAATACGTGGCTGGCTGGGAAATCCTAAACGGATAAGTTCAAGTTTTTTTTTAGAAGTAAATTCTTGATTTTACAGGCAGCCACGTTTCATTACCAAAGGTTTAAAGTTTAAAGGATAGGATAGGGTAGGTGAATATTTGAAGAATTGTACACTTAGTAATTAAGTGGTTAATAGCCCTGATGATCGTATTTCCCAGATTTGTGGGTTGTCCCATTTATAAATGGATGAACTAATCCCAGTTGCCAACCAGTCACGAATCGTTGGTGATCCTCCAATTACCATTGAATGATCCGTTATTTAGCATTATTGACCATTATTAACAATTATTATCACGTATTAACCACTATTAACCATTATTAACCACTATTAACAAGCATTATTAACCATTATAAACCATTATAAACCACTATTGACCATTATACTAAAACCATTATCAACCATTATTTATCCCATCAAATCCCATTCATAAGCCATCCGTCGATCCATGGGACCTGCAGTTGGGGCAAGAGTTCTGCCTCGCGGAGATCGTTCCGATAGAACGGATGGGCTTCAAGGGGGACACCTGTTGTCAATGGATGATTCCCTTCAGCTATCTTCAACTTAAATCTGTATTTAAAAACAAACACTGAAACGGAAATTTCCAGAATGGTTTAAGGAAAACATCGTTAAAGGAACACTTAGAGGACACATATATACCCTGCCAATACGGAAGTGTCCTGTGTTCCTTTCAACCAAAAGATATCTAGTATGTGGGGATATTCCCGCAAGAACATTAAAACATAATTACAATGTAATCAGCAAGAAAAGGTATAGACCCATACATATATATATAACATTAAAAATAATGTGTGCAAATTTGTTGCATGTTCAACCCCAAACCTGAAACTGTTTTTAGCGCCTGTTGATTATAGGTGATCAAGCACAAAATTACAAGCTAGTGGGTGCAAACTGTTGCATGTTCAACCCCAAACATGAAACAGTTTTAGCGTCTGTTGATTTTAGGTATTTGCCAAAGGTAGAAGATCAAGCACAAAATTACATTCTGCTACCCCGAAAAAAACTGACGGTTGGGTACCCCTTTATTCATTTTATCTGTAGATCAAATAAGCTGATAATTAAGCAAAGTACTAGAGTCACTAGAGGAGACCCACAGCGAATCTTCTTGAAAACTGGTTTGTGTTTGGGCTTGTGCAATGAAGGGGAGATACCTCAAGATATGATATGGCCATGATGGCGTGCTCATCATGGTTGTGGATACCCCATGTTTATCCATGTTCAGACAAAACCATGTTTATGCAGAACAGCTGGCATCCTAAGCAGTTTTGGTAGAAAGACTTGGAGTCCTCTCAAAATAGGACTCTGGCTACAAAGGATACATCGAAAGAGATAGCAAGGGTGTATGGTCAACAAAAATGAGTCTCCTCACACTACACTCAGGATCATTTCAAATCTGTGGCTCCTATATTCGTAGCCTCAAGGCTAACATCCAGAATAGCCGAATAGATGACTGGGTTGTAAGCAAGTTTGACTCATGCCAGTGAGGTTCTTGGACTATGTCATCAGACTCATCGTCAGCATTGATCTCGGCAATGGTCGCTTGTTTGGGCGACTGTGTGGACAGTAGATTTCAACTGAGGTCTCAAAACCTCCAGAGAGCCGCGTAGACCTTGCAGGGTCACTATAATCGGTCTTATAAGGGTGGTGGTAGCTTCCATAACATATATAGGATTTGACCCATGAACTATATGGTTATATCACCGCTGTACCCATCTCCAACCGAACCGAGGATATTCTACGAAAAAATGGGTTCTACAAGTTGGGCCTCCCCAGTTGTAAGTTGGTTTACAACCCCCATGAAATTTCGATGTACCAGAAACCATAGAATTCACCTAGTGACCAACTTTAATATAATTATATAGCTATCATTTGGGAGCGCCACCCTATTTGCTTATTCACCACGGGCGCATCCAATGGCGCATTCAATGGATTGATCCAGACTTCGACTTGCCACTGACGTCATATTCTCATCACTTCCCTATACTTTTCACTTTTTTACTGACTTCACCTCCCTACCCTCTTAACTTCTTACTTTCTTCACTTCCCTACTCTTCACTCAACTGTTTTCTAGAAGGTCTGTTGGCTCATGGTGATCAAACAAATATAATGAGAAGGCCTGTGATGATCATCACGATGATATAAATAATCATGATGAAATGAAGAAACGATGATGATGATGATGATGATGATGCAAATTATTATATTGTTTATTGATATTGATGGTTGGAGACAGTCACAAGCGAGTCATCGCCCTCCCCACCTGACTGCGTAAGAGCCACCCACTGGGCCTCGGGATGATGGGACTTTGAGGTGGACCCAAACCCCCCAAAATGGAAAAATCAAATCCTAGTGGTGAATCGCATGTCTATCTTTATTGCGGGCTACTATATTTTTCGGACTCCGGTTGGGATTTGAATTTTGAGTTTAACCATCGAAGATGTTTCAAGTTTCAAGCATGTTCAATCCGGGTGATTCAAGCGAGTTGCGTGGACATGACGATGTGATTGTGGAAAATGATGACACCTAAACCATTCTAAACCACCTAGTGTAATTTTAGGCGTATATATATATATCTGATGTTCAAGCAAACTCAGGGGAACAGCATGTTACTCCAACATCTTTCCGAGGCAAAGAACCAACATGGGTGAACAGTCCTGTTTGTAAATATATAAGCGGCTAGAGATTTGACTATTAAATAATGGGTCAAAATTGGGATACATCATATATTTACCCTCTGGCAATTTAACATAGCTATTGAACATGGCAATTTATAGTGGAATTTCCCATTAAACATGGTGATTTTCAATAGCTACGTTAAATTACCAGAGGGTATATAATGCTGAACATTGAAAAAACAAGAAACATGGTTCTGTTTTAATATTTTGACACACTGCTGATTCTCCATTCAACACCAATTCATCAATCATTCGCCAGTCCATCAGTCCGTAAGAGACTCAGATTCTTCGTATCCCCATTTTACCCCCATGTTGGTTGCTTGAGTCCCTACTTCTTCTTGGATTTGAATAAGGCCCCCCCAAAAAAAGCAAAACTATTCCCTATCGATTCCCCATTTCTAGTGGATTACCCATGGAGAAAATAACAAATCACCTCCTCACAAACATAGGATAATCAAATATTGTGAGAGGCTAGTAACCAAACCATATCCCAGTAATCTACGGAACAAGGTGGGCCTCCCCCAAGTTCTAAGTTGGTTTACAACCCGTATTATCTAGTTCGATATATTTGCCATAAACCATAGTCACCTGGTTAATTCTAGTCCGATATAGTGTACTAACACCGAAGAAGATATAGAAGAGTTTTCTTTACCAATTATATATGTACCACTATTTCACTGGGTTTCTTTAAATTTCACTATCTTTCCGGTGATAAAGCTATAGTTAAAAACCATTAAACACATAGCTGGTTGGTGGTGGAATAGCCATCTTAAAAAAATATGAGTTCGTCAATGGGAAGGATGACATCCCATATATGAAATGGAACATAAAATTCATGTTTGAAACCACCAACCAGATATTTTGCAGTTCACTTATCTATAGTTAAATACAATTAAACATCATTAAACAACATAGTTTCTACAGTTAAACACCAAACATAAACCAACTCATCCCGCGTTGTCGCGTCGATCTGAGCTCCGGACGCAGTGAGACTATAGCTGGCGCCGCCTGTTACGCCGCCTGCGAGCTAAAAATGATCCACCAGAGGTGACCGAAATCCGTGGTGGATCCATCTGGTGATTGGATCCATCGCCGCGGAAAATCCATAAAAATCCATTAAATTATGATGTGATATTATAATGTTATCTGTATGTAAATGATGTGATATAGATAATCCATCTGGTGATATAAAATCCATTAACATATGGTGTTTTGTCGATGATGTTCATCCATCCCATAGTGAGAATCCTTATAATGGTTATAAGATTTATAGGTTATCTGGTTGATGGTTGAGCCTACCCCTCTGAAAAATATGAGTTCGTCAGTTGGGATAATGAAATTCCCAACTGAATGGGAAAAAGGGAAACAATGTTCCAAACCACCAATCAGCCATTAATTAATGGAGGTTTATAGCTGGGAAAAATCATGTGTAAATACGGGCCATTTTACAGTTCGCTATGTTAAATCACCAGATGGTATATCAAAGATATCTAAGATGCAGGTGCGGGTTGTTGGGTAGTTCCTCATCTTTTTCGAATTTCGAACTCTCACATAATCCATTTGAAGTATTGCCATCTGGCATGTTCAATGGGATGTTGATTCGACCATACTGGGTCTCTGAGGCCTAAATATCCTAAATAAAGCCCTCGTGAATCAATGGGGTGATGTTGTCTAAATTTCGGGGACCCCAGAAATCTCATATAATCCCATGCTTTAGACATGTCTGGAACATCCTTTCACAGAATTTTACCTTATGAATGTGGCTTATGAATTGCACAGGGCTATCCACTTGGATCATCCAAATTAGTATCCCAGTGGAATGGTTGGTGATGTTCCCTTCTGTTAAGATTTGTTAAGCATGTTAAACCATCTTTTTTGAATGTTTGGTGTATGCAAACGTTCACCTCCCAGGGTTGTTTCATGTGTTTTTGTTGCTCCATTTCTCCTACGATTCAGCGTTCAGGTAGATCAATGTTGTACACTTTTTGTTGCGTTCAGCCGGAAAATCCTTGAACAAATGTGAAACAAAAAATCAAACAGATCCATTGTGTATAAGTTCGTTATCTCCACCTACCACCTCTTCAAAAAAAACACATGTGAGCCATGAAAAATACAACTTTCCCATCCCACTATACTGGCTACTTAGTAAATAATCCGGTAATCAATCCTGTCATCGGGCATACCGTAATAATCCCTGTTCACCGAGCTATCGAAATCCGCGATCCACTTTCCATAGTGATATCATTCATCATTCTTCATTTGTTTCTTCTAGTATCGAAATCCGTTTCTTCTAGTGCTTAGAAACCATTTTCGATGCTTAAATATCCTTCCAATATGATTCTAATCACTAAACATCACTAAACCAACAACTGTTGTTACTTTCCCGCTCACATCCCCAGTAAAAAATGTCTGTTTTCTTGTAAAGGGAAAAAAACAAGACTGATCCATCTTGCCATTTTGCGCCATGAACATGATAAAATATACATTTCCAGCACCACTTTTCGGCCTGCGCTCGTCCCAGCTGCCACCTGGATGGTGGGCTTTCCCATGGAAGTTTGGCCGGAGGATATATCATTGGTGGATACGCATGGGATGTTGAGATATTCCTGCAATTTGTATGGCAAATGAATAGCAATAATACTGATATCATGTAAATTATAATGTGATCTGTATGTTGATAGGTACGAATTATCTACAATATTGTGATCTGTATGTAACTTTAATGTGATCTAATGCAATTATAGTTGATAGGTGCGAATTGGCTACTACATGCTACTACCAACCAGATCTGATATGGATTTCTCCCAAAATGGGGGGGGCAATTTTCCTTGCGTATTTTCAAGGGGAGAAGTATTTTGTTCAAGCACTGTTTACAAACGCATGTTTGCCATGACCAAAACATGGTGTTTTTGTAGATGATGTTCATCTATCCCATAGTGAGAATCCTTATAATGGTCATAAGTGATACCCTCTGGTAATGTAACATAGCTATGGAAAATGGCCCAATAATAGTTAATTTACCTATTAAAGATGGTGATTTTCCATAGCTATGTTAAATTACCAGAGGGTAAGTTATACGTTATATCCATACCGTTCCCTCATGGATCGCTGACCATCCCCCAATGTGCCAAGTCTTGACCAGTCGGACCAGTCGGCACGCAAGTTCAATTGGGTAAGACTGAGTGGGGTATGAACCAACAACAACAACGACGACGACAACAACAACAACAACAACGACGACAACAACAACGACAACAACGACAACGACAACAACAACAACAAAAGGGATATAACGAAGAAATATCGGAGACCTCATCCAAAAATAAGATATGACCAACGATTGACAGCACATGGTGGTAATTAATGCTGGAAGTAAAACGGTTTCCAAACTTTTGGTTTTCTGATGTAGTTATTCAGCTTCAGAGGGCCAACAAAAAACGCTTTGAGCTGAATTAAGTGGGTGAAGTAAGCGTTGAATTGTGTGCAAACGCTTGATGTCGATCTGATGAAACCTCAATTTTGACAGACGAAACTGCGATTGGCCCGAAATTTGGGATGCTTTGAGACAAAAACATTGCCATATCGGTAACCCAATTTCATGATCCAACTTCGGGGTGTGTAAATTTGACCCAGACCAAAGACACCCAGGTGGACCTCCCAATAAAGGCACTCGTCCTCAGCTATGATTGTATAGGGGGGACACATGATTGTCTCAATCGGTCTCTTTTTTGTGCTCGATAGCATCCCCAAGCCGCCTCGCAAGCATCTCGTCGTTTCAGCAACGCGGCAGTGGAGACATCCTGATCGGATTTGTCCCCATTTAGTGGCTTATCCCATCTACCCTCTGGTTATTTAACATAGCCATGGAAAATTAAATCACCATTTTTAAATATGTTTAATAGGTAAGCCGCCATCTATAAATAGGCCATTTTCCATGGCTATGTTAAATAACCAGAGGGTAAATGGGAACGAACATGTTTTAACCATAGTCACTGACCAATCTAAATGGCTGGACTAAGTATGGTTCCCTTTTTTTCGTTCACCAGCTACTCTCTGTCGGATGATCCAAACAAATCCCTTCCAGAAACCGTGTGCGATAGTAGGGATCCACATGCGATGCTTGGGACATCTTGGGACCATGAAAAAGGGCTGTTTTATATTGGAATGGGATTAAGTTCCCCATTGATTCTATTACTAGATTTGATTCCATGGATTGACTAACCAATGGATGGACAAACTCAGCAAACCCAAGGCAGACCAGGTCCAACCTGCACCTTTCTGGGGCATATCACAGAATTGTTTTTGTTGCGGAAATCAACAGACTCAGTCTGACTTCACATATGACAGGCTCCGACATACGGGACCCTTATACGGTCTGACTCTGACACATGATTTGATGGTGAACTCCGAGGAGCAGAAGCAACAGTCATCCTGTTGAGAACCAGAAACCATTTTGTTTGGGGTTCATAATGATATATATATATATATATTATGGAGGGGGTGTATATTTGGCCGGATGTGTCTTTCATTTGTTAGTTCAGGTCAAAACCATAACACTCTTCTGTTCACATCGCTAGAACCAACAGAACTGAGTACTTTCATCCGCAGATCTCTGCAGTTGAGGAAAAATGCAAGATGATCTGTTCCGCCCATCTGAACAAGTAGTCATTTAGGATCATCATCTTAGGCAGGGTGGTAAATAAGCATATTTGAACCCCTAACCGCCCCAACCAGTATATCTCTGCATGAATTGAACTTCAACATGGCCAGATCCATGCACCCTGATCTTCATTCCCCCCCACACTGACAGCAAGAAATCTAAGGCCATTGACCTACCCAACAAAGGCTTACCCATCAGCAAACACGGTACATTAACTGCCGCCAGTCTCCTCCTGTTCCGGTGGCAGCCACAAGCGTTGCCTCAAAGGAGGCCGTGCTTGTAACCTTTCAACATGGCGTCATCTGAGTTGGTTTATGGTCAGAAAATCAAGGAAACACAGTTTGGATGGAACACACGAAATGTACTGGATATGTAAAACCATGGTCTGAGTTTCTTGCACATTTTATTTGTACTGTATATGTAACAATGTATATATATATATATATACATTGTTAGATACTGATCCTGCCCAATGTGCCTCAAGAATGCCAAGAAGTGGGTGAATGGAAATTTTGTGTCATTGAACATGACCCATTTGCAGATGATTCAGCTATTACTTACTGGTGCTAAACGTAGGGAATAGATGGGAATAGGGGAATGGGATTATTATTGATAGTTATTGTGGATCATTCCCGAAAATTCCCTGCGTTCAGCACCAGTAAGATTAACCGCAACATACCAATTTTCCATGGCAAACTCTTCCATTCCCAGAGGGTGAGCTTCAGCAGGGTCAATATTTGGATTCCGCCATGAAATTCCATGTAGGATAGTAGGATTCCATCAAGATCAAAATTGCATGAAAAGACAATAGAAATCGGAACCCCATAGCCATAGGTAGATTCGACATGATTCTACGAGTACCAATAGGATTTATCACGATTTATCCTATGAAATTGCATGAGCATTTCAGAAACTTATCCCATAAATTTAAATTCTCCTCGTATTGTCCCATTATATTCTATTACCATATGATTTGTCCTAATAGGGTAAAACCAGTAATAAACCACAATAAACAACCATCATTTGGGGATGGTTATACCATCCCACCCATGAAAAACACGTACGATGATTTTTGGGATGGCTCATTGGTTTACGACATTAGTTCTGAAAATCTGAATTTCATAAATACTCTGATGTAGAATGGTTTTAATAAAACTAGTTTGTATTATGATGACTAGTATGGAGAAAAACAAAAACATACCCTTTGGTAAATTTATGGTACCCTCCGGCCCTCCGGTGTAATCAAAGGGGGCTAGCTGGATCCACCGTCTTTCATTCGATGTTTTTTCGCTGTAAACAACATTCGGAGTGGATGTTCAATTGCCACGTTTGATTTGCGGATGGTAATTGTAATTGATTGATGGAAGAGTTATATTGTAGTTATCAATGATGATTAATGCTTGTAAATCATAAATGCTGGTTCTCAGTTGTACACTACCATAAACACACTTGTATTTTTAGTATTTTGTTTGTGTTTTTTTTATAGTGTTTTTTGTCAACCCGTTAACGGTTATTGATATATTGAGCAGTGATAGTGTACAATTAGGAACCACTAATTATCATTAATGATTAGTAATCATCGCCACTAATTATCAAACCAGTGAAATTACCGAAGGGTATTAAACCAATTTTGGTCGATTTCATCAGGTCTCCGAACGGCAAGTTCTTGAGCTCCGGCTCCGCCTGGGGCAGCAGGGGAATGCTGGCTTTGACCGTCAGACCATTGGAAGAAATTGGGGGGCTTATACACCGTCAACAAACGTGGATTTAAGATGATTCAGGATTATTTGAGATTATTTATATAAGATGATTTAAGATGGTTACTGTAGGTGAATTAACTATCAAATTGAGAGGATTTCACTGCGATTTCAGCAGAAAAACTAAGGATTAAACAAACAAACAAATGAACTTTTACTCACACAATTGAGGAGGCCACCAGCAATTTGGGTCTGAACATATATGACATATATTGACATACCAGAAAGATATCACATGAACACTTGATGAGGAAATTATGAATTATCTATGGATTCGGGGCATGTTTGCCATTGTTGCACAAACCACTGGAAAACCCCAGCCCTTTCTGGAATTCATGGTGGTCTTCCCGTCTTCAGCTGCTTCCAGCTGTAAATTCATTTAGCTTCGTTAGGACGATCACAGAATTTAGAAGGAGAGCTCCATTCGGACTTGATCAAAGCTGCTTTCCAAAGTTGATGTTGAGCTCAGCAGTCACAAAGTACAGGCAAAATAACCTTGAGATACGGTGGATGGATGCGAAATCCTGCACCAGTTGATAGGTGGTTTATTCCATTATTTATAGGGTTTCAACCATCCAAGGTGGTGCAGGATTTCTTCCCATCCGCAGTATCTCGAGAAACAACAAACACAGCCAATTTCGATGAATTACACTCATTCACGAACCTGAGCTGACAACCAGTTTATGGAATATGAATGGAACATCATCTGATAATATGGTGTTGTCTGAAAATCGGCTACCCCCAATTCCGATGGATTCTCATCATTTTCATTCATGTTCCCTATAAACAATGGCCCCTATAGTTTCAGACCCCCCAAGTTGCCATGTTTCACGTGTCGCACCTGGGCTTTCAACGTGCTACCCATCTCGCTCACCTGGAAACGGAGAAAACACGACTTACATTGACCCAGCAGAGTTTCCGGAAGCTGATCCCATATATATATAGACACATATATATATATATATATACAAATATATATATATATACACGTATGTATATATAGAATTATAGATATAGAATGGAATATACATGAATATACAATATTTATATGGATCAATGGGAATATCTATATATCTATGTGTATATATATATATTAGGGGATTTCCTTAAAACATATGATGCTTGCTGATCCCAAGGTCTCATAACCTCAGCAACTTTGCAAGTGGAAAAACAATGAAACACACTTAACCCATCTCCAGGGGTGGCAGAACAAATGCCCTCAGGATCCCTGTTTCACATGGCGTTACAAAAACACTTACGCAAGTAATGTGTAGGTAATTTGATTTGTCAAAGTATACTTGTGTGGTTTCAAGTTTGTTGACATGTTGCAGGATGACAAGTGTTTCCCGTCCCCGGGCTGCCCTCCACCCTTGCTTGGAATCTCTGTGCCTCCTTCCGTAGCTGCTGCAACTGACCTCAGACAATGCAACTGGTCAGCTGTCAGACCCACATTTTTACATGTTAATGTCATTCTCAAAATAGGAATGGTTTCAAAGTTTATTGGTATTCTTTAGTTAAGGCCAACCGTTTTGAGTCATACAGAAAGGCACGGATTGGTGGATCCAAGCTCCCCAAGCTCCCCAAGCTCCCCAAGCTCCCCAAGCTCCCCAAGCTCCCCAAGCTCCCCAAGCTCCCCGACCATCCGCATGCCCTGCACCTTGCTGCTCGGCAGCCTTGGGATGTGAGATGGACGTCTTGTGGTTTAGAAGCAACGAAAGATGGGATTTGAGTGAAATTTATATGTTCATGGGATATATATATATATTTATATTTATATATATATACATAGTATTATACAGTAATTTTGGGACTTAATGGGATTTAAACCATTTGCACCCATGGAATAGATGTTTCGCAAACATAATACACGGAAGGAAACATTATCAAAAATATGTTGAAAGCCACTCTGGCACATCATTATGGCTTCAAATAATGGGACCCTAAAACAAAGCCATAAAACCAACCAAAAGGATAGTTGAAGTCATACAAAGGTGAAACATACTACAAATATAACTACCTGTAGTTTGGGAAACATTGTTTAAGAGATGCAATGACAGCAACAAAAATCAAAACATGTGGCGTTGATCGGCCGATGGATCCAGATCTGAGTAGCCCAACAGCCCAGTCACAGAGAGTGGCAACCTCTTTTCTCAGGCGATTTAACCTGGCCATCCCATTGGGAAAAGACGACAAGGGTCTCCGGCAAGGATGGCAAGGATGCCAAAGCAAGAGCTTTTTCACCCAGAGGAATTGGTGTTGCATCAGAGATACTGTGCTGAGCTTCTCTCGTGCGTTGTTTGTTTAGCTTATGCCTGCGCATGGCTTCCTGGGAGTTTCTGGAACCCCCGCACAAGAAATTTTAAGGAATTTGTGGCGATCATTCCAAAGGCCAGCCCGCTTGCACAATTTGCACAAAACAGTCAGGAGGCTTGAGGAGAGTTTTTCGCTGATTGCTTTTGTAAATCATGTACAGTTTCCTAAGAATGTTCCGCAGAGCCCGGGAGCTTGCTGACTCCAAAAAGGTGATTCCACGAGTGTCAGAGATTGGCGTGGCCATTACAGGCTGGAAAGATGCCAAGTTAAAGCAAGATGTAAAATTGGGTACCAAATGTGAAATGTATCTTTGCCTTTTAAGACGCTTTCCTAATTCAAGGGGACACCCAAGGATTAACATCTATGACTTGGATGACCATGTCATCCATGACTTGGTATTGAAACATTTGAAACAAACATGTTGACTTCTGGTGATCCCCCATTTTAAGAAACCCACACTTACAAATGGGATAATGAACGAATCGGGGGACTTACCATCACAAGGGTTATTATAACAGTAACCACTGATTCGTGGGATGATCGGACAATCCTGGAGTGGATGAAAACTCAATTGGAACACACAACAAACCCAACAGAAAACATCTATGATCTTCTAGCAATTGGGGTGACGTTCTTGTTCATCGTTCGTAGATTCGCACATGAAGTCATCGTTCCATCAGCTTGATCATTGAGAGGCCGTTTTTTGTTGCTAATGAAGAAGTTTTGATCATATTTTATTCAACAACTTTGCTGAATAGTTTCAGGTGTAATACACTGGGCAAAAAAAAATAAAGTCCCTGATGGAAACAAAATCCGTTGGAAGAAGAGGTGCTGGATGGGTTGAAATACTGTACCCTCTGGCAGTTTAACGTAGCTATGATAATTCACAGTTTATTTTTACTGGGTAAATCACCACAAATCAATATAAATCATCTATAAATGGGATATTGTCCAAAGCTATGTCGAATAACTATCAAATCCAATCATCTCTAGTGAATTTTCCACCTTCACATGCAATCGAATGTGCAATCATCCAATCCACCCACAAAACGGCCCTAGCCGATTAAAACCGCTGCCTGGCTGGGGCCGGTTCTGGTCGCCCTGAGACCCAGGGAGGATCAGAACATGTTGATACATGCTATCCTTGGAAACTGTATTTGTGTGAAATGTTCTTTAAAAAATGGGAACACATATATCAACCAGAACATTGTCGGTGTCGTCATCATCATCATCATCCTCATCATCACCACCACCATCATCACCACCACCACCACCATCATCATCATCATCATCATCATGATCATGGTTATCGCCATCGCCATCACCATCGGCATCATGTTGGTGGTCCAACCTCTGTGTATCAGATTGAGATGGAATGAGGGGTTGAAGTGGGGCACTTACCGTGTTCTGTGTCAATTTTGAGACAAGCGTGAAGACACGTGTTGCACCCCAGGAGAAAGGAACTTAGAATGTTTGTCAGTGTGTATTGCCACTCATACTTGATTCCAGAGACCGCTAGACACATGAGAATATACTAAATCGGTATTTCAAATACAAAAATGAACTACTAATAACTCGCCATGAAGATTTAATTTCAAACTACTCTCGGGTAACGGTGGGGGTCTCGATGTGTCTCTATTTGGTTCTGCGGAGCAGGACAGTGCCACACAACTATGCACCCGCCTCGCAGTGTGACAACACCCTCCTCACGCAAGAGGCAATGCGGATATGGCGGTCACTTTATTGTTATTTGATTTCCAGGGCACACTCTCATCTGCCTACAATACCATAGTGACAGAATACAATATAAGACAATATATACAGTACACAATAATACAACAATTACAGTAGATCATCAATTATGTAATTACATCATCATCAATACAGGACATCGATCATCATATACACAAAAATCGCTTCAACGATCGAACAGCTGTGGGAGCTACAAATCCTGGCGCCGTAATAGCTATTGATAGCTGAGTAAAAACATAGTGATCACCATGGTAAACTGATAAATACATGTATAGTTAATGGATGTGAATGGCAAATAGTAAACACAGTTTCCGACTTAAAAATGCATTAAATGTCAACTATTTTTCACTGGCCATGTTCATCCATTTTCATCCATTTTCTAGAGCAAACTGTTACTTTACCAGAGGCTATCGGCGCTCAAAATCCTGCTTGGCCGCGCTGCGGAAACGTTGCCGGGCCGCTTGGACGTCCAACTCCTGGAAATGACATGAAAATATCGGGGGAATATTAGGGAATATCCATAATGGACATGGAAATATCATGGAACCATATCATATTAATATGGAAATATCCATCATGGAAATATCATATCATGGGAATATGGATATGTTATGGATATTTCATGGATTTAATGGATATGCTGGGAACTTTTATGATCCATTTCTGATGGGAATTTAATGAAATATCATGAGAATATGATGGGAATATCATGGACAACATCATGGAACAAAAAATCCTCCAGCGAAGTGGATTTCATGGATTGAATCATGGGAATAGCACTAGTGGGGGCCATGAATGGATTCATCATCGGATGATTTGTTTCCCCCATTTTTGATGGCAGTTGACGCTTTACGTTCACTGCTAGGTGAATCTATGTGAATCTTAGCTGATGAATGTACTAGTGTTACCATTGCTAGCACAGGATTTTTTAGTACTCAAGTTGGCGAATTCTGTTGGGTTTGGAGAACCAACTTGTCAATGCAGTTTGTAGACTTTGTAGACCAACATTTCACGACGGGACCTTGTACCAGAGACTTTGTAGTGTTTTATGATCTGGGATAGGATGGGATAGAGATCATGAGATATACAGTAGTGGCATCATCAGATCATCATATCTTTAAGTTGATAGCTATTCCTTGCTGTTCCAACCCATAGGATCCATGGTGCTGCTATATATGGTAACATTTAAAACATTTACCATCAATATACCCCCAATGTTAGCATATATACCATACATGGATCCTATGGGCAAGACTGGTTTAAACATGTGTGATCACTTTTTTTTGTGACTAAAAACACCCCGAAAACCATAAACCACTGTGTTTTTGACACTGCACTGCCATGGAAAAAAAACCACGCCAACCACAATGAGTTGGCGCACTCTGGGCTGGTGGGATAACACCAGTTGCTTGGTGGGATGATCCTCCAAGTGCAATGCCACAGTGCCATGTTCTCTGGATCCATCAACCTGAAACCTGCATTTCAATCTGTACTTTAACCTACGTATACCTACGTGCATTTTAGGTGGATATTGGGTGCATATATATATATATATTCACCAAAGAGTCAAACAGTTTGCAAAGATGGTGGATATTGGGTGAATTCCTTATGTGGAAAAACAAAGCCACCCTGCAAGCCTTACCTTGGAAGTATATACATATACATATATGTATATATGTGTATATATATATGTATATATATATATACATATATATATACATATATGTATGTATATATATATGTGTATATATATGTATATATATATATATGTATATATGTATATATATATATATGTATTTTTTGTATATGTTCACGGTTGTCAGTGTATTATGCGTGTATATATATATTTATTATATGCATCCATATGTATCCATAATATGTATGTTGATGATGTACTTACTGGACTTCCCCAATGGCGTCCTCCGTCTCGACTCTGGCAAAGCCCGCGGCCAGCAGATCGCAAAGCGACCTTTGTTGCGGCCAACGGATCCTATGGAGGTTGGAGATCATTGGGAAAATCATGGAAAAGCCATTGGAAAGATCCTATTGGGATGGGTTATGACTAACATAGCCATGGTATAGATGGCCCATAGAAATAGATGGTTTACCTATTAAAAATGGGATGACTAATTTTTGAATGACACATCATGGAAAATCTGCAGCAAAGCATGGGGGGTTTCCCCCATTGAAAAATGGGGGAAGAGGAGTTCAAGGGTTCCTGTTTTTATGTCCCCTTTAGCCAATCCAATGAAGATCAGTTTCCCTAGGGATCCAATCCCTGCAGTCCTGCAGTCCTGCAGTATGATTGGGGATTCCAATGAACCATCCGAAATCGTTGGATGCATTTCGGCTGTAAGATTCTATGGGATTGCGGGATTGCCACCCCGGCCCGTTGATGTTGTTGTTCTTTGCTTTTACCAACAACAATTTGGGCTTGGCTAACGCAAAAAACTAGTTGAAATCATGGTTGGTGGTTTCAAGCCAGAAAAAAAAAACATAGACAAAAATAGGTCTATAAAAATGGGTACATAACCAAGATGCAAATAACAGCAATGGTGTGGTTGATGTCAACCTCAATCATCATCCCAACTAGGTTGGAAAACAACCACGGTAACCACTTCTTGAGACCAAACCATCTGTCTCCATGTGATGAAGCTTACCTTAGATACCCATACCCTACACACCAAACAGAGGTTTATCATTACTATCATTATCATCAATATCACTATCTTGCTGGTATTATGACTGTTATTATGCATGGTGTTTTTCCAGAAGTACCTTTTCTATCCTTCTCTTCCACATGGCTCAGATGGTAAGCTGCCCGCATTCGCAGGTCTAAGCTCTTTTCGGACCCCTATCGTCCTCTGGGGAAAGCCCCGTAGACAAATTCTGGCTGGGAAAGGCTTTCCTGCTGCGGTGGGTAGCGTCCGGAAACAGAGCAGGTAGTCAGATCTGTCCAGATCTGTCAGCAGCGGATCGACAATTTCCACTTGGAGTCCCAAGGTGATGCGTCTCCAAAAACCAGGCTGCACAGGAAATGACAGGAAGGTTGCTGAAATTCAAACATTCCTGAAAAATGGAGAATCGTGGACAAGTGGACTATACACATGGTCTTGGTTGGTGCAAAGTCAACCTATGTCTTGTAATGTTGGATGGACAATAGTAAAGCGCGTGCAATAGCTACAAATAATTTTCAGAATCTGATTTTTCAGCCCCTATTGATTTTAAATTAGGCCTTATTGATTCTAAATTACAAACATCAACCTTGGTCCAGAGCATCTGCAATAAATGTGGTTCATTCGCAATAGCTACAAATAATTTTCAGAAAAATCCCAAATTATCAGATTTTCCAATACTAAATTGTAAAGG
>Ga0126342_10006547_pt1 | contig 20689 bp, 16 predicted proteins | sample Cyp1metagenome_FD_92528 | JGI IMG/M metagenome (GOLD analysis project Ga0126342, IMG submission 92528) | Coral microbial communities from Lord Howe Island, Old Settlement Bay, Australia - Cyphastrea 1 metagenome | ecosystem: Host-associated > Invertebrates > Cnidaria > Coral ...
ATGCCAGAAGATATGCCAGATAAAATGCCAGAAGGTATGTCAGATAGAATGCCAGAAGATTTGCCAGTAACAAAATGTATAAATGTCATTGTGGGGATAACTCGAAGTAAAGCAATGTATTTTTCACATCATATTGGGAATGTCATCATCCCAACTGACTATTTTTCAGAGGGGTAGGTACCACCAACCAGAAGGGGTTAACTCATCTGAAATCCCATGTTTCTTGGGATCAGGAGCCCCCAAGCAAAGTCGAGCCTGCGCCGGCTGCTCCCCCGGCTCCGCCTGCAGCGGCCGGGCCTGCCACCGTTCCGGAGACGCTATGTCCAGAAATCAGGGTTGATCCAGTCCATTCCAGGTACCCTATAGGGATCCATACGGTAAACCAACATAGATGTGGAACACCCCATGAAAACACATCATTAAAAGATATTAAAAGTAGATCATGTTCCGAAACCTTTTTTTTTTTGCCACATCTATGTTTTAGTTTACCCCAAGGGAAATGATAGCCACTTTTGGAGGGTACATGGGTTAACCAATCCTATGTTTCGAGTTACCTTGAAATTGGGAATAATTATCAACGTTTTGGGTTACGATTAGACAGCTGGGATTTTGCAATGTGGAAATGGGGATGTTATCAAGAAGACAAATGAGGAGGGTTGTTTTGATATGTTTTGATGCAAGTTTCTTGACGTGTCAGCGCAGCAAAGTCATTGAAGATCAAGGGACAACGTACAAATAAGGCCAAAGCAACTGTCCAGATCTGAAGCAAACCTCCAGGCAAAGAGGGCCGACCTCTATAGTTTTCAACTCAATTGAGATCTTTCGTGGTTTCCTTCAATCTTTGCTGCATGTTCATCCATTTTCATCGAAATTCGAGGTTTTTTGGTCAGTTTTCCCTAGCCATTGCCATCTCCCGACTCAGAACGCCCGTGGCCCCTGCTGTGCCCGCCGTGCCGCCGGTGGTGGTGCCGGTCCCTGCAGTGCCAGAGCCAATGGAGACGAGTTCGGCCACGGCTGCTGTGGTTGACATGTGAGCGCTGCTAAAGTCTGGTTGGTTGATGATAATATAATATAAAATATAGACATTTATAGATATAGGATAGAAAGATATTATGATATTTAATCATATTTTTTGATATTTAATGATATTTAATGATATGTAATGATATGTAATGATATTTGTTGATATTTAATGATATTTATTGATCTTGATTGATGTTTAATGATATTTAGTGATATTTACTGATATTTATTGATATTTATTGATATTTAATGATATTTAATGATATTTATTGATATTGAATGATATTTAATGATATTTAATGACATTTAGTGATATTTACTGATATTTATTGGTATTTCGTGATGTTTAATGATATGTAATGATATTTAATGATATTTAATGATCTTTGTTGATGTTTAATGATATTTAGTGATATTTACTGATAGTTATTGATATTTATTGATATTTAATGATATGTAATGATATGTAATGATCTTGATTGATGTTTAATGATATTTAGTGATATTTAGTGATATTTATTGATATTTATTGATATTTAATGATATTTAATGATATTTATTGATATTGAATGATATTTAATGATATTTAATGACATTTATTGATATTGAATGATATTTAATGATATTTAATGACATTTAGTGATATTTACTGATATTTATTGGTATTTCGTGATGTTTAATGATATGTAATGATATTGTTTGATCTTTATTGATGTTTAATGATATTTAGTGATGTTTACTGATATTTATTGATATTTATTGATATTTAATGATATTTAATGAAATGTAATGATATTTAATGATATTTAATGGTATTCAATGATATCTAATGATATTTAATGATATTTGATGATATTTAATGATATTTAATGATACCTAATGATATTTAATGATATTTATTGATCTTTAATGATATTTAATGATATTTAATGACATTTAATGATATTTAATGATATATAATGATATTTATTGATATTTAATGATATTTAATGATATCTAATGATATTTAATGATATTTATTGATCTTTAATGATATGTAATGATATTTAATGATATTTATTGATATTGAATGATATCTAATGATATTTAATGATATTTAATGATATTTAATGATATGTAATGATATGTAATGATATTTATTGATATTTAATGATATTTATTGATCTTTATTGATGTTTAGTGATATTTAGTGATATTTAATGATGTTTTATGATATGTACATAGATAAATATATATATATAGATAGATATCTAGGGGGTTATTAAACCTATGTGTTTGCATGTTTTTGCATCATCCCTCTTGTGAGGGTTATTACCCAACCTCAAACTTGCTTAGGACAGCTCAGAGGCCGTCGATCCGGTAGCGCCGGTAGCACCAGCGGTGCCCGTGGAAGCAGAGATGCCTGAGGCGAGTCAGTTTTCGGAAGAAGAGCCTCGGTAGCTGGGACATGCTGGGACATGCTGGGACATGCTGGGACTGATCCAGAATTGACAGGGTGAAATCCTGTGAAATCCGTCATCAATGGGATACCGGGATAATTGTTCGAAAAAAAACATCTTTTTCACAGGAAATTTGGAACTCCAACTTATTTCGAAACGTTGGCAGTTCTCCAGGGTGACATGGAAAAAGGTTAGGTGCTGCTGGGAACCGAACTGGACTTTATCTTGGACGCCAGCAGCAGGTTGATGATGGACAATTTTGTCCACCGGGTAAACATATCACACGACGTGGAAAAACCATGAAAAACCATGGTTTCCCGTTTGGAACATGTTCTACTTTTCCCCAAGAATGCATCGGTTTAACCCAGATCATTGGTTGTTTGTATTGCCAGATATTGCCACATTATATAGACCCTTAGTTGTTTCCGAATTCCACTCAATTCTTCATGATATCATTTTTATTCCCACCCACCGCCATTTACTGTAATCTAATATATGATTACAAAATCAAACAACCAAGAACCAAACCACTCAACATGGACCCTTTTGAAGGGGTACTGCCCCTATTGTTAGCCATGACATCAGCCACCAGTCACATCTGTATGTTCCTGACCCCCACTTTTTGGAATGATGAACACCACAAAGTTCACAAATCATAAACATCACCAACCAATCAGTACCCAACCAGCAACCAGATGATGGACAGATTTAATATGATTCATATACAGATAGAGAACGGCTACAAACTATGGTTTGCCCTTTCTTTGTATCGAAAACTGCGAATTTCAGTGGGATGTAGAAGTCACCCCATAAGGTGCTTTCCCCAGGCAAAAGGAGTGGATTCCAGCACGCAATAAAAATTAAATCACAATTTAAATCGTTACTCTTGTATACACTTCAACCTGTGCCTGCTAGGTGTGAACTCAAGTTTTAATTCCTGTTGCTGGTTGCGGAAGAATTAACTCTTGATTTAATTCTTTGTTAATGACATCCGGGGAATTGAACGGGAGGTAGCCATTTGTGAATCAAATCTTGATTTGGTTCCTTTTTTTTTGGTTCGGCATCCTTGAGGAGTTTTCTCTCCAGAGTTCATGTCATTCCATTGGGCCAGTGGTTGCAGCTGTGGCATCCTTTGACTTCGGTGATCGGGGCCGGTTGCGACGTACATGGGACGTTGCAGCTTTTTTCCTAAGGAAACATCGGGCAAATGCACTTAAAAAGAACACGTAAACAGAGTAGAAAAGAAAAAAGGACAGAATCAAAAGGATAGAAAAGGTAAAGGAGCACCAGAGAGTCGAAGAGAGTAGGGAAGAATAAATATAAGCAGAGTAGGGAAGAGGTTAGAAAGAGAGGTATCAGAACCAGTATGAACAGAATTAGCTCAAGATTTAATTCTGTCACAACAGCTCCCAAGCAACTGATGGGAAAAGCCTTAAGGCTTTGCGAGGACAGGAATGTGGAAAAAAATGGAGAGCAAAGGGCAAAGGGCATAAGAAAACAAAGAGAACGTGAAGCAAAGCAAGGAGAAAAGTAAGATCAAGGCCTTGGCATTGACTCAGAAGTTAATGCCTTTCTTCTATTGCGGCCAATGCTAACCCTCCCTCAAAGGTAGAGAATTGGGTATGGGTCAATACCTATAGATACATTTTTAGTGGGATGAACATCCATTTACCAGCTATTTTGGGGTTCACTAGGTACCAGGGTTTTGACCCATCCCCAATTTACTCTAGAGTTAAGCCTTGCACCATTGACCTGGAAACGCAAACGGATGAAGGATTGAAACACGATTTGATCCTAATTAAATCTGGCATCCATTCCCCTCCTTCCTTCCCAGGTTGATTTGTAGTATTTCATATTAATACAGTAATTCGCAATCCCTATGGCCCTCCGAACTTATGAACAATAATATATATATATATATATATATATTATATATACACATAACATATATCATACATATATATATACATGCATGCATCCATGCATTCATACATACATAATACATGCATGCATATGAATGAACACATCCCAAAGACACAATACATGTATATATAGTTATACAGGATGATATAGATATGTATACCTACCACAAATGCTAGTGAACCTACTTATAAACAAGGCAACTTCTGGGGCAACCCCCTGGCAGCTGCCTCCCAGGACTTTCTGAAGGCCTACCAACAACCGGACCGCCGAAACGCGCCGCGGCGGGCCCGCGTGCCAGGGACTGTGTCGGGACGGACGCCAAAGACAGGGACGATGTGGATGAGCTCAACGCTGGGTGGAGCATCAGGAGCTGGGAGAGGCCCAAGGTGGTGCCTCTTAGTTCTTCCCAGTTGTGTAGCTTGGTTTATAAATTTTTATAAACCCCATGTAGCTATGGTATGGAAATGTCTGCCATGGAGCCCCCATGAAGGCACCACCTTGTGAGATTTCCATCATCCCTGCGAGCCCAGTTGGCTCTCCAGGAATCGGTCCTGACATCGTGTCGATGATGCGTCGCAGCAGCTTCCTGCGGGGGACCTTTGAAAAGAGCCACGGATCGAAGTGATGGACATTTTCATGCTCTTTTCCTTACCAAAACTGTGGATTTCCTCCCCAAAACATGGAGAAGACACCCGTTTTTCCTTTTTCCAAAGGTTTTGGCGCCGAAGAAGTCATCACACGAAGATTTTGAGCCGCGCAATGTGTTTTTTTTTTTTTTTCCACGACCCAAAAATGGGGGACATGGCCCATTTTGTTCCTTGGATCCTTCAAGGATCAACTTGGCGGATCAGAGTTCATTGCCAGATCTCTACAAAGCTGCATGGCCCATGCCGAACAAGCGCTTGGCGACGGGTCTTGGCGCTCATCAAGGAGTGGGGTGCATGGGGATTCTATGGGATTCTAGAGCCTAGCAACTTGAGAATAGTACTTGAATGATGTCGAATTCAACCTGGCACACGTAAAGAATCGTGAAGATGAGGGACCGACGTTCTCAGCAATGGAATCTAATGTAATGGAATTCTAAGTCAACCTAAGCTCGAAAACCTGAGAACATGCAACCCACAAATGAACAAAAAGATGCAGATATTCCGGAAATTCCAGCCTGCTAAACTTGAAAACTTGGTTCCAACACCCCAGAGTTCAGATTCCTGCAGGCGTCAAGGTCGAAAGCCGCCCCTTGAGCGCCACACGAGCCATGCCTGTGCCAGCACTGGGCTCTAGACCACATAGCAACGTGGCGGTGATATGTGTGGCACCTAGGGACCCTAGGTATGGCTGAAAAATTGGGAGCCACCCAAAATATCTTCGACATCAGGGTTTAGTAATCAAGAGTGGTGACTTCACCAACCAAAAAGAGGATTCTGCCACCGCCCACAAAAGTGGTAGATTCAACATTCCAAACATTAGAGATCCAATCTTCAGCATCTTTATTTTGATTTTCACCATCCCTTACCCACGTGGGTCAGGTTGGTTTGCCTCTTGATCTTGACAGGGCTTCATTGATCTTAGATGGCAATAGAATGCAATAGGCTGCTTTAGTTTTATTTATTTTGGACTGAGGGCCCCTGAAGCAGGGTGAAAGTGGTGATGGTTGATTTGCACATGCCGGATCATGCCGGCTTTCAATCGATAGAAACACGATTCTCACAGTGGCAGGGCAGGGTCAGTGATTCTGAAATTTCTGAAGTACCCTTGTTGGTACAGTGACAGTTTACAGGACCCTAATGTTTAGTTAAAAAACAGACTCTGGGCTTCCTGTGATGTGGCAAGCCCAAACCCGACCTCACCAACCCCACTTCACCATATTTCACCATTTCGCCGGCAAGTCAATTCCCTTTCACTAACCTGAACTAAGGCCATTTGGGGATGATTTCGCTTATTAAAACCATGATTCCCTTTGGCTCGGGAGAACAGGGTTCGGTCGTGATCAAATTTACCGTGAGCTACATCCATTGATCCATCAGTTCGATACATCGACTAGATCAACCTTGGGCAGGAATAAACCAGCTAACCATCTGGAATTTTTGGCGTAAGATTGGCTACTAAACCATGCTTCCTGGGGGTGTTGAATATCAAGGGGAAGGGATTATGGATTGATCATTTGCACACACACATACATATCATATGTTTATACGTAATTATATTATAATTATCATATACATGCTCATGCACATGACATCCCATTAAGCCACTATAATCCCATGGTAATCCCATTATAACTGAGGCACTGCAACACGACGGCCCAAGCCCCTCCTCACCCCCACTGACACGCGGCCCTCCTCGGCCGGTACCATGCCCGTCCCGCGAACAACGCGCGACACGCGTGCGGGCTCTAAGAAGGGGCCCCTGAAGCGCGTTGAAACAAAAAAAAGATGAAAGGACATAGAGGCCAGATAAGGGTTGGGCCAACCTGTGGCAATGAAAAAAGGACTTTCCATGACTTTCCAACATTTCGGCCATTGTGGTTTTGTATATGTCAGAATGCAGATCAATGGGGGCGATCTCATGACTTCTTTGTGGGACCCCTGTCGATCATGCTGAACTCTTGCACGTCGACGCGGATCCTTGTGACATAAACATAAGTAGTAAAAAGGCGCAGGTAGCTCAACCCTATTAAGCCTCTATGTGCTGTGCACAGATTTATCCGCTAAAGTCGCGGTCGAAAAAGGACAGACACTTGGTGGGTGACAGGGCATAGGAATTGCACATCGATCAGGAGTTTGAATGGCTTGTCAACTACGGAGCTCTGTGATGCCAGCTGCATGCTTGAATTGAATTAATTAAGCTCAATTAGGTTTGTCTGAAAATGTAGGATGCCCACAATTCCAGTGGGTTTATGGTCACTTTCCCTATTCAAAATAGACATTTTTGGGATATACCCTGTGTTCCAAAGCGACAGATGGATCCTGCCAGGTGAAATCGCGTGCGCAGGGGCGCCTGGTTTGATGACATGTTCGTTCTAAGATGTTCTAAGTATTTATCTATTCTATATTATTGAATTTTTCGGTATGATTCTCTAACGTCAGTTTTTTTTTTGGATTTGGACGAGTTGTACATCCTGTACGTCGTGACGGGTCAGGAACGGTAGAACTGTCGACTTCGTCCGAGATCCGCTTTTGTCCGCAAGTTGATCAGCAGTTGTTGATATTTATGGGTAGGCCTAGGAGGAGATATGATCTAAATAGGCCAGAAATTGGAAGCTTACCCATTGGTTCATTGTCATATGATGTCATATGAATCCACAGCTCATGATTAGTGTCTTGAACATTGAATATAGATATCCCATCCACGACACAGGCTCGATCTCCAGCTTTGAGGAAACCCGGGAGGTATCCAGTCACTAGCCGAAGGTGAACATTCCAACACTCACAGCTTGATGATTTGCCACTATGTTGCTGTTTCCTGAAATAGGGATACCCTCAAAGATCATCCAAAGTTAGTCCAATTTCATGTGGAAGCAACCATGGGTTTGGGGTAATGCCCACACATGCGGCTTAAACCCCTGCAAAATACCCCTGCAAAATAGTACCACCTAGACCAACCCAACCAATATAGGGTTTGTCTGAAAAATAAGGTCCCTAGAACCTCGTCTCCATTCGTCTCCTGTGATTGCCATGCGGCGCCATGGCAGTGGGCATGGAAGGGCGAGCCGAGAATCGGATTGGCGCCTTGCCACGGTTACAGGTGGCCTTCCTTTGCACCTCGGGCGCAGATCGACTGGGGGTGATTCCATATGGGTCTGAAAATGAGGTATACAGGTATACCGGTATACCATGGTATACCTCACTTCTAGCCATTGTTAATCGGGGAAAACTAGCATAAACTAGCTAATTTGTTCTAATTTCATGTAATTCCCCATTATTACAGACAAACTCATATTTCATGCTTGGTTTCTCTTGGTTTCAAGATTTGCCATGGATGGAATGACCAACTCAGAGGCATGACGGACGCAGCGCACTTCTACACGGTTTGTTCCCTCTTCAGTGCCGCGCCATGGGGACTTGGGGACTTGGGAATGGGCCAATGGGCCCACAAAATGCCCATGTGGAATTGGATCGAAAGCTGCGAATGAATTGGTCATGTTGAGGAGTTGAGGGGTTTGTTGATGCATTTGTTGATGCGTTTTGCGGGCATAGTCTTGACTCACCACCAATTAGCTCTAGGGTTGGGAGTAGATCTCCAGCTGGGTTAGAGTGCATGTTGCTACATCTATATGATATATTGTAGTCATTAGTCATTGTAGTCAATAGTCATTATATATTATATATATATTATATATATTATATTGTATATATATATGTATACATATTGTATTGTACTAGTGGCATTGTAGTCATTAGTCATTATAGATACGGTATAGTTACGTAATATTATAGTCGCTGTATGATGGTCATGACCATCAATTCTGCCATTCTGACGAGCACGAGTCAATCCGAACATGACGAGTCCGAAAACCCGTTGGAACTTGGCCAACCCGTGGTACTCGAGTTTCACGACTGGATAATGAGTCAGGAATTCCACACTTGAGAATTCTAAATTGTCCCAAACATACAGCCAACCTTTTTACATTTTTGGCATATGTTGGCATCTTAAAGTTCCATACGTAAAGTAATATGATAATCCAATGTTTGATACACATTTTCTTGGATCTTTTCTTGGCTCCCTTCCAAGATCTTCCAAGGCTATGCAGGCGTACTCACAGCAGATATGCATTGGACGGTGGCTGGGCTGATCAAACGCGCCGGGAAATCCCCGAAGTAAATGAAGGTTTATAGTTTATAGATGTGTATAGCTAGGAACATCATTGAACTACACCCCAAAACGGCGATTGATTTAACTTTTACATGGGGAAAATGTGGGAAAATGGCCCCAACCATTACATCATGCACTGTGTGGATAGCTCATGGCCAAGGAAGACAAGAACGACGCTGGCTTTGTCGCGGGCTGGTTACAGTCTGCCAACGTGTGTGGGCGTATCGTGCCATGTCTTGGAGGATCTCTGCGGGGGAAAAAATTGGTTGATTGACTACATGAAAATCTGCGACAGTGTCGGAAGGTGCCTGATTTAGTTCTTATTTGCCAGGAAGACCATGGAAAACTGGAAAACCCTACAGTAGAGGAATAGTTTCTTCTAGAGAATGATGTTTAGATTCTAGCTTCCATTTTGCCCCCGAGGTGTTTCAAAATTTCATCGATCAACTCATACGGTGGATATCCAAACAGTGGCTGTGAATCTGTCCATATTTTGCGCTGGCAATTTTTTCAGGTCACAGGAGAGAATCGAATGAATCTTTCGGTTTGCTGTGAAATCACCCATTCAGTTGGCTGATGTTCCAAGGGGTCCAAGTGAAATACCTCAGCTATAGCAGCTGTAGTTGAGTTGAGATTTTCCAGCTACATTGACATAGCCATGTTTGATGACAACCGCAGGGTATCAACCAACATTCGATTCATATTCCATGAATATCCCATCAATATTCCACTATCACCATCTGTCACCACCATTTTTGTTGGTTATCCCCATTGCGAAAAACCGAGGTGACGTCATCTTTGTGGGGCTTAGTGATGCAAAGACATGGTCCTAAGCCAGTGCTCGCTGCCACTTTGTTTGGCTTGCTGGCAGGTGGCATCTTGTTTCCTGGCACAAACGCAGCCGGTGTGGGACGATGTGGCCGTGCTTGGAGCACCGGTTTGTCGCCTTCCTTTATCGAATCCCCGCATCAAAATTGTTTGTCGTGATTTGGCTATGGATCAATACCTATACATACCATTTTTAGGGGGATGAACATCCATTTACCAGCTATTTTGATGTGAACTACAGGGGTACAAGGTTTTGACACATCCCCATTTCCAGAAGGATGTTGTTGATCGCCTTGCAAACCTTGCGTTCGAAGAAGCGATCTTTAGACTGCAGGCTACAAACACGGCAGTGCTGGGGGAGATGTTTTTGGACGCATAATAGGCTCATATAGGCTCACACTGACAGATGGGGCTTTCTTCCGCTATGAATTTTATCTTTACCAACTTTGAAACACTAAAAAGTCGATGCAGCTGGTTCTGACCAACAGATTTCAAAGGGATGAACCACCAGTCAATGATGGGCTGATGCCTCCTGTCGGTGGGAGATCTCCATTCGATGCGTCGAGGTTTAGCTTTTGTACCAACCTTGCTGGAGCAATGTGCTGCTTGGCTGTGTGCCTGTCAATTCTCCCGGAGGGGTTGGCAGGTTTGACTGACCAGTGGGTCGTTTTCAAGTATTAACCGTCAAAAATTGTTGTATAGGTGGGTTAGAATGGAAATATAAAGGGGTATGTCATTGGTTTTCGCATGTTTTCGCGTGCGGATTTCGATTGCCAGTCGTCACAATGGAGATCCAGTTGTCCAGTTGGATGACTATTTCCACCAGCTTACAGCGGAGGCATTTTTTCGGCCAGAATGTCAACCCCAGATTAGTAACCAGCCAGGGTATGACTTGGTTGGACCGATTTGTCTATCACACTTGTGGAGGTAACCCTCCCAAGTATGGGGTTGGCATTGCAAATGACGAAGATAAAATTGGGACAGTTTGAAGTATGGAAATCCATGGAAATCCGCAAGATACCAGCGGTCGTCCACCATAAAAGGTAGCTAGCGACCATTCTCCCCATTTCTTAATGGTCAATGGCCAGTGACACTTATACTAGTCCACATTTCTTTGTGGCAATGGGGCATCCATGGGCATCCAACATCCCATCTTTCATATGGAATGAATCTGTCATCATATCTCACGACCCATCACTTTTCATATTTTTTCCCATTCCCCCAGGGTCATTCTTGGTTTCAGAACAGCCACGTTTTAGTCCAAGAATTGGATGAACGAAACATTGAAAGTCGGACACCTCTTCTTTAATGGGAAAAAAACACATGAAAAAAGAATGGTGGTTTCAATCTTCGATTGTCTCAAGCAATCCAATACTTGGGGGGTTATCCGACTACATACCATTATACCATATCATATCTGCATTAGTCTTGATTCTTGATGTTATACCCTCAATGTTGCTGGTCAAATCACCATTTATCACTATATTACAGTTGGTTTACCAGCCTCTAGTTGGTTAAATCATCATGTTTTTTGGTTAAATCATGTTAAATCCACATTTTTCATCATTTTTCTTGGCTAAATCACCATGTTTCCTGGTTAACATATGTTAACATGCCATTTTCCAAAGCACTTTTATGGGTTTCTCAGGTATCCGCTTCATCTTTCTGGGTATGTTCAATGGTTGGCCAGTACTCGTGGCCCCCTGTGCTGCGGCCGTAGCAGGAGATGCCAGGCAAACGCAGGCGCTGATCCAACCGACCAAAAAGTGATGGTTTTAGACACCAAAAATTGTGATGCAAAAACCAGTAAATTCATGGTTTAACAGTGTCTAACCAGCAATTGTGATGAGACTTTTGTTGAAAAAAATGGTGGTTTAGCTGACAAGAAGGGTGATGTGACCTATAACATGGTGAGTTAACAAACAAAAAACATCAAAAAACGATAGAGAGGGGCTGGATATTCACTGGATTCACTGGATCAAAAAAGGGTTGCAAGCCTAGAGGCGACCTGAGGCGACGTGGGACCGGGATGGAACGGTACACCGTTTTTTCACCTCCCAAAATGGCCTACTGTGATACCTACCTTATGTTATCCCATTGTACACCAGTTGCTTGAAATTTGCCATATTTCTTGGTGAATGTGCATGTTTTTCTCGGGTTCAATAATGCATTTGTTGCTACAAACCACAATTTGTTGGTTCAATCCACACATTTGCCGGCAAAACCCGCTTGTTTGGTCGGTTAAAGCATGTTTAAACTATTTTTCTCACACAAATCCGGATTTTTTCATTGCCGAAGTCTACATTTTTATAGTTAAATCCACGTTTTCATTGCCGAGGTCCACACTTTGGTTGGGTTAAAGATCGTTAAATCCACATTTTCATAGATTTGGTTGAGTTAAATATAATTAAACAAATGTAGTTAAATATAGTCATGTTCACAGTTTTTTTTTTTTCCAGGTTTGGTGGCTGAACTTCCCCCGGTCCAGGTCTTGGGCCTGATTATTGCGTGTGGCAGCGGCACACAGCTGGTGGGTCCTGGGATTGGTGGCTGGACCTATGGCCTCGCAGCCTGCCAAAGATTGGGGATACCCAGAGGGTATCCCTCTGGTAAACTAACATAGCTATGGAAAATGGCCCATTTATAGATGGTTTACCTATTAAAAATGGTGATTTTCTATAGCTATGTTAAATTACCAGAGTTTTTTTTTTTTTTGGGGGGGAAGCTTACGATTTTCAAAATTTCATGGCAATACTGTGGGGGTATCATTGGTGGTTTGGAAATTTGGTTTCCACTTTTTGATGCTTACAATTCTTTCAGGGTGGTAAGAAGTTTTTTTTTTGTAGTTTGCAAACTGGAGAATCACGTTTCTTAGAAGTAACATTTGTTGAAGTAAATAAGCAATTTTTTCATAGCCATGTTATATTATTAACGGAGGGTAATCCATTTGTACTTCCTGACTAATGTTTTTCACGGTAGTTGAAGCCATCAACAAGGAACATGAGTATGGGAGCGGCATAGACTTTGGCATTTCAAGTTAGGGATAGTTAGGGTATACTCCCACGATGCCAGTCGCCACTGAAGTTAAAAAAAGGGCCAATCCTAAGAAAGTGATGATCCTGGTGGTTGCTGGCAATGGGGCTTGAGAGATGACGCAAATCTTGCGCAACAAGCAGGGGGCATTTTCAATATTTTTCGCTCAATAGAAAGAACAGAAACGAACCACTGAACTCCTTTTCCAGATGGAGAGATGGTTGACCTAGAGCAACCCGAAAAACACACCGAGAATTCCCGAGGTGCCTGGTTATCCAGCCATGCTTCCCAGCAGCATCGGTTGCATCCTGGCCATCGCCACCATCGCCGTGTTCCTCCGCGTGCGCCGAGCCTTCGAGATGGTGAAGGAGGAGGAGGCGACGCCAAAGTTGCGTCGCAGCTCCAAAGCGGCGCCTTGGAAGGGTCATGGCCAGTCCCAGGTGTTTCCTAAAGTTTACCCTCTGGTTATGTCAAAATAGCTATTGAAAATGACCATTTATAGTGGATTTTCCCATAAACAATGGTGATTTTCCATAGCTATGTTAATTTAACAGAGGGTAAAAATGGTGCATCCATTGGCATCCCCAAGATGGAGTTTTGATATGTTTGAATGATTTTTATGGATTTTTGATAAGTAATGGAACATCCATGAACATCCTATGAAAATGGATGATTTACATATTGATGATGATTTCCCATAGTGCCCCCTTTTAGGAAACCACCACATGTTCAATAGGAATGCCGTACTGAAACATGGCTGGCTGGAAGATACGTGCCCCGGAGGTAGCCGCTAGCCTAAAATACCTGTTCGTATATTGAAAAGTCCGTATATTTAAATGTAGTTACCGTATATATATATGCATATATGGGGTGATTTTTCCACTGCCACGTTTGATTACTAGAGGCTACTAGGATGTATAGTAGGTTTGTTTGAAGATTATGGACACCTTAGGAAAATGCCCCAATTCCAATGGATGAAGGCCATTTGCTTTCCCCCCCTCAACTTCAAACACAGCCGCACGGTACAGTACCGTGCCAATACATTGTTGCAAATAGGGTAATATTTTCTATAGGGTAATATTTTCTAGTGTGAAATTGGGGAGGTTAAATTTCCAGAGGGTAGTAGAGGGCAGATCAATTGAGTGGATCTTATTTTACGGCCCTTCACCTTTCGCCAGAAATTGAATCCGGCCAAGGCTGCAAAGTGTGGACCGAATGGTAATGACAAACGGTGGAGAGGGCAGTTGGCAAACTATTACAGTACAAACCAAAAAATCAAAGAAGACAAAGACATACATGTGGCTGGGTGACTGAACCATGATCTGTGGGAATTGGGTCAACGGCTCGCTGGCTCCATCTGGCTCCCTTGGTGTTGCTGCTTGCGTTGCCTCAAGGCGCTCTTCCGTTTTCCGGTGCCACTTTTGACCCTCGGCTTGTGTGAGGGGAGGGCGATAGGTTCCACCCGATGATCCACTCGATATCATGTTGTTCTGGTTGGCGATGGATGAAAACAGGTGAAATACAAAGTTTTCAGGGGAACCCCATAAATCCATACCAATCCCAGCTAGGTGTAGGACCAGGGCCCCGGATCGAGTGCTTCATGACTTCATTTTCTGAGGCTGTGGATGCGTTTCTGCCAGGGCTTCGCCGTGTTCGGCGTTTATGAGGTTGATTGACTGGAGGGTAGCTGGTTTTTTGGGAGGGGAGGTCCCACATTTTTGGGGACTGTTCCAGGCTAATTCAGGTACGCAAAATGGGATTAAAACTTGAGCTCAAGTTGTGTCAGGAGGTGTGAGTAGTATTGTGCGACATAGGATTCTTAATCACAAAGTCAAGTGACCGAAGTTAAGGCCCCATGGGTGCCCGATTTTTTTGGGGGGTCCAGATGTCCAGATTGGCAGGCTATCCCCTTGTGGCTCATCAGCGACAAGGCCCTGGGAGGTCTTGGACTTTCGGAAGCTCGGGGCATGGCTTTTGGCCATGGCGGCCATGTGTTCCTTCTGTTTCGGGGGGGAACCACTCGAGGAGGGAAATATGGACATGGGATGAAATGGGATGAAATGGAATTGAAAAGCAGCTGAGGTTATTTTTAGAATCGTGATGGTATGCAAGAAAGAATTCAGAATAATCCAACACCCAAAGATCCCAAGAGAGGATAGTTTAGTTCAGTGATAAGCAATTGAAATGAGTGGGGTCTGGGTCTTCAACACAGAGCCGGTCCACCTCCCGTTTTTATTTTTTGAAGATGTTCCCATGGGCTCCTTGGCGACTGGTTGGATCAAACCTAATATTTCATTTTTTGTGTATATTTTAAGTATGAATTTAGTTGAGAATATGTAGAATATATATATAATATATTTTAGTGTTTTGTTTTTTTTTTTTCGGTGTCTATTTTGTTTTGTTTCTGTTCTTTCTGTTAAGTCTTTCATCAGTTGAGAATGTTGAGATGTCCCCCATGAAGCTGGGAGAATTTCTTCGCCGAGGAAAAGGAGGTGGGATCGCTCCTCTCGCGTTCTGGGCTTTGGACTCTGGTCCCGCATTGGGCGGCGCCACCTACGAGGTGATAGCGATATAGGTGTAGAGGAAGCGGGCTCTTAAAAACAATCAAAGCTTAAGTTATCCAATCATGTGTTGACGAATTGCCTACCCAATTCCTTGTGCAAGTGGCTTCCATTCCCATTGGGGTCATCTTTGGAGTTATATCGGGAGCATGCCTATAAACCCAGTTACGTAATCTTACATGACATATAAAAAATATTGGTCACGGGATTTCTGGGTCCTGCGCATCAGATCTTCTATGATCTTCTCAATTCTCGGGAGCATCGTTGGCTGAGCATCATCTACTTTTCACCATTTTTCACCCCAAAACCATTGGTTGAAACCCCAGTATTGTTGGTGAAGCCACCATAAGACTGGTGTTTTCACCACTTTTTCTCAGATCTCAGGAGCATTGTTCCATCTGCTTCCCCATGTCACATGACTTCTCTAAAACCTCGACCGCCCCACCGAGCTATGGCATTTTCAGAGCTAAAGCACCAAGCCGAGCCTCTAAAGAAGAACTACCCATGTAACTACCCGTAACTAACTACTCTAGTAAATGGGGTTATATGAGTTTTAAATCGAAGAATCCAGTTGGGGGACTTACAAAAAAAAAGGGTTATTATGGGTTACTGACCAGTTACGATTCGTGGGATGATCCTCCACGCTCTCAAGGAGCATCATCTACTTCTCCTTCATCATGCCATCTCTGATTCCCAAGCACCTTTCGCCTCGCTTCTTTTCGATCCTCACCAGCTGCACTGCGGGTGTCACAGCCGTGCTGCTGCCCTATGCCTCGACGGTGCCTCTGGCGAACGTGCTGCACCTGATTTTTGCCTGCACGTTCGTTTCCCAAGCCGTGACTTGATGTGAGAAGTAGATTTTCAGAATTTTGATGAGTTGATAATCTAGAAGTCCCACAAGGTTTTCTTTCCCCAACTTTTCCGTTTTGGTACAAATACAGCGCAGATAATGCGAGAATATCGAACATTTCCAGTTTCAAGAAGCGGATTGTGAATGGAAGAAGTGGCCCCAGCCACCAATGCCACCTAAATCTGCAAGGATAGACATCACATCACGGATGTTTGGATATCCCGCATCCGTGACGATGTGTATCTTATGTATCTTGCACCAAACTGTACAAGATGATATACCTGCTTCAATACCAGTAGTACTGCACAAGGCGGTGGCAAAAGTTTCGGAAGATAGGAAACCTATAGGAGAGGTTGGTTGTTGTGAATCATGGATGGCAGAGCGAACCCACTGATGGATCGAAAGGTGGTTGGAGTGTCGGGCTATCTATTTGTCTATCTATCTGAAGTCTATCTGTCTCTATCCATCTATCTATCTATCTATCTATCTGTCTGAAACGAAACAATTCTGCGAGACTTCCTCAAGAAGTGAAAGCTCGCAGCTCCAAGGCGATGAAATTCGCGAGACTTCCTCAATTTTTGAAATAGCGAAGGTCAAATTCTGCGAGGCTTCCGTCAAAAATGGAAAGCTAAGTCCTACTGCGCTTGTTACGAAAAAGTGAGGCAAAGTCATACGAAGTGCTGCACCTGTCATGCAGAATCATCTTAGCAAACCTGAAGATCTGATGCTCCAAAATGCAACCCTTCTCAGGAAATCAGCGGCCGGACCTCCTATATAACATGTTTGAGTCACGCGTCTCTTGTACTGCGCCTGCCACACGAAATGCGATTGCAGATCCTGGTCAAACGCCCCGCACGTGCCATCGTTGTTGAAACTGCTGCAAAGCCCGCTCGTTTGGCTCACTTTTGGCAAGGTGCATATCCATTGCGCCGGCCACACGCAACGAGGCTTCAACATCCGTGGTGTTTTTTTACCATTTTGACTTCGAAATGTGCTTCGTGCCACAACTGTGTGCACTTTTTCAACATCTCAACTTCCAAAAGTGCTTTGAGTCTGAAGCGTTTTGTACATTTTTACTTCGAAACGTGCTTCGTGCCACAACGGCTTGGACTTTTTCAACGTCTCACCTCCCAAAAGTGCTCCGAGGCTGAGGTGTTTTTGAAGGGCGTGCACATTTTTGACATCTCAACATCCAAAATTGAACCCGTAATGGTTTTAACATTTTCAGTTCCCAATGTGCTTCGTCCCGCAACGGCGTGCGCTTTTTCAACATCTCAACTTCCACAAGTGCTCCGGGGCTGAGGTGTCTTTGACATTTTGACTTCGAAACATGCTTCGCGCCACAACGGTGTGCAATTATTTTTGATCTCTCATCTCCCCAGATGGCTCTGCACCTGCCGCTTTAGCGAGTCTACTTTTCGACCCTCCGGAGCTACAAAACATTGGAAAAACAAAGTTTCGCGACTTTTCTACTCTACCTTTTTGCGCACCTTCATCTTCTTTCTTCTGGCTCTTTCTCTTCTCTGACCTCTTCTTTCCTTTTTTTCTCTGGCTGCTGAGCTGTCCATATTGTCAGAGTTTGATTTCTAAATTTCCCGGACTTTACACACGCACACACACTTACACACACACATATAATCATATATATATATATCTAATGTTGGCACATTATATGTATTGTGTTTTTTTTCTCTGGTGTTGTTTGTTCATAATGACTGTTGAATCGCTTCGCCTATCGTCCCATCGCCATCCATGGTTGCCACGACACTGCTGAGCTCTGACCGCTGAGGCTGTCAACATGCAATTCACCAACAATGCCACGGGTCCCCAAGACCGATCTGTCATCACAGGTGTGGCCGTCACGGTGGAAACCATCGGTAGCTCGCTGGGGTTTTAACTGACGTGGCCCTTGGGGATATGCTCCGAAAACATATAGGTTCAGGTAGATCATGTCTTGTAAGATGTTTGGACATCCTCAACCCAAAGCCGCTTCTTGACAACGAAGACATTGGAGTGCGTTTTCATGTTTGAGGATGCTAGATGATGGTTGTTTCACAGGGGCTGGTAAATGCCACATTTTGAGGATTTTAAACATCATTGTCAAGTATCTGTTGTAAAATTCTATCCCCAATAGTTGGGTGATGTTCAACTACGCCATTTACCAACCCCTGTTTCACTTTGACATGCGCTTTGACCCCTTTTACTGGTGGATGATTGGTGGCTGCATCGCTGTGATTGCAGCGACCATGTCTTCGGACGCCTCGCCGCAGCGACGACCCCATGAGAATTAACATATGTATATATATATGATTATATGTGTGTATATTTGATAATATTCATTTAATATCACTTATAATCATTTAATTTCATTTGTAATCATGTGTATAAATATTTACCTACCTACCTATCTACCTATCTACCTATCTACCTATCTATCTATCTACCTATCTACCTATCTACCTATCTATCTGTCTATCTACCTATCTATCTGTCTATCAATCTATCTATCTATCTATCTATCTGTCTGTCTATCTATCTATCTACCTATCTATCTATCTATCCATCCATTCATCTATCTATCTATCTATCTATCTTTCTATCTAGTTTTCTAGTTATCTAGTCTGTTTATTTATTTATATTTGTTTATAATTTATTTGTTTATTGAATAGTTTTTCTCTGTTTCCAGTGGCCCACTGTTTTTATTTTTCCAAGTTGTCCTCAAGTTCGATACACTGGTGGACTGCGGCCTTCATCGCTAGGAATTGCGGGGACTTGTCATGGTGTCACGGGACTGTCTGAGGCAAAGCCTTGTCGCCAGTGGCCATGTCCTGGTTATTCGCTTGGTCCTTGCAGCGTTTCGGGAAGGAGGGTCATGACCTGGTCTTTGTGGTCCTGGCGCGGGGGCGAGGAGATTCGACATGTTTCGGATGGACTTAGTGCTGAATGGTGTTGTTAACTGTTAACTGACTTTTGTAGTGTTTTTTTTGGTTTCCGACTTAGTGGTGCATTGATTTTGCTCGTGAAGTTGGAATAGTTTGGATACTTTTGGATGGCGCAGTGACTGAACAAAAGCAGGGATGGGGGATGCTACTGACGAGAAAGTGAGATCCAAAACTTGGGACTTCACCGAGCTGACCTAAGTTGTTTAATTCAACAGGACAGTGTAAAAGGCACTAAACCACAAAGAGCAATGGTACCTGAGCATGCATTTGAAGCAGCCACGTTTGACGCCTGGAATGACTTGAAAGCAAAAAAAATCATTCAACGTTCAAGTGTTGTTCTTCCCGCCCCTCTCTGAAGCCGACAAATGTCATTTTGAGTGGTTTTTGCTCATGTTTGTCTATTTCACCTAGCCCGTCCTTCATGTTTCTTCTAGCTTGGCTGAGCTGGGAAGCTAGGTATCCATGGTGCAACCCTCCGCAAAGAGGCACAAAATGCCAGCATTTCCTGGTAATTATCATTTTGTAATGTACATATATGATATTTACGTACATGATGTAGAAGTGGAACATAGTGGTGAAACAGGGCTGAGCAGCTCCAATGGATTCAAATGGTTTGTTTTTTCCATAGGACCTCCTCCTGGTCGCAAGCGTTATATAGCCCCTCAGCCCAGCTCCTGGAGGCGGCTCTAGCGCTGATGCAGCTCACGTGCAGTTTGTTCCTTCCCAGCAGCGTGGACGGCAGCGAAGCAGTACAAACCGAAGATGCGAGCCCAGTCGGAGCGGCCAAGGTGGGAAGATTGGGGGGACCATCCCCAAACGGATTCCGGTTGCTGGGTGCTGGGGATTGTCCCGGGGATGGTGAAAACGAAGCAACCTGATAAAGCATGAGTGCGGATACATCATAGTGACCTCACTGTGAAGTCGCTGGAGTGATGGTTCGTGGGGGCATCCCAAAATAGCCTGGTTTGGCAGCTTAGTGACATCATCACATGATTCATCCACTTGGTTGATATCAGCGTACGTGACAATGACCAAGTGGAATAAGCAGATCTCAGTGGAATGCCAGTGCATCCGCATCCCAACAGGTTCCTGCCTCGAAGATTGGCGGCATGCAACATCCGCAAGCTTCACTGCGCGAGCGATCCCCACCCCCTTAACCTTGGTTTTTGCTAGGGGGGCAGGGAAATTGTAACTTACAATAAACGATGGGGGGGGGGCCTGTGGGGGGGGAGCGAATTGTAAATTACGTTTTTTTTGGCCCCAAAAAATCAGGGGGGG